>FWWM01007049.1_pt1 | contig 22895 bp, 24 predicted proteins | sample 2228351 | NCBI WGS metagenome assembly FWWM01 (sample SAMEA103939774, study PRJEB20133) | metagenome
GACCTGTACTCGCCACAGGAGTGTGCCAACTACTTCGCCAACGCCGGATACGATGCAGACTGATCGGAAACCGATCTAAGCTACGCCGCGACCATGGCCAAATGTTCTGACGCCGGACATCTTATGGCTGACCTTCGCCAGCAATCCCGCGCCCCGCCTGACAAGTGGGGCGCGGATCGATCGGTCGATCTGTTCCGACTTGAAATTTGGTCAGTTTGCCGTGATGGTCTTCAGGGCCTCGACCGCTTCCTCTATGGGGTAATGATGATTGCCGATGAACAGACCATTGGCATCGATATGGTCGGCATTCTTCAGATCGCCGAAAATGCTATGGTCGAAATAGCGAACCACTTCTTTCCGAGCAAAATTGCCGCTGACGATCGGACGATACTCGAAACCAAGCGCCTCAAGCCGCTGCATCAGCGTGGTACGAGTCATCGTGCTCCCGGGACGGATCACGAGGCTGAACCCGAACCAGCTGCTGCTGCCGATTTCCTGCTGGATCATCAGATCGGTATGATTGGACAGATTCTGCTGGAGCAGTGCACCATTGCGGCGACGCTCCTCGATCAGCCGCGGCAGCTTGGCAATCTGTTCAATTCCGATTGCCCCCGACATCTCGAGCGGACGCAGATTATAGCCTGGAAGCACGAAGCGGAACGACTCCTCGAACGCATCATCGCCCTTGCGGCCGACAACCTGGTTCTCCAGCGGCAGTTGACGCGTCCAGCCATGGGCGCGCAACGACAGCATGAGGTGGTAGAGTTCCTCGTCATCCGTTGTGACGAGGCCGCCCTCCATCGTGGAAATATGGTGCGAGAAGAAGCAACTCTGGCTGCCCATCACGCCGAACGATCCGGTCTTGCGGCCGTTGAATTCCGCCCCCATTGACTCGCAGTTATCCTCGAGCACAACCAAATTGTGTCGGTCGGCCAGCGCTTGGATGACCGCGAAATCATTGGGATTGCCGAGGAGATTGACGCAGAAGATCGCGCGGGTGCGCGGCGTGATCGCGGCCTCCAATGCGGCGAGATCAAAATTCAACGTGGCCAGATCGATATCGACGAAACGAAGATGCAGCCCATATTGCTCCAACGGGCTGTAGGTCGTGCTCCAGGATACCGCCGGCACGATTACCTCGTCGCCCTTCTCCAGGCGCAACGCAGGGTTCTTGGTATAACGCAATGCCGCGATCATCAGGAGGTTGGCTGACGATCCCGAGTTGCACATCACCGAATAGCGCGTCCCGGCATAGGCTGCGAATGCCTCCTCGCAGGCCTTTACCTTGGGACCCATAGAAAATTGGCCGGTGGCGATGACATCCTGCATCGCCTGATACTCTGCTTCATCCCACGAAGTCGTGGCGAGCGGGAACCGCTTGGTCATGATGCTTATGCCTGCTGCTGATAGAATTGAATGGTGGCTGCAATGCCGTCTTGTAGCGAAGTGGGGGCACTCCATCCCCATTCGCGTTGCCGCGAGACATCGCTCAGCTTACGCTGCATACCGACCGGCCTGGTCAGGTCGAAACGGAACCGTCCCGTCCACCCCAGAGCCTTGGCGACGGCTTCATAATATTCCAGAATCGTATGGTCGTCGCCCAGTCCGATGTTCATCACCTGGGGCAAGGCAACGGGATTTTCCGCGCCTCGCCATATCGCGTCGGCCAGATCGGCCGCATACATAAACTCTCGTCTGGCGGTGCCATCGCCCCAGATTTCGACTTCGTCCTCACCATCGGCTACAGCCTTACTGACCTTGGCGATAATCGCCGGAACCAGATGTGAGGCCTTGGGATCGAACTTGTCGTGCCGGCCGTACAGATTGCACGGAATGACGGTACGATAGGCGCGATCGCCATGGGTGCGCGCGATATAATCGCATAGCCGCGTCGAAATGATCTTGGCCAGCGCATAGCCTTCGTTGGTCGGCTCCAACTCGCCCGTCAGCATGTCGCTCTCGCGCAGCGCGTGATCCCGCCCGCGCGGATACATGCACGAGCTGGCTAGGTTGATGAGCGCCGGCACACCCTCTTCCGACGCCGCCATTATGACATTGCGGCCCATGTCGAGATTGTTGACCAAAAAGCCGACGGGGTCCGCGATATTGGCCTGGATGCCACCCACCTGCCCGGCCGCATGGATCACCAGGTCAGGACGTTGTGCGTTGACGAAAGCCCTTACCGCCTGTCGATCAGACAAGTTCAATTCGGTCCGGCTCGGCGCCAGGATATCCCAATCGGCCGCCTGCGGATGCTCGCACAGATTGCGGCCGACCATGCCGTTAGCACCAGTGATCCAGACCCGGCGACGTGTCGCCGGGGTTGCCGCCTTGCTCACGCGCCCTTACCAATCGGCGCATCGCGCATGATTTTCAAATCAGCCTGCACCATCTCGCGCGCCAGATCGCGCGGGCTGGTCTCGTGCGTCCAACCCAGCTTCTCGCGGGCCTTGGTGGGATCGCCGATCAGCAGTTCTACTTCCGTTGGGCGGAAATACCGCGGGTCGATTGCCACCAGCAGACGGCCGGTTTCCTGGCAATACCCCTTCTCATCGACGCCGCTGCCTTCCCAACGCAGGTTGATACCGGCGTCCGCGAACGCCCATTCGACGAAGGTACGCACCCGGGTCGTTTCACCCGTTGCGAGAACGAAGTCATCGGGCGTCTCGGCTTGAACGATGCGCCACATGCCCTCGACATACTCGCGTGCATGGCCCCAGTCGCGCTGCGCGTCCAAATTGCCGAGCCAGAGCATCTTCTGGCGGCCGAGCGAGATGGCAGCGGCTGCGCGGGTGATCTTGCGGGTCACAAACGTTTCGCCGCGCAGCGGGCTTTCGTGATTGAACAGGATGCCATTGCTGGCGTGCATGCCATAGGCTTCGCGGTAATTGACCGTGATCCAGTAAGCGTAGAGCTTGGCGGCCGCATAAGGGCTGCGTGGATAGAACGGCGTCGTCTCGCGCTGCGGCACCTCCTGGACCAAGCCGTACAGCTCCGACGTCGAGGCCTGATAGAAGCGCGTCTTCTCTTCCATCTTCAGGATACGGATTGCCTCCAGCAGCCGCAACGTGCCGATGGCATCCGCGTTCGCGGTATATTCCGGCGTCTCAAAGCTCACCTGGACATGGCTCTGGGCCGCAAGATTGTAGATTTCGTCGGGTTGCGTTTCCTGGACGAGACGGATTAGGGCCGTCGAGTCCGTCATGTCACCGTAGTGCAGGTGGAACGAGGGATTGGGCGCGTGCGGATCCTCGTAAATGTCCTCGATCCGCCCGGTGTTGAACGACGACGAGCGACGCTTAAGCCCATGAACGACGTACCCCTTGTCCAGCAGAAGCTGTGCCAGATAAGCACCATCCTGACCGGTGACGCCAGTGATAAGCGCCGTTTTACCCGTAGCCATATTGTCCTCTTTCATCTCAATGCCGCCGCGCGAACGCAATTCCGTAAAAAATTGTGACCGCCTACCGAAGACGGACGGTTCGGTCCAGCAGCGATGTGGATATTCCGTTCCCTAGCCCAAACGGCGTTTGGTTTATCGATTTTACAAACCAAAACCTATTTTGCCCCTGTACCCGTCACCATGATTGCGACAGTGCGCAATATGATAAGTATATCAAGCCAGATCGAATAGTTTTTAACGTAGTAAAAATCGAGATTCAGTTTTTCGCGAACGTCATTAACGTCGGTGACATGGCCTTGGTTAACCTGAGCCCATCCCGTCAACCCTGGCTTGATGATATGTCGATAGTGATAAAATGGTATTTTCTTTTCATACCACTCGCTGAGAGACAATGCCTCCGGCCGAGGGCCGATAAGACTCATCTCGCCTTTGACAATGTTCAAAAGTTGTGGAATCTCATCAATGCGAGATTTTCTCAGGAATTTACCGATCTTCGTGATTCGGACGTCATCATCTTGCGTCATGGCACTTTGACGAAGAGCATCAGCATCGTGACCCACTTCGACAACGCGCATGGTCCGGAACTTATAAACCGTAAAAACCTTGGCCCGGAACCCCATTCTCTTCTGCTTGAATATTGCAGGACCTGGCGATTCCGCCCTGATGGCGACGGCGATCACAACCATCAGAGGTAGAAAAACTATCAGTGCTACCGCGCAAACCAGAAAGTCGATAACCGACTTGATTTTCAAAAGAACATTATTTGGATTAAGCGAGCCCAAGGTATTTTCATAAAGATGGTTGATCTGCACCTTGCCGGTCAACTGTTCTTTCGCGGGGCGAGCATCATAGACCGGAATCCCAGTTAAGACCCACTTTGCAATGGCGCTTTCCCACTCGGGATCGTGATCGCTATGCAAGTCAACAACCACGGCGCCGACCTTACCAAGCGTAGCGTCGGGAGCGATAATTTTGTGCCATTGCGCACCAGGGATTGTAGGAAGATCATCTGCGATACCCCCGGGAACATAAGCAAAATGAAATTCTTTAGATCTTTCGAACTTCAGGTGGATAAACAGCAAAACGCCAGTAGAAATTATGTAACACCCGAATAGCTGAGCCCTGCTGTAGTCCAGACGCAACACGAACATCATCACGATAAGTAGCGAGAATGTGATTGTTGTTGATGTTATGACGTATCCACCTGAAGATATTCCAGGGAAAAGAATCATTCTTCTATAGCATATGTAGCCCAAAATGATGGCAATAGATCCGCCCAGAATCGTGGCCATCTGGGTATATATATAAAACGGCTCATCAAACAAAAATTGGCGAAGCAAAACCGGCACAGCGACACCGATCAAGAGGCCCATCAACACTTGGTACCGAACCCGCTTCAACATATTACGCTTCTAGGTCCCTGGAAAACTGGCTTTGCAAATCCCTGGTTTCCCTAATGGAGAAATTGCCTGCCTGCAGTTAGGGCTGCCTTACTCCACGCTGTCCGTGAAGCCAAGCTGCGGTTATAAGTGTCTGCGGACTGCCACAAAGCGAAAAGCAGATCGCCTCATAAATCCGAACCTCATTCCCTGCAGTGCGCACGTCCGCGCAACGCCAACGATCGCGAAGGTCCGATTGCATGTGCAGGGCAGGAAAGTTAATCGCCTAGCATGTCATCAGCCGTCCAACTCATTCGCCCCAAACGTCATGGCGACGCCCGCGGGTGGTTCACCGAGGTCCACTCGCTCCCGGCTTTCGCCGCCATCGGCATCACCTGCACCTTTGTGCAGGACAACCACTCCTATTCCGCCCCCGCCTTCACCCTGCGCGGCCTACATTTCCAGACGCCGGATCGGGGGCAGGACAAGCTGGTCCGCTGTATTCGCGGGCGGATCTATGACGTGGCAGTCGATGTACGGCGCGGTTCGCCGACCTATGGTCAGTGGGTCGGGGCCGAGCTGTCGGCGGAGAACGGGCACCAGCTGTTCATCCCGATCGGTTTCGCGCACGGCTTCGCCACGCTCGAGCCCGATTGCGAAGTGACCTACAAGTGCTCGGACACCTATGCGCCGCAGAATGACGGCGGCATTCGCTGGGACAGCGTCGGCATCGACTGGCCGATGCCCGCTGGCACCATTCCTGAGCTGAGCGAGAAGGACAAGGTTCAGCCGACGCTCGCCGAGTTCGACAGCCCCTTTGCCTATGACGGCCGCCCGCTGGCCCCGCTTTCCTAAAAAGGAATTCCTAAGATGCGCATCTTCGTCACCGGCGGGGCCGGTTTCATCGGCTCGGCGCTCGTCCGGCACTTGATCGAGAATACGACCCATGAGGTCCTGAATTTCGACAAGCTGACCTATGCGGGTACGCTCTCAACCGTCGAACGGGTGGCCGACAGCAATCGCTACCGTTTCGTTCAGGGCGATATCTGCGATGCCGAGGCCGTGCGCACCGCGATCGCCGAGTTCAAGCCTGACGTCATCACCCATCTGGCCGCCGAGAGCCATGTCGACCGCTCGATCGACGGCCCCGGCGCCTTCGTTCAGACCAATGTGGTCGGCACCTATGTGATGCTGGCCGAGGCGCGCAGCTATTGGCTGAGCCTGGATGATGAGGCCAAGGCCGCCTTCCGCTTCCACCATATCTCGACCGACGAGGTGTACGGCACGCTGGGCGATACCGGGCTGTTCACCGAGGACACGCCCTATGACCCGCGCTCGCCCTATTCGGCGTCGAAGGCGGGGTCGGACCATCTGGTTTCGGCCTGGGGGCATACCTTCGGGCTGCCGGTGCTCATCACCAACTGCTCGAACAATTACGGGCCCTATCACTTTCCCGAAAAGCTGATTCCGCTGATGATCGCCAAGGCGCTCGATGGCGAGGCGCTGCCTATCTACGGCAAGGGCGACCAGGTCCGCGACTGGCTCTATGTCGAGGACCATGTCCGCGCGCTGCAGGCGGTGTTCGAGCGCGGCGAGCCGGGTCGCACCTATAATGTCGGCGGGCATAACGAGCGGCAGAATATCGAGGTGGTGAAGACGCTGTGCGCGATCCTCGACGAACTGCGCCCGCGCGCCGACGGCAAGCCCTATGCCGCGCAGATGACCGAGGTCGCCGACCGTCCGGGCCATGACAAGCGCTATGCGATCGACGCCAGCCGCATCGGCACCGAACTGGGCTGGACCCCGGCCGAGACGTTCGAGACCGGCATTCGCAAGACGGTCGAATGGTATCTGGCCAACGAAGCCTGGTGGCGTCCGCTGGTCGCCGCCAAGGCGTCCGAGCGGCGCGGCGTGGCGGCATGACGGCGGATACCCGCCGCGCGATCCTGGTCACAGGCGCGGGTGGCCAGCTCGGCACCGAGCTGCAGCGCTGCGCCTGGCCGCAAGGCTATGAGATCGTTGCAATCGACCATGATACGCTCGACCTGCGCGACAGCGCGGCGATCGCGGCGATCGCGGCGATGGTCGCCTCGCGTCCCTGGGTCGCAGTCATCAACGGTGCCGCCTATACCGCGGTCGACAAGGCCGAGACCGACGTCGTGACCGCCTGGGCCGTCAACGCTATGGCTCCCGCTGCCTTCGGTGAAGCCTGTGCGAAGGCGGGCATCCCGCTGGTCCAGGTGTCGACCGACTATGTGTTCGCGGGCGACAAGCAGGGCGCCTGGGAGGTGAACGATCCGGTCGCCCCGCTCGGCGTTTACGGCGCGTCCAAGCTGGGCGGTGAGCTGGCGGTGCGTACCTCTGGCGCGCGCCATGCCATCGTCCGCACCGCCTGGGTTGTGTCGGCGCATGGTCACAACTTCATCAAGACGATGCTGCGCCTGGCCGAAACCCGCGATACGCTGTCGGTGGTTGCCGACCAGCATGGCTCGCCGACTAGCGCGGCCGATCTGGCGAGCGCCCTGATGACCATCACGTTGCGGCTGATCGAGGATGAGGCCGCACCGACCGGCACCTTCCATTTCAGCAATGCCGGGGCCATCAGCTGGGCCGATTTCGCCACCGAGATCTTCCGCCAGTCGGATGAGCGCGGGGGGCCCTCCGCCGCGGTCGTGCCGATCCCCAGCAGCGACTATCCCACGCCTGCGGCCCGTCCCGCCAATTCATTGCTCAGCCACAGCGCGATCCACGCCGCCTATGACATCGCCCCGCGCGACTGGCAGGCGGCCCTGAGCGACATTCTCGACGAACTGATCGGAGCCACGAAATGAAGGGCATCATTCTCGCCGGAGGCTCGGGCACCCGGCTTCACCCGGCCACCCTGGCGGTCAACAAGCAGTTGCTGCCCGTCTATGACAAGCCGATGATCTATTACCCGCTCAGCGTCCTGATGCTGGCGGGGATCCGCGACATCCTCATCATCTCGTCGCCGGAGTTCATCGACAATTACCGCCGCCTGTTCGGTGACGGCTCGGCCTTCGGCCTGACCATGTCCTATGCTGAACAGCCCAGCCCCGACGGTCTGGCCCAGGCCTTCATCATCGGCGCGGACTTTATCGGCGACGATAACGTCGCGCTGGTGCTGGGGGATAACATCTTCTTCGGTGCACACCTGACTGACCTCCTCGCCAGCGCGGTCACACGCCCCAAGGGTGCGACCGTATTCAGCTACCGCGTCGAGGACCCCGAACGCTACGGCGTGGTCGAGTTCGGCGAAGGCGGCCGCGCGGTTAGTCTGGAGGAAAAGCCTGCCCATCCCAAGTCCAATCATGCGGTCACGGGGCTATACTTCTATGATAATCGCGTCGTAGAATTCGCTCGCAATCTGAAGCCTTCTGCGCGCGGCGAACTAGAGATCACTGACCTCAACCGCCTCTACATGGAGGCGGGTGACCTCTTCGTCGAACAGATGGGTCGAGGTTATGCTTGGCTCGACACCGGCACGCATGACAGCCTGCTCGAGGCAGGCGAATTTGTTCGTACCCTTCAGCACCGGCAGGGGGTTCAAGTGGCGTGCCTAGAAGAGATCGCCTATGAAATGGGCTTCATCTCGGCCGATCAGGCGCGGGAAGCCGGTGAGCGGTTCAAGAAGACGGCCTATGGTCGGGCGATCCTGAACGCAATCAAGAATTGAATATGTGATCGGGGCGGCTGTGCCGCTCCCATTACTCCCCTACCGGGCTTTCCCCGTATTTCCTGAGCACATCGTTGAATGCCTCAGCCATCAGCGCCTGGAGGCTTCGGCCTTGGCGTCGTGCCATCATGTGCATCGCCAGTGACATGTCGGGCGTGAAGAAGCCTGCGATCTGCTTGCGACCCTCACGGCTAGCGGGGCGGCTGCCCTTTTGATCGTCTCCACTAGTCCCAGCAGCCGGATGGGAAGGTGCAGCAACTGACGCGGTACGATCGCGCAGATTGGCGAAGCTGGGTTTGCGGCTCATGCGGCGACTTTCTTGAAACGGGGCGCAGGCAGGTCGAGCTGTCGACATGTCCACTTGTAGAGTTCACGGATTTCCTCCGCGGCCTTGCCTGCGGGTTCGGTTTCCATGACGGTGCGCCCCTCCGCCGAAGCGTGGCGGTACGCGGCGCGGTCGGGGATCAGGATCGGGCATGGCGGGGTGCCATAGCTTTCGACCAGCTCGCCCGCCTCGGCATAGACGCGCGGGGCGTTGGGATTGCCGGCGGTGAACACGACGAAGGCCGGCTTGCGCAGCAGCTGGACCAGTTTGGCCGTCGTCTGGATCGCCGAAAGGTCGAAGGCGCTCGGACGGCAGGGGATCAGCACCAGGTCGGCCGCCTCGACTGCGGCGCGGGCGGCGCTGTCGGCATGGGGCGGCGTGTCGATGACAATCAGCTTGGCCCCCTGCCCCCTGGCCTGTTCGACCTTGGCGGCGAGGCGTGGGGGTGGGCTGTCGATGACTTCGGGCGGCGCGTCCTGGCGCCAGGACGCCCATTGGCTGGCGGTCGCCTGGGGATCGGTGTCGATGATGAGCGATACCTGGCCGGCTTCCTGTCCTGCCGCGGCAAGATGGATGGCCAGGGTCGTTTTTCCCGCACCACCTTTTTTTTTGATGATCGCGATTGTCGGCATGTCATATAGACTACATGTCGACAGGCCGACGTGTCGAGAAGGAAACGACACATGATGGCCGGATCAGGCTTATTTCGACTTTCCTCCTCCACATCACCAAACAGGCCGAAAGACAGGCTGACGGATCCGCTTGCTCCTTCCAGGGAGCATGGCGTCGGCGAAGCCGGCGCTTCCTGTCATTTCTCTTGGTTATGTCGTTTGCGGTGGGCGTTCTACGTGGTCTCATGGGCATTAAGGGGCGTCTCACCCGGCAAGGGTGAGGCTTTACTCTCCTTTTCAAATAAACTGGGAAGGGGTTCAGGATCGGTATGAGACTCTCGCACGGGCATCTGTCGATCAATGGTAATGCCCAGCCGGGCCAGTACGCGGCCTAGCGCTCCCCCCACGGTGAACTGCGCCAGTTCACGACAGGTCAGTTGCGCCTTGAGCCGTTCCTGCTCCTCGGCCTGCTCCGCCACATGCTGAAGGGCATCGTCGGGCACCGGTGCGGGACGGAGCCAGCGGGGCAACAGCGATAGCAGTCGTTTGGGGACCACCGGCCGATAGGCGTTGGAGGTCTGTTCCCAGCGCGGCCCCGGCCCCTCGCCTTTCACGCGCTTGAAGCGACGCTGGCGGACGAGGAAGCCGGCATCCTCCAGGATCTGGAGCGCGCGCGCGACGGTAGCGCGACCAAGCGCGGTCGCAGCCGCCAGTCGGTCGTAGCTGGGATAGACACGGCCCGCATTGAGCCGGGCGAGCGTGCATAGCTCCTCATAGACCCGCACCGCCCCCGCCGTCAGGCTGGCCAGCGCCTGTTCGGGGCCGGTCAGCGCCCTGCCCTGCCCCCGCGCCTCGCGCTTGATCCGCCGACCGGCATCGAGCGCAGTGCGCGCCATGCGGATCAGCCGGTCGCACTCCCCCTTGGCCGGCGTGGCGAAGAACATGTCCTCGAACGTCCCCGCCTCGATGCTGTCACGGCGGACACGAGCACCGGTGCGATGGCCCATGCGCACGGATGTCCCCGATCGCGTGGCCGCGGCCTGCGCAAGCGCGCGCGTCGTCGCTTCACCAAAGGTGAACGCCGTCATCTTCCTTCCCCTTATTTCCGGGGCCGGACCAAAAAAAGGACGAGAAAGGGCGTGGCGCGAAGCGCGCATCCTTGAACCGCAGGGGCGACAGGCGTATCAGGAGGGGGTGTGTGATGCCCCGGATCGACGTTTGGCGACGTCGCTCCTGTAATACCTGGGATGCCCGGCCTTCGTGCCGGGCTTTCCTTTATGTGGTCACGACCGCTCCCATATGCTGCCTTCACAGGTCTCGACCCGCGATATGGGTTAACCTTGCAGTAAATCTCCAACAAAGTAAGCCGTGACGATTCGTGCTTTCGAGTATGAATTCAAAAAAACAGCGCCCGAATTACAAAATTCGGGCGCGTCATTCGTGCTATCGGATAGGAATTCGGCGGAGCATTCGTGCTTTCGAGTATGAATTCACGCCGATAATTCGTGCTATCAAGTATGAATTGGATCGCGCCCCGCGAATCACGCCTCGATGGGCGCCGATGTGATTCGGGGTGTCTCCGAAACCTCATCTGCCAGCGCTGGCGGACGCGCGGTCACGATCACCCGGGCAGAAGGCGCGCGTCGCCCCCGCCCCCTGCCCTCGGCGGGTTCCTCGGGCCCGGCATCCTCGATGACTTCGACCTGGTAATCGGGAATGGCGTCGGCCTGCGCGATCGCTTTCATCGCGGCGCGGAAATTGGCGAGCGGGTTCTGATAGCCGATCTGGAGCCGGAAGGTCGCCAGGTCGATCTCCAGCCGCCCCTCCTCGGCGGTCGCACGCGCCACCTCATAGATGCGCCGTTCGACCGGACCGAGCTGGAAATAGGCCGCGGCATAGGCCAGCACCTGCCGATCGCGCAGGATGGCGCGGTGGAGCCAGTCGCACAGTCGCACCTTGACCGCTTTCAGCCGCCGTTCGCCGGTGCGCGTCTTGGAATAATGCAGCCGCGCCTCGGACAGCCAGGAGAAGAAGCCCTCCTCCCCCTCGCCGCCCGCCTCGATATTGGTCTTGATCTGCGTGCCCTGCAGGCGCTCCAGCGCCTCGGACAGCCGCTGATAGGAGCGTGCCGAATGGTTGGAGCTCGTCACCGAGAACAGGTCATGCGCGGTGAAGATGAAATCCTGCCCCACCTCCTCGCCACGCTCGATCTTCCCCGCCATCAGGCTGGCGATGTAGAGGACGATCTCCTTGTCATAGATGGTCGCCACCCCCCGCGCCGAGGGCCGGACGTCGATCGAGACATTGGCGTGATGATAGGTCAGCGGCTTCATCCACGCGGTCTTGCTGAGCGCGAAGAAGGGAAAGGCCATCAGCGAGCGCTCGCCCCGGATCTCGCTGGTCAGCGGGCTGTCGAGGTGGAACAGGTCGCCCTGCGGTCGGGCCGGCGACCTAGGGGGACTGGCGTCCTTCTTGCGCGCGGAGGTGGGCGTACGGGTCATGTTGGATTTCATACTCGAAAGCACGAACTTTGGGGAGGCCCAGCGCCCTGCCCCTTGGGAAATCAGCCTCGTGGGCGGTTGAATTCGTGCTTTCGAGTATGAATTGGGCCGGGGCCGCGGTGCTTCTATTGATGGGGTAGCATGGCGCCATCCGGCTGCGACCACCGGAAGGAAAGGCTCGACAAAGCGAGGCTTCAGTCCCGCCGGATGCGCAGGCCGGGCCCCCTGCCCCGCAAGAGCCGCAGAACCAGGACACCCAGCCAGAACCACAAGGCCGGCAGCACAGGAAAGACGGCCCCCAGCGCCAACGCGATGAACAGCGCCGGCAAGCCATAAACCGCCTGGCCATTATAATGGACCGTGCTGCCGCCCATCATGCCGATCAGCCCGAATAGCAGGCTGACGGGAAGGACCAGCGCGAGATGCGCGAGATAGGCGAAACGCAGCGCCGATCCCGCCGCCAGTCGGTTCGCCGTGATATTCTCCATGCCCCGCCCCTCTATAATAACATGTCGACAATCCGACATGTCAGATGATCACCCGCTCCACCTCATCCAGCGTCACCGTGTCCGAGCGCCGGTCATAGAGCTGGGTCGTGCGGGTGGAGGCATGGTTGGCCATCGCGGCCGCGCGCTCGAGGGTGCCGCCATTCTTCAGATAGGCGGTGATCCCCGTCGCACGGAAACAATGGTTGTTGATCGCGGTGCCAATCCCGGCCGCCAGCGCGCGCCGGCGGACCATCTGATAGGCATTGGCCTGGGGCAGCGGGGTCTGGGACAGCCGGCCGGTGCCGCGCGCGATGGTGCGGAACAGATAGCCCTTGCGATCCTCGGCCAGCCCGCAGCCGTCGATATAGGCGTGGAGATATTCGTCGAGATTATGGTGGCACGGCATTTCGTGCCGCTTGCCGCCCTTTTCGTGCAGCCGCACCCAGAGGCGGCGGTTCTGGACGAACACATCCTCGACCCGGCACGCCAGCGCGGCGCCGACCCGCGCGAAGCTGTAGACCATCAACCCGATCAATGCGCGGTCGCGAAGGCCTATACATGTCGACACGTCGATACTGTCGAGCAGCTCGCGCGCCTCGATGGGATCGAGCACCGGCGTCTTGCCACGCCGCACGCTATAGGCCGGCCCCCGTACCGAGATCGCCGGATTGGTCGGTACGACATGACAGCAGACCAGCCAGTCGAACAGATGCCGTATCCCCGCAAGCCGCTGCTTGACCGTCGGTACCGAAAGCTCGCGACCCAGTTCCTCGATCCAGGCCGCGACATGGATGGGCTCGATCTGGGGGAGGGCGACGACACCCCGCTCGGCGCACCAGGCGAGGAAGTCGGACACGCCGCGCGCATAGGAACGCCTGGTATGCGCATTGCGGATGGTGGCGACGAAAAACTCAAGGAAATGCTTCTGCGTCCGCTCGTCCGCCGCGGCAACGATCGCGGGCAGTTGTAGCGTGGGCGAGGGGAGGGGGGACAGCCGGGCCATGAGACGGCAGCGATGCTAGCAGCCCCGTACCCCTCTCACAAGTCTACGTGTCGCTGTGTCGACAATCATACATGTCGAATAAGCATCCACAGCGCCATGCCGATCATCATCAGATTTTCGGTCAGCGATAGGAAGCCCAACGGCACGTTGCTCGATCCGCCGACACAGGCACATTTCAGCTCGCGCCGGTCGATATAGACCGCCTTGACGACCGACACCGCGCCGATGCCACCGATGACCAGCGCGATCGGCACCGAGGCCCAGACCGCCACCCCTGCGATCATCAGGATACCGGCCAGCCCTTCGGCAAAGGGATAGACATAGGAATAGGGAACCCAGCGCTTGGCGAGCAGGTCGTAGTTCAGGAACATGGTCGCGAAGCTCTCGACATTCTGGAGCTTCAGCAGCGCCAGCACCGCCATGCTGAACGCGACAAACCACTCGGCCGCGCGAAGGGTGAAGGGGTTCGCATAGACCGCCTGGGACGCTGCCAGCGCCATCAGCGCGGTCATGACGAACAGCGCCACGACCGGGCGATAGGTCGTCGCCTTCGGGTCGGCGACGCGCTTGCCGAAGAAGCGACGCAGATCGTCATAGCCGCCCACCCGCTCGCCCCCAATAAAGACCTGCGGCGTGGTCTTCACGCCATACTTGGCCTTGAAGGCGTCGGTTTCCTCGCGCGTGCGCAAGGCATGATCCTCGACTGCGTAACCCTGGCGTCGCAGCAGGTCCCTGGCCTTCAGGCCATAGGGGCAGACATGCGTGTCCATCACCATACGGTACAGGGTTGCGGTCCTGGGGGCGGCGCTGGCCATCGTCCTTCTCCGATCGGGGTGCGCGTCCCATATGGCATCCGTACCATGGTACGGAGTCAAGGACATGGCCGATTGGACGATCGCGGGGCTGGCGCGTGAGGGCGGGGTAGGGGTGGAGACGATCCGCTATTACCAACGGCGTGGTCTGCTCGGCACGCCCGAGCGACCCCAGGGACCGGGCAGGGCGGGCCGCATCCGGCGTTATGGCGAGGAGGATGCGCGGCGGCTCCGCTTCATTCGCGCCGCGCAACAGGCGGGCTTCACGCTGGAGCAGATCGGCGCGTTGCTGGCGCTCGATGCCACCGATGACCGGGCGCGGGTGCGCGAGCTGGCGCGGGACCGGATCGCGGCGCTGGATGCGCAGATCGCCGCGCTGCAAAAGGCCCGTGCCTCGCTCGACCATCTGGCGCGAGAATGTGGAAATCGGGCTGCGGGGCCTTGCCCGATCCTGACATCCTTCGACCACTAGACATGTCGACAGTCCGACATGTCGTGCCGCCACGATCATCGATACAACGGGCGAGGTATAATCGCCCATCAACCCTACACGTCGATATGTCGACATGTCGGATCAGGTCGCAGGCGAGCCTTCCTTCGCCTTGGCACGCTGCTCGGCGATATAGCGCAACTCGTTCTGCGCCTTTGCGTCTTTGGGATCGAGCGCGAGGGCAGCGCGGTACCGCGCCTCCGCTTCGTCATAGCGATGCAGTTCGATCAGCGCATAGCCCTGACACCGCAGCGCGGCGCCCTGTTGCACGAACTTGATCCCGGGTTCGGCGATCCCGGCGTCCTCTTGCGCCCGGGTGCAGATGGCCAGCATGCGCGGCCAGTCCTTTTCCAGTCGGATCAATTGGCCATATTCGGTCCGGTACTGCGCATCCATCGGCGCCAGCGTCAGCAGCCGTTCGTACATCGCCTTGGCCTCCGCGATCTGGCCGAGGTCGACCAGCGCATAGCCTTTCAGATACAGCGCTGTGCAATAACCGGGCAGCAGGACGACCGCGCCGACCTTGTCCCTGGCGCCCATGCCCGCATAGATGATCGCCTCCTGCAGCGACGTGCCGCAATAGATGCGCCGGGTTTCCGTGGCATGATCCGCCTCATAGGCGGCAATGACCGGCGCAAGGCGATCGAGCGCGGCCTGGGGCCGATGCTCGCGCACCGATTGCGCGGCCGCCTCGATCTGTGGTGTCATCCGGTCTTCCAGCGATGGAGGCTGGGCCGTGGATGGCGCGGGAGTCGCCTGCATCGCCAAGGCCAGCGCCGCGATCAGATACAGCATGATCCTTCCTCTCGCCCGCGCGCCCATTCGGCAGCGTGCCATACCCATAGCCCTGATATAGTGATGGATCGCTGACACGCGCGTGACATCCCACAGGATGACATGTCGACATGTCTTCCTATCGACACTTCGATCCTCATACTCTGCAATTCCCGGCCAACGGAACCAAGCCGCACACGCACCGCTATGCCAGGCATGGCGAATGACGATGACAAGCCCGGCAATGTGAACCACCGTGCCGTCCCCAGCGGACGTTTCGCCCGCGCCGGCGCGTTCGGTCGGCTCGCGGGTGGGGTCGCCGGCGGCATGCTGGCCGAGGGGGCGCGGCGTCTGGCGCAGGGCGAGCGGCCAAAGTTGGGCGATCTGGTCCTGACCCCCGGCAATGCCGCGCGCGTCGCCGACCGGCTGTCGCATCTACGCGGCGCGGCGATGAAGCTGGGGCAGATGATTTCGATGGATGCGGGCGACCTGTTGCCGCCCGAACTCCAGACCATCCTATCGCGCTTACGCGACCAGGCCTACCGGATGCCGCCCGCGCAGCTCGACAAGGTGTTGCGCGCCGAATGGGGGGCCGACTGGCGTCGCCGCTTCCGCCATTTCGAAGCCGCGCCGATGGCGGCCGCCTCGATCGGGCAGGTCCACCGCGCGACCTTGCCCGATGGCCGGGTGCTCGCGATCAAGGTCCAATATCCCGGCGTGCGCGACAGCATCGGCTCGGACGTCGACAATGTCGCGACGCTGCTGCGCGTGTCCAACCTGATCCCGCCCGCGATCGACCTCAAGCCGCTACTGGCGGAAGCCAAGACCCAGCTCGCCGAGGAAGCCGATTATATCCGCGAGGCGGACCGCATGCGTCGCTTCGCCGAGCGACTGGCGGGCGATCCGCGCTATGTCGTGCCCGGGCCGGAGATGTCGCTGACCACGCCGCTGGTGCTGGCGATGGACTATATCCCCGGCCAGCCGATCGAGACGCTGGCCGAGGCCGATCAGGCGACCCGCGACGGCGCGATGACCGCGCTGATCGACCTCGTCCTGCACGAACTGTTCGATTTCGGCATGATGCAGACCGATCCCAATTTCGCCAATTACCGCTGGCAGCCCGATACCCGGCGCCTCGTCCTGCTCGATTTCGGCGCCGCGCGCGACGTGCCGCCCGAAACGGTCGCCTCCTATCGCCGGCTGATCGAGGCAGGGCTGGCGCATGACCGCGACCGCATCCGCGAGATCGCGGTGGAGACGGGTTTCCTGGGCGAGGCGGCGGTCGCTGCGCACCGCCCGGCGGTCGACCGGATCATCGCCGCGATCGACGATACCATGGCACGGCCAGGTCCCTTCGACTTCGGCGACCGCGCCTTCGTGCCGGTGGTCCGCGAAGAGACGCGTCCGATGATCGCCGACCGCGATACCTGGCATGTCCCGCATGTCGAAACGCTGTTCGTCCAGCGCAAGATCAGCGGCAGCGCGCTGCTCTGCGCGCGATTGAAGGCGCGGGTCGATGTGCGCGGGCTGGCGGCCCATGCGATCGGCGCGGACATACCCTCCGTTTAGACGTTCTCCGCCACCGGCGTCTCATTCGTGAGACGGTGATGTGTCCAAGATGGGCAGACGGAACCCCTTGATCTAAATTGGCTTCGTCGGGGCGATGGGGTTGTGCCCAACCACGTCCCCTTCGTTCCGCGCCATTCCTCGATCAAAGTTTCTTGTCGTGATGCTGCGCTTCCCCAAGGTGTCGCTGGCGCTTCCGTTCGTGCGGACGCGCAGCTGGCGGACGGTTTTCGTCCTGTTTCGGGTCGTGACCCTGCAGGATGATCATCGCCGTCATGTCCTGCTCTGCCAATCGGTCCGGCGCCGCTATTCGGTGACGCACCGGAAATGGCTCTGGGCCAGCGTCCCGTGATCGTCGGCCCCCATCCCATGGCCGGCATGACGCCTCCGTCGACCGACCGCGCGACGCTGGAGCGGACGGCCAGCGAGCTATGCCGTGATTTCGCCATCGCCCAAAGCGGGCAGGGGTCCTGGGGTGCCTGGTCGCGGTTGCAGGACCTGCGCGCCGGCGATCCCGCCTTCATCCTGCGTCAGGGTGGGGCCGGCCTCATCCTGGATACCCAGCGCTGGGACATCAGCGGGGGCGAGGCGTGCTGGCCGACCACCCAGATCCTCAGCCTGTCGCTGCCCTGGTGGCGCCGACTGGCCGAGCGGCCTGCGCAGCGTTGCCTGATCCCGCTGACTGCCGCCTGTGTCGCTCTGTCGCCCTCGGGCGCGCGGGGCGGGCGCGCGGCCTGGTTCACGCTGGCGGACAGTCCTTTGTTCACCGTGGCGGGGCTGTGGCGCGATCATGGCGGTGCGCGCTGTTTCGCGATGCTGGGCTGCGTGAGTGGCCATGCCCCCTGGTCCAGCCTGCCGATGATCGTCGCCCCTGAGGACCGCGCGCGATGGCTGGACGGCGATTGGGACGACATATCGGCTTTGCAGACCGCCTGGTCCCCAGAACGGATTCGCATCGGGCTTTCGGATGCGCCGTCCGCGCCCTATGACGGGACCGACCCTATCGGCGCCTGGCAACAGGATCGCGCCATGGGAGCACGCTGACAGCAGGACGGAACCGGATTTGACCCGATCGGCGCCACGCAAAGGCTATGGCGTCGCGCTGCTGATGGCACTGGTCCATATGCTGGCGGTGGGCGACCGTTTTCTGCTGTCGATCCTGATCGAGCCGATCAAGACCACGCTGCATCTGGGTGATAGCGCGATCGGCTTTGTCCAGGGGCCGGCATTTGCGCTGGTCAACGGGCTGGCGATGATCCCGATGATCATGGCCGCACGCCGCTGGCCGCTGGCCCGGCTGCTCGCGCTGGCGTTGCTGGGGTCGAGCTTGGCGACGCTGGCCTGCGGATGGGCGGGGTCGGTCGAGGCGTTGATCGCCGCGCGGATGCTGATGGGCCTGGCGCAGGCGGCGATCGGCCCGGCTGCGATCGGGCTGACCGTCCTGACCATGATCCCGGCGCATCGCGGGCGGGGCATCGGCTTCTTCACCGCCGGCGCCTCACTGGGGCGGGGGGTGGCGATGATCGGGGGCGGGGGGCTGCTCGCGCTGTTCGCGGCGCTCGCTCCGCAGACCGGGATCGCGCCGTGGCGGCTGGTGCTGATCGTTGGGGGGCTGCTGGCGCTGCCCTTCATCCTGACCTTGTATCTCTGGCGGGAACCGGTGCGCCACGCCCGTCCCGCGACCGCCCGGATGGGACCGGCGCTGCGAGGGATGATCACCGACCGGGCCGCGCTCGCCCCGCATATCCTGGCCGCCCTCTGCGGCGTCCTCGCGCTGCAATCGCTGACCAGCTGGTCGGCCAGCCTGTTGATCCGCCAGCACGGGCTGACGCCGCCCCAGGCCGGCCTGCAAGTGGGGCTGGCAATCATGCTGGCCGGGATGGCGGGGCACGGGCTGGGCGGATGGCTGTCCGACCGGCTGGGGCAGGGCGCGCGCGTCGCGCCGGGGTTGATGCTGCTGGGGCTTGGCCTGTGCGGCCTTACGCTCTGGCCGCTGACGCGCAGCCCCTCGGTCGCGATGGCGCTGGCCGCGCTGACGCTCGCGATCGTCGGCCTGTCGATGGCGCTGGCCAATGCCATGATCGGGCTTCAGGCGCGGACCGATGCCGGTCTGCGGGTCGAGGCGACGGCGATCTTCCTGACGATCGTCACGCTGCTGGGCACCGCGCTCGGCCCCTGGGCGGTGGGGCTGGCCAGCCAGGCGCTGGCGGGGCTGGCCGATGCGGTCGGCATGGTCTTGGGGGCGACCTGTATGCTGGGCTGCGCGGCCGCAGGGATTGCGGTCCGCCGGGCGCATTAGTCGAGTTCGCGCATCCAGCCGTTCCAGCGTCGCGTCCCCGTCTCGACCATATCGGCCTGCGTCTGGCGCATGGTCCGGCGATAGCTGTCGGGATCGACCCCGCGATCGGCGCGAAAGGCGCGGGTCAGCGCCCCGGCATCGCCCAGCCCGTAACGGCGCGCCAGCTCGGCTAGTGAAACCACATCCTCGCCCTCCAGCGCGCGGCGCACCGCATCCACCCGGCGTCGGCGGACATGCTGCGCGATTCCGCCATTGCGTTGATAGAGGCGATAGAGCGTCGCGCGCGACACGCCGACCCGCTCGGCGATGACCGCACCGGTCAGGTTGGGATTGTCGATCTCGCGCTCGATCAGCTGCTCGACCGCCTCGCGCCGCAGATGATCCTGCCGCCGGGCCTCCACCGCCACGTCGCGCGGGCCGCCCAGAGCCGTGGGGAGGAGCTCGATCAGCGCGCGGGCAAAGGCCCCGTCATGCCGGTCGTCCAGCGTAGACGCATGCCGGACCAGCGATTGCAGGAAATCGCTTAGCATCCCCGTCTCGGGCGCACGCACGACCAGCCCGTGCAGCGCGCCGAGGCTGCCCAGCGCGGCATGAATCATGTCGCGCGCGATACTGACGGTGATGATGTGCAGGCCGTGCGCCTCGGTCCGGTGGCCGCGCCGCGTGTCGAGAAAGACGATGTCCCCCGGCCCCGCCTGCTCGAACCCGCTACGCGCATGGCCGATCAGCGTGCCCGCCAGCACATGGTGGAGCACGATATGGTCGAACCCATCGGCCTGCACCCGCTCCTCCCGGGCATGTGCCATGCCCGACAAATGCCGGTCGAACAGCAGCATATGGCGAAACCGCCAGCCGGTGACGCGCGCATGGAACGGCCCGTCCAGCCGCTCGACATCGGCACCCTGCGCGTAAAGCTGGCGATAGCGGGCGAAGCCGGTCTCCGCATCCATGCCCTCGCTGGAAAAAGCGATGGTTTCCTTCACCTTGGCGTGCCCGCTCCTGTTGCCGTTCCCTCTACGGGGGGCAGGGCAGACTAGGGGCTTTCGCGCACCGTGTCGCCCTTGAAGCGCAGGCGAAAAACGAGCATATTATAGGCAAGGAGTTTGCACATGCTCGCCGCGTTTCTGGACGATATTCGCGACCACGACATAATCGCCCCGCGTCGCATGGCCGAGCGCCTGCGTCTGCCGCTGACCCGGCTGGCCAAGCTGGCGCAGATCAACCGCAACACCATGGCGGCCAAGCCCGGCAGCCCCGCGGTCCAAGCGCGCCTCGGGGAGATCGCACAGATCATCACGCGCGCGGCCGAGCTGTCGGGAGACGAGGGTCGTGCGATCATCTGGTTCCGGCACCAGCCGCTGCCCGGCTTCGGCAAGACGCCCGAGCAGCTCGTCGAGGAAGGCCATGCCGCACTGGTCCTGCGCGACCTCGATCGCATGGCCGAAGGGGTGTATTCCTGACGGCTCTTGTAGAAAGCCTTTCTACAAGAACGCGCTATCGCAACCCGGATCGGCACCGGCTTAGCCTTTTGCCATGACCTATCCCATCCGCCCCCTTCGCTGCCCGCTCTGGCGAATGCTGACCATCCGCTATCAGCGCGAACCCTTTTCAGGGGAGGGAGCGCGGCTTCATGGCGGGCGCTGGAACCCGCCGGGTGTGGCGGCGCTGTATTTGGGCACCGACCATGCGACCGCGATCGCCGAATTCTATCAAGGCCTCGCCAGACCCGGCACGCTGGCCCCCTATCGTCTGGACGCCACGGCGATCGCCGACCTGACCGACGGGCGGGACAGGGCTTGCGACGACGATGTTGCCCAAGCCATGACCGCCCCATGGAAAAGCATCGCTGAGGTTGAAGGCGTCCTACCGCCAAGCTGGGCATTAGCCGCCAAGCTGATCGCGGATGGCGCCCAAGGTGCGCTGGTTCCGTCTGCACAAAATCCGGGCGGCACGGCTCTGGTTCTTTGGCATTGGCGGCGTATGGGCGCAGCAGGCGAGGGCGCGCAGCTCGAATTGCTTGATCCGGATGGTTGGTTACTCCCACACCTTTGATATGCTTCTCTCAACCGTCTCCATTCACGCCACCATTAAATCCTTCTGCACGCTCAAATAACCGGGCGTTTCCATCACCCATGCCTTAACTACGCCCTGTCGGCGATAATACATCGTTAACGCAGGCATCTGTCTTCATGGGCAAACTACAGGCAATTGTCTCTATTTGGTCATATAGCAAAGACGCGATTTTGACGTGGACATGACATCGTCTTCATCCTAGGAAATGTCGGTCAATTGGGGGTTTCATACATGATGAAGGCAATGCCGCGCGTTCGGCAGGTAAAGGCGCGCGCTCTGGAGACGAGCGCGATTCTGCTCGCGGTGATGGTGGCCGGTCCGGCCTTCGCTCAGTGCACCCCCGATCCGACGCAGAGCAATGCGACCACGACCTGCACCGGTACCGACAGCAACGGCTTGAAGGTCACGACCTCGGGCACGACGGTCAACGTGGCGGCGAGCGCGGTCGTGTCGAACAGCGGCGCACCGGCGATCGCGGTCGAAATCCCCGTCACCAATTCCAGCTATGCCTATTCGACGCTGACCATCGGCGGCAAGGTCGATGGCGGCACCCAGGCGGGCGTCCAGCTGACCCGCCAGTCGTCCAACAACAACTATTCCTCCACCCAGCTGACCATGACGGTCGCGGCGGGCGGCAGCGTCAGCGGCGCGAACGGTGTCGTCATCGGCCAGACCGGTACTGGCTATGGCCAGGCGACCGCGACGATCGACAATAGCGGCACGATCAGCGGGACGGGCACCGGCACGAACGGCTATGCGTTGCTGTCGACCAATTCCTCTTATGCCGGTTTCTCGTCGATCACCAACCGCGCGGGCGGCATGATCGGCGCGATTAGCGGGCCTGTGGGCTCACTGACCAATGCGGGGACCATCAATGGTGGCAGCCGCAGCGCGATCGATGCGGGCACAGCCTATAGCTCGGCCGTCTATGGCGGCAGCTGGACGAACAGCAGCACGATCGGCAACAACGGCACCGCCGCGACGCTGGCCAATTATCGCGGATCGACGCTGACCAACAGCGGTACGATCAGCAATGCCGGGACCGGCGCGGTTATCGTCGCCGCCTCGGGCAACAGCCTGTCGCTGGTCAACCAGACCGGTGGCCGGATCGCCACCGCCGGCGCAACCGCTATTCAGAACGACAGCGGTATTAATCTGGTCAACAGCGGCATCATTGTCGGTGATATTGTGACGGCCGCGGGACAATTCGGCTATAATAACAGCACTATCGATAACACGGCCGGAACGATCACTGGCAATGTCCGCTTCGGTGCGGGTAGCGATACGCTAGTCGTCGGTTATGTCAACGGCGCGATCCGCACAGGGATCAGCGGCGTGATCGACGGCGGGGCGGGGAATGACACGCTTCGCGTCCGCTTCACCAGCGACGCCTGACGTCCTCCCTGTTTTTTCATCCATGCTGAATGAGAGTTTTCCGGCCCTTTGAAGCCTGCGAGCAAGGAGCTGGGACATGAAG
>FWWM01005803.1_pt1 | contig 22891 bp, 26 predicted proteins | sample 2228351 | NCBI WGS metagenome assembly FWWM01 (sample SAMEA103939774, study PRJEB20133) | metagenome
GCCTCGGGCTCTACGGCGTGCTCCCGGGCTGGGCGGTGCCGGCGGCGGCCGCCGCGGTGGTCGCCCTGAACGCCCTGGCCGAGACCGTGACGCTCTCCGCGCTGATCGAGCGGTCGTCGCTCCTGCGGGCCGTGGACCGGCTCGGACGGCTCCCCGGCTGAGCGGGGCGGAACGACCGCGGCGGCCACCGGGTCCCGGGCGCGAGGGCCGGAGCCGCGGGCGCGCGAGGGCCGGAGCCGCGGCCGCCCGGCGGTTCCCGACCCCGATGCGCACCCCGGGGGGTGGGGTCTGCTACGATGCCCTCCCGAGGTGCAGAAGGCCCGGCGATACGTGTTCGTGACCGGAGGCGTGGCCTCCGGCCTCGGGAAGGGGATCACCACCGCCTCGCTGGGCCGGCTCTTCAAGGCCCGCGGCCTGAAGGTCACGCTCCAGAAGCTCGACCCCTACATCAACGTCGACCCCGGCACCATGAACCCGTTCGAGCACGGCGAGGTGTTCGTGCTCGACGACGGCGCCGAGACCGACCTCGACCTCGGCCACTACGAGCGGTTCACCGACGAGAGCCTCCACCGGGGCTCCAACGTGACCACCGGCGCCGTGTACCAGGCGGTGATCGCCAAGGAGCGGCGGGGCGACTACCTGGGCAAGACGGTCCAGGTGATCCCCCACATCACCGACGAGATCAAGGAGCGGATCCGACGCCACGCGGAGGCCGAGGACGCCGACCTCGTGATCGTCGAGGTCGGGGGGACGGTCGGGGACATCGAGTCGCTCCCGTTCCTCGAGGCCATCCGGCAGCTCCGCAACGAGGTCGGGCGCGGCCGCTGCGCGTTCGTGCACGTCTCCCTGCTGCCGTTCATCGGCCCGACCGGCGAGCTGAAGACCAAGCCGACGCAGCACTCGGTGAAGGAGCTCCGCTCGCTCGGGCTCCAGCCCGACGCGATCGTCTGCCGGAGCGACCGGCCGATCGGGCGCAACCTCAAGGAGAAGATCTCGCTCCTGTGCGACGTGCCGATGGAGGGGGTCATCTCGGCGGTCGACGCCGAGTCGATCTACGAGGTCCCGCTGGTCCTCCACGGCGAGGGGCTCGACGGCTACCTGGCCGGGCTGCTCGGCGTGGACCACGAGCCGGACCTCAGCGAGTGGCGCTCGCTCGTCGAGCGGATCCGGGCGGCGCGGGAGCCCGTCCGGATCGCGGTGGTCGGGAAGTACGTGAACCTCCGCGACGCCTACCTCTCGGTCCTCGAGGCCCTCAAGCACGGGGGGTTCCACCACGGCGTGCAGGTGGACGTGACGTGGGTGGCCTCGGACGACCTCACGGGCGACGGCGCCGAGGAGGTCCTCGGCGCGATCGACGGGGTCCTCGTGCCGGGCGGGTTCGGCGTGCGCGGCGTGGAGGGCAAGGTCGAGGCCATCCGGTTCGCCCGCGAGCGCGGCGTCCCCTTCCTCGGGATCTGCCTGGGGCTCCAGTGCGCGGTGATCGAGTTCGCGCGCGACGTGTGCGGGCTCGCCGGCGCGAACTCGAGCGAGTTCGACCCCGCGACGCCCCACCCCGTGATCGACCTCCTCCCCGAGCAGAAGGACGTGACCGACCTCGGGGGCTCGATGCGGCTGGGCGCGCAGCCCTGCCACCTGGTCCCGGGCACCCGGGCGGCGGCGAGCTACGGCGAGGCCGTGGTCTACGAGCGCCACCGCCACCGCTACGAGGTGAACCCGGTCTACCACGACGTGCTCCGCGAGCACGGCCTGGTGTTCTCGGGCCTCTCGCCGGACGGCCGCCTGGTCGAGATCATCGAGCTGCCCGACCACCCCTTCTTCGTGGCCGGGCAGTTCCACCCGGAGCTCCGCTCGCGCCCGACGCGGCCCCACCCGCTGTTCCGGGACTTCATCGGCGCCGCCGTCGCGTACCGCACCTCCCGGGCCGAGCGGCCGGTCGTGGTGGGCTGACCGGCGTGGAGGCCGCGGCGGGCGGTGGCCGGGCCCGCGAGGTGTTCCGCGGCCGGCGGTTCCGCGTGGAGCTCGTGGACCGTCCCGACGGCACCTACGAGGTCGCCCGGAGCCCGCGCGCGGCGGCGGTGGTGGCGGTGCGGCCCGACGGCCGCGTGCTCCTGGTCCGCCACGACCGCCCCGCCGTCGGGGGGGAGCTGCTCGAGCTCCCCGCGGGGCTCGTGGACGAGGGGGAGGACCCGGCGGGCTGCGCCGAACGGGAGCTCCTCGAGGAGACGGGCTACCGGGCCCGGGGGCCGCTGCGTCCGCTGGGCGGCTTCTACTCCTCCGCGGGGCTCACCGACGAGCGGTTCGAGCTGTTCCTCGCCGAGACCGAGGCCGCGCCGGCCGGGGAGCCCGAGGCCGAGATCGCCGGGGTGGTCGCGGTGCCGTTCGAGGAGGCCGTGGCCGAGGCCCGGGCGGGCCGCCTCGCCGACGCCAAGACCGCCCTGGGGTTGCTGCTCGCCTCGGCCCACGGGCCGTGAACTGGCGTTCGGCGCTCCGTCTGAGGGCGCCCGCCGTCGGGTAGGCTTCCGGGTGTCGATCCCGGAGGTCGGGGCGTGATCATCGGCGTTCCGAAGGAGATCAAGGACGACGAGTACCGGGTGGCCCTCACGCCCGAGGGGGCGCGGGAGCTGGTCGACGCGGGCCACACCGTGCTGATCGAGGAGGGGGCGCCGGACGGTTCGAGCCTCCCGGCCGACCGCTACAAGCGGGCGGGGGCGCAGTTCGTGGCGTCCGCCGACGACGTGTGGCGACAGGCCGACCTCGTCCTCAAGGTGAAGGAGCCGCTGCCCTCGGAGTACCCCTCGATGCGGGAGGGGCAGATCCTCTTCACCTACCTGCACCTCGCGGCGAGCCGCGAACTCACCCTGGCCCTCCTGGAGCGGAAGGTCGCCGGCGTGGCCTACGAGACGGTCCAGCTCCCCGACGGGCGCCTGCCGCTCCTGGCGCCGATGAGCGAGATCGCGGGCCGGATGGCCCCGCACGTCGCCGCCCGGTTCCTCGAGAAGGAGCACGGGGGGCGGGGGATCCTCCTGGGCGGGGTCTCGGGGGTCCGACCGGCCAAGGTCCTGGTCCTCGGCGCCGGGATGGCCGGCTCCAACGCCGCCTGGATCGCGGCGGGGATGGAGGCCGAGGTGATCGTCGTGGACAAGAACCTGGACAAGCTCCGGTTCATCGACCAGATCCACAAGGGCAGGATCGTGACGCTGATGTCCGACCGACTCACGCTGGAGCAGCGGGTCCGGGAGGCCGACGTCGTGATCGGGAGCGTGCTCGTCCCGGGGGCCAGGGCGCCGGTCCTCGTGACCGAGGAGATGGTGGCCTCGATGCGGCCCGGGTCGGTCGTGATCGACATCGCGATCGACCAGGGGGGGTGCGTCGAGACGTCCCGCATGACCACCCACTCCGACCCCACGTTCGTGGTCCACGGGGTGGTCCACTACTGCGTGGGGAACATGCCGGGCGCGGTCCCGAACACGTCCACGTACGCGCTCGCGAACGTCACGCTGCCCTACGTCCTGGAGATCGCCTCCCGGGGGCTGGAGGACGCCGTGCGGGCCGACCCGGCGCTCGCGCGCGGGGTGAACACCTACGGCGGCGCGCTCACGAACGCGGCGGTCGCCGAGGCCCACGGCCTGCCCGGCACCCCGCTCGCCCGGCTGATCCCCGGGGCGCCCTGACCCCGACGCGAGGACGGACCCGTGCCGAGGGATCCCCTGGCGCAGCAGATCGAACGCTTCCTCGACCACCTCCGGGTGGAGCGGGGGCTCGCGGAGAACACCCTCGAGGCGTACCGACGGGACCTCGCCCGCTACCGGGCGTACCTGCTCCGGCGGGGGGTCCGGGACGGCGCGATCGCGGCGGCCGACGACGTCCGGGGGTTCGTGGCGCACCTGTCGGCCGCGGTCCACGCGGACGGGCGGCGCTACCGGGCGTCGAGCGTGGCCCGGGCCCTCTCCGCGGCGCGGGCCTTCCACCGGTTCCTGGTCCGCGAGGGCCTGGCCGGGGACGACCCGAGCGCGGGCGTGGTGCGACCGAAGCTCCCGCGGTCGCTCCCCAGGCCGATCTCGGCGGAGGAGGCCGCGCGGCTCCTCGACGGGCCGGAGGACCCGAGCCCCGCGGGCCTCCGGGACCGGGCGATCCTCGAGCTCCTCTACGGGTCCGGCCTGCGCATCTCGGAGCTCGTGGGGCTGGACGTGGACGACCTCGACCTCGAGGAGGGGAGCGTCCGGGTCCTGGGGAAGGGCGGGCGGGAGCGCGAGGTCCCCCTCGGTCGGGCCGCCCGGGACGCCCTGGCCCGCTACCTCTCGGCGGGCCGGCCCGCGCTGGCCTCGGCGCGTTCCCGGGGCGCGCTGTTCCTCAACCGTCGCGGCGGCCGGCTCACCCGGCAGGGCTGCGCCCGGATCCTCGCCCGGCGGGCGCGGGCCGCGGGGATCGACGCGCGGGTCACGCCGCACACGCTCCGCCACTCCTTCGCGACCCACCTCCTGGAGGGCGGGGCCGACGTGCGGGTGGTGCAGGAGCTCCTGGGCCACGCGAGCGTGGCCACCACCCAGGTCTACACGCTCGTGACCCGGGAGCACCTCCGCGAGGTGTACCTGACCACGCATCCGAGGGCACGACGGCCGACCACGGCCGGTGGGAGGTGATGAAGGTGCTGGATGAGGCCACGCTGTCCCGGCTCCGGTCCGCGCTCGAGGAGCAGCGCGAGAACCTGCGGAAGGAGATCTCCGAGCACGGCGCGGACCCGGACTCGGACGAGGTGCAGCTGGACATCGAGCGCGGGTTCTCGGACAGCGCCCACAGCACCGCGGAGCGGTCGCGCCTGCTCTCGGTGGTCCGCGCCCTCCGTTCGAACCTCCGGGACGTCGAGCGGGCCCTCACCAAGATCCAGCTCGGGACCTACGGGACCTGCGAGAGCTGCGGGCGGCCGATCTCGGTGGAGCGGCTGGAGGCCATCCCCTGGGCCCTGCTGTGCATCGACTGTAAGCGGAAGGTCGTGGCGCGGTGAGCCGGGGGACGGGGGACGGTGGGTGAGGGGATTGGGTGAGGGGAGGGGAGGGCCATCGGCGGGGCCAGGGTCGCCAGGGCGCTCCTCGTCGTGTGCGACTCGCTCGGCGTGGGCGGCGCGCCGGACGCCGCGGCCTACGGGGACGAGGGGTCGAACACCCTCGGCAACTGCGCGCGGGCCGTGGGCGGGATCAGCGCGCCGAACCTCGCCTCCCTCGGCCTCGGCCTCCTCACCGAGATCGCCGGCGTCCCGCCCCGTGCCGACCCCGGCACCGCCCACGGCCGGGCCCGGGAGCGGTCCGCCGGCAAGGACACCACGACCGGGCACTGGGAGATGATGGGGATGGTCCTCGAGCGCCCCTTCCCCGTCTACCCGGACGGGTTCCCCGAGGAGGTGATCCGCCCCTTCGAGGAGGCCATCGGGCGGAAGGTCCTGGGGAACCGTGCGGCCTCGGGCACCGAGATCATCCAGGAGCTCGGCGAGGAGCACCTGCGCACCGGGCGGCCGATCGTGTACACGAGCGCCGACTCCGTGTTCCAGGTCGCCTGCCACGAGGAGGTCGTCCCCGTGCCGACGCTCTACGAGTGGTGCCGGATCGCCCGGCGGATCCTCACCGGCCCGCACAACGTGGGGCGCGTGATCGCCCGGCCCTTCGCCGGCCGGCCCGGGGCCTTCGTGCGCACCCCTCGGCGGCGTGACTTCTCCGTCCCGCCCCCCGGACCCACCGTGCTGGACCGGCTGGTCGAGGCGGGGGTCGCGGTGTACGGGGTCGGCAAGATCCAGGACATCTTCGCCGGCCAGGGCATCACCGAGGGCCGCTACTCGGACTCCGACGACCACGGGATCGACCTCTCGCTCGAGCTCCTCGGCCGGCCCGGCCCGGCGCTCGTGTTCACGAACCTCGTGGACCTCGACTCGAAGTACGGACACCGGAACGACCCCGAGGGGTACGCGCGGTGCGTGGAGGCCATCGACCGCAGGATCCCCGAGCTCCTCGAGGCGCTCGACGGGGGGCTGCTGTTCCTCACGGGGGACCACGGCTGCGACCCGACGACGCCATCGACGGACCACTCGAGGGAACTGGTCCCGGTCCTGGTCGGCGGGCTCCGCGGGGGGCCGTACGACCTCGGCCTGCGCGGCTCGTTCGCGGACATCGGGGCCACCCTCGCCGACCTCCTCGGCGCCCGTGCCGAAGGCCTCGCGGGGGAGAGCTTCGCGGGAGCGCTGGGGCTGTGAACCCGCACCGGAGGCTCGGGGGCGGCGGAACGGCATCAGGCCCCGCCGCGGCGGCAGCGGCGAACCCTGCGGTTGAGGTTGAACCTTGGCCGTGGCTGACGGTGGCCGGGCGGTGAACGCGATGGCGACCGATCCCAGGGAGGTCGTGGCCGCGAAGCGGGACGGGAGGCCCATCCCTCCGGAGGAGCTCGAGGCCTTCGTGCTTGGCTACGCGGGGGGCGAGATCCCCGACCACCTGGCGGCGGCGTTCCTCATGGCGGCCTTCATCCGGGGGCTGGACGCGCAGGAGACCCTGGCCCTCACGAGGGCGATGATCCGGTCGGGCCGGAGCCTCGAGCTCGCGGGCGTGCCGGGCCCCACCGTCGACAAGCACTCGACGGGGGGCGTGGCGGACGGGGTGACGCTCGTGTTCGCGCCCCTGGCCGCCGCCCTGGGCCTGCGGGTGGCGAAGCTCTCCGGACGGGGGCTCGGGCACACGGGGGGGACCCTGGACAAGCTCGAGTCGATCCCGGGCCTGCGGACCGACCTCGGGCCCGAGGAGCTCGAGCGGCAGGTCGCGGAGGTCGGCTGCGCGGTGGCGGCCCAGCGCCCCGACCTCGTGCCGGCGGACGGCGCCCTCTACGCGCTCCGCGACGCGACGGCCACCGTCCCCTCGATCCCCCTGATCGCGGCGAGCGTGATGTCGAAGAAGCTGGCCGTGGGAAGCGACCTCATCCTCCTGGACGTGAAGGCCGGGAGCGGCGCGTTCATGAAGACCCTCGACGACGCGGTGGCCCTGGCCCGCGCCTGCATGGACCTGGCGGCGGGGTTCGGCCGCCGGGCCCGCGCGGCCGTGACCGACATGTCCCAGCCCCTGGGCCGGGCGGTGGGGAACGCGCTCGACGTGGCCGAGGCCGTCGAGATCCTGCGCGGGCGCCCGGGCGGACGGTTGCTCCAGCTGGTGCTGGCCTTCGCCACCGAGGCCCTGGTCCGGCTGACGGGCTCCTCCCCGGAGGAGGCCCGGTCCCGGGCGGAGCGGGCCCTGGCCGACGGGGCGGCGCTCGAGCGGTTCCGACGGATGGTCGAGGCCCAGGGCGGCGACCCCAGGGTGGCCGACGACCCCTGGGCCGTGCTGCCCCGGGCCCCGGTCGTCGTGCCCATCGTGGCCCAGGCATCGGGGACCCTGGCCGCGGTGGAGGCGGAGGAGATAGGCCGCGCCAGCGTGGACCTGGGCGCCGGCCGCCGGCGGAAGGGCGACCCGGTGGACCCCGCGGTGGGGATCGTGTTCCACCCCGAGGTGGGGGACCAGGTGGAGCGGGGCGAGCCGGTGGGGGAGGTGCACGCGCGCGACGAGGAGGCCGCGCGGGCGGCGGCCCGTCGGGTGCTGGGGGCGCTCAGGATCTCCGACCGCCCGGTCGCGCCGCCGCCCCTCGTGCACGGGTGGTTCGGCTGATGGACCGGGTCCTGCTCGCCGTCGAGCTGGCGGGGTCGATCGCCGTGGCCCTGCTCTCGCGGGAGCACGTCCGGGCCCTGGTCGCCGACCGGCTCGGCGACGGGAGCCCCCGCCGCTTCGGCTGGCTCCGCCTGGACCCGCGGCCGAAGCTCGACCCCCTCGGGTCCCTCATCCTCCCGGGGCTCATCGTGATCCTGTGGGCGTCGGGCGCCGGGTACCAGCCGCCGCCGTTCGCCTACGCGAAGCCGATGCCGCTCGAGCCCTCGTGGCTGCGGCGGGGCGAGCGCGACGCCGCCTGGGTGGCGCTCGCCGGACCCCTCGCGAACCTGGCGCTCGCCGTCGTGATCGGGGTGCTCGTGCGGTTCCCCCTGCCCCCGGAGGCCGCCAGGGCGACCGCGGTCGCGCTGTACACGAACGTCGTGTTCTTCGTCTTCCACCTGATGCCGATCCCGGGCCTCGACGGGGCCCACCTCCTGGCCCGCGTGCTGCCCCCCCGCGCGCGCCACACCTACGAGAACCTCGGCGAGTACCTCCCGCTCTTCGTCCTCCTCGTGTTCTTCCTCCTCGCGGGGCCGCTCCTCGGGATCGTCCAGGGGCTCTCGAACCTCGTCTGCCGGGTCGTGGCCGGCGTCCCCTGCTGAGCCCCCGCGGGTCCGGGCGGCTCCCCGGGGTTGGGCCGGGGCCGCGCTATCATCGCGGGCATCGAGACGCCCACCCCCGCTCCGTCCCCACCCTCGCGCCCCGCGGGGCGCAAGGCCAGGGTGCTCACCGGCTACCGACCCACGGGCCCGATGCACGTCGGGCACTGGTTCGGGAACGTGCTGAACATGGTCCGGCTCCAGGAGGAGCACGAGGCCTTCTACTTCATCGCCGACTGGCACATGCTCACGACCCACTACGACCGCACCGCCGAGCTCCCCGGGTTCGTCCGGGAGCTGGTCCTCGACCTCCTGGCGGCGGGGATAGACCCGAACAAGGCCACGCTCTACCGGCAGTCCGACGTGCCGGAGGTCGCCGAGCTCACGCTCCTGCTCGGGATGATCACGCCGCTCGGATGGTTGGAGCGGGTGCCGACGTACAAGGAGCGGCTCCGGGACCTCTCGGAGCGGGAGAGCGCGAGCTACGGGCTCCTCGGCTACCCGCTGCTCCAGACCGTGGACATCGTGATCGTGAAGGGCGAGCTGGTCCCGGTGGGGGAGGACCAGGTCCCCCACCTCGAGCTCGCGCGGGAGATCGTGCGCCGGTTCAACCGCCTGTACGGGGACGTCCTGGTCGAGCCCCAGGCCCTGCTCTCGCCCTCGCCGCTCGTCCCCGGTTCGGACGGCCGCAAGATGTCGAAGTCCTTCGACAACGCGATCTGGGTCCGGGACGACGAGGAGGCGATCCGCGCCAGGGTCCGGAGCTTCGTCACCGACCCGAGGAAGATCCGCCGTGGCGACCCGGGGCGGCCGGAGATCTGCCCGATCTTCGCGCTCCACCGCCTCTTCTCGCAGGACATCCTGGCCTGGACCGAGGAGAACTGCCGGAGCGGCGCCCTGGGCTGCGTGGAGTGCAAGGGGAACCTGGCCGACCGGATCGTCGAGTACCTCCGTCCGTTCCGCGAGCGCCGGGCGGAGCTCGAGGCCAACCCCGGGATCGCGGACGAGGTCCTGGCCGCGGGCCGCGCGCGGGTGCGCCCCATCGTGGAGGACACGATGAAGGCGGTCCGCGACGCGATGCGGTTCGCATGAGCGGGCCCACGCCTCCCGGCGGCTTCACGGTCGAACTGCCCCTGTGGAGCGGACCGTTCCGGCTCCTCGCCGACCTGATCCTGGAACAGAAGGTCGACGTCTGCGACGTGCCGATCGCCCGGGTCACCGACCGGTTCCTCGAGCACGCGCGGGAGGCGGACCGGTGGAGCCTGGAGGAGGCGACGTGGTTCCTCGCGGTCTGCGCGGTGCTCCTCGAGCTCAAGGTCGGCCGGCTCCTGCCCCGGCCGGAGGAGCTCGACGAGGAGGACCTCCTGGGCGGGTCGCCGGACCTCGCGTACGCCCGGAGCCTGGAGCTCCAGGCGTTCCGCCGCGTCGCGCGGTGGCTGGGGCAGCGCATCGAGGCCGAGGCGGGGTACTTCACCAGGGACGTCGGGCCGGGGGAGGGGTTCGCCCACCTCTACCCGGACGTGCTCGCGGGGGTCGGGGCCGAGGACCTGGCCCGGGTCGCGGCCGCGCTGCTCCGGCCGCCGCCCGTGCTCGACCTCTCCCACGTGACCCCGGTGCGCGTGACGGTCGCCGAGGCCATCCAGGCCGTCGAGGAGCGGCTGGCCCGGCTGGGGCGCGCTTCCTTCCGCGACCTGGTGGCCGACTGCGCCGAGCGGATCCACGTCGTGGTGAGGTTCCTGGCCCTGCTGGAGCTTCACCGTGAAGGGAAGGTCGAGCTGTCTCAGGCCGAGACGTTCGGAGAGATCGAGGTCGGATGGCTGGCCTGAGGTCTCCGGCTCGAGCGTCGGGGACGGGCCGAGCACCCGATGGTGGAGGTCGAGCTCGGGTCGACGCGTCCCCGGGGGTGGAGGTCCGGTGAGCGTCGAGGGTCGGACCGACGGCGGGCCCTCGGACCGCGACCTGCTCCGGGCGATCGAGGCGCTCCTGTTCGTGTCGGACGAGCCGATCCCCGCCGCGGTGCTGGCGCAGGCCCTCGACGTCGACCGGCGGAGGGCGGAGGAGCTGTGCGAGGCCCTGGCCCGGGACTACGAGGAGCGGGAGGCCGGGCTCGTGCTCCGGAGCGTCGCCGGTGGGTGGCGGCTCGCGACCCACCCGGACGTCGCGCCGATCGTCGAGCGGTTCGTGCTGTCCTCCCGCCAGGCCAGGCTCACGAAGGCGGCCCTGGAGACCCTCGCGATCGTCGCGTACAAGCAGCCCGTCACCCGCCACCAGGTCTCCGCGATCCGGGGCGTGAACTCGGAGGGCGTCCTGCGGGCCCTGGTGGACCGGGGCCTCGTCCAGGAGGTCGGGAGGGACGACGCGCCCGGCCGGCCGGTCCTGTACGGGACCACGCCGGCGTTCCTCGAGCGGCTCGGGCTCCCGTCGCTCGCCGCGCTCCCCTCCCTGGCCCCGCTCCTCGGGGCCGACGCGGCGGCGGAGGAGGCGGCCGACGAGGCGGAGGGGGAGGGCGGGGCGGCGCCGGTGGGCTGAGCGTCGTCCGGGGGCCGGGGGTGGCGGAGGAGCGGCTCCAGAAGGTCCTGGCGCGGGTCGGGTTCGGCTCCCGTCGAGCGTGCGAGGAGCTGATCGCGCGGGGGAGGGTCATGGTGAACGGGAGGGTTGCTCGGCTCGGGGATCGGGTCGATCCCTCCCGCGACGTGGTCGAGGTCGATGGTTCCAGGGTGAACCTCGACCCTCGGGTACGGTACTTCGCGCTGCACAAGCCGGCGGGCGTGGTGACGACGCTCCGGGATCCCCGGGGCCGACCGGACCTCCGCGACCTCCTGCCCCCGGGCCCCCGCGTCTACCCGGTGGGCCGGCTGGACCGGGACTCGGAGGGGCTCCTCCTGCTCACGAACGACGGCGAGCTGGCCAACCGGGTGATGCACCCGAGGTACGGCGTGGAGAAGGAGTACCTGGTCGAGGTGGAGGGCGAGCCCACGGATCGGACGGCCCGTGCCCTCGAGCGGGGGGTGCGGCTCGAGGACGGGGTGGCCCGGGCGGTCTCCGCGCGGGTCGTCGGGCGCAGGCCGGGCCGCGGCGCGCTCCGCCTGGTGATGGTCGAGGGGCGGAGACGCGAGGTGCGGCGGATGCTCGAGGCCCTCGGGTTCCCGGTCCGCCGCCTCGTGCGCCTGCGGGTGGGCCCGGTCCGGCTGGGGCGGCTCCGGCCCGGCCAGGCGCGGCCCCTCACGCCCGAGGAGGTGCGGGCCCTCTACCGCGCGGCGGGCCTGTAGCCTGTGCCCTCGCCGGCCCCGGGCCGGCCCGTTGGGCGGAAGGGAGGAAGGAGGACGGATGCGGGTGCGCGCCGCGCGGGGGGCGATCGTGGTCGCGGAGGACCGGGCGGAGGTCCTGCTGGGGGCCACGGAACGGCTGCTCTCGGCCTTGATCGAGCGCAACGGCGTCGACCGCGAGGACCTGGTGAGCGTGCTGTTCACCGCGACGGAGGACCTGCGCTCGGCGTTCCCCGCGGAGGCGGCGCGGCGGATGGGCCTGGGGAAGGTCCCGCTGCTGTGCGCCAGGGAGATCCCCGTGGAGGGGTCGATGCCCCGCGTGGTCAGGATCCTCATGCACTTCCACTCGGACCGGGCGCTCGGCGAGATCGAGCACGTCTACCTGGACGGCGCCGAGTCGCTCCGTGACGACCTCGACGAGGGTGGGCCATGAACGAGGGCGGGACCGGCGCATCCGACCTGGGCCCGCGGGGTCCGCGGCAGGCGCCGGCCGAGCGTCTCCCCGCGGACGACCCGTGCCCGACGCGGCTCGCGATCGTGGGCACCGGCCTGATCGGGACGTCGGCCGCGATGGCGGCCGCCAGGGCCGGGATCCCCGTGCGGGCCTACGACGCGGACCCGGTGGTCCTCGGCCGGGCCGGGGCCCAGGCGGGGTTCGAGGCCGCGGCCTCCCTCGAGGAGTGCGTGGCCGACGCCGACCTCGTGCTGGTGTGCACCCCGCTGCCGGCCATCGCCGAGGTGGCGGCCCGGGCGCTCGGGGCCGCTCCGGGCGCCGTGGTGACCGACGCGGGGAGCGTGAAGGCCGGGGTGGTCCGAGCCGTCGAGCGGCTGGCGGGCGAGGACGCCGCGCGGTTCGTGGGCGGCCACCCGATGGGGGGCTCCGAGCGGTCGGGCCCCGACCACGCCTCGGCCTCGGTGCTCGACGGGATCGTGTGGGTGCTCACGCCGACCCCCCGGACGGACCCCGGCGCCCTGGCGCTCGTGCGCGGATCCGTCCGCCGGCTCGGCGCGCAGCCGGTCGAGATGGAGGCGGCCCGGCACGACAGGCTCGTCGCGTTCGTGAGCCACCTCCCGCAGGTCGCGTCCACCGCCCTCATGGGCCTGGCCGCCGCGGAGGAGGCGGACGAGCCGCAGATCCTCCTCCTCGCCGCCGGCGGCTTCCGCGACCTCACGCGGCTCGCGGCCTCGAACCCGGCCCTCTGGAGCTCGATCCTCCTCGCGAACCGCGACGCGGTCGCCGAGGCCATCGACCTCTACCGCGAGCGGCTCCGGCTCCTGCGCGACCTCATCGTCGAGCGGCGGGGGGCGGAGGTGGAGCGGGCCTTCGCGGACGCGAAGCGGGCTCGCCTCTCGCTCTCGGCGAAGCCGCAGGTCCGGGCCGGGGTCGCCGTCCTCCAGGTCCCGGTCCCCGACCGTCCCGGGGTGCTGGCGGAGCTGACCGCCACCCTGGGCGACGCGGGCGTCAACATCGAGGACCTGCAGATCGTCCACTCGCCCGAGGGCGGGAGGGGAACCGTCCACCTCACGGTCGGGGCCGCCGCCGCCGACGACGCGCGGGCCGCGCTCGAGGCCCGGGGCTTCGACCCGGTTCGGCTGGCTTGAGGAGGGGTAGGTGCGCGCCCTGGTCCGGCCCGGCTCGAAGGTGGGCGGCGAGGCCCGGGTCCCGGGCGACAAGTCGATCGCGCACCGTTGGGCGATCCTCGCGGCGACCGCCCGCGGGCGGAGCGAGCTGCGGGGTCTCCCGGCATCCCTCGACGTCTGGGCCACCCTCCGGTGCCTCCGGGCGCTGTTCCCGAGGTCGTTCCGTACGGTGGAGGGTGAGGGATGGCCGCCGGTCCCCCCGGCCGAGGGTGACGGTTCCACGTGGAACCCGGAGCGCGGCGGGGATGAGATCCCTCACCTCGTCGTCGAGGGAGAGGGTCGAGCTGCGATCGAGGAACCCCGGGCGCCGCTCGACTGCGCGAACTCCGGGACCACGATGCGCCTGCTCGCCGGGGTCGTCGCGAGCAGGCCGATCCGGGCCGTGATGGTCGGCGACCGGAGCCTCTCGCGGAGGCCGATGGAACGGGTGGCGGAACCGCTGCGCAGGATGGGTGCCCGCGTGACGACCTCGGAGGGACAGCCCCCGCTCGTGGTGGAGGGCGGCCCGCTCCGGGGGATCCACCACCGCCCGGAGGTGCCGAGCGCCCAGGTGAAGGGCTGCGTGCTGCTCGCGGGCCTGGACGCCGACGGGCGGACCACGGTCGAGGAACCGGCCCCCACCCGGGACCACACCGAGCGGGCCCTGGCCGCCCTCGGCGCGCCCGTGGAGCTGGCCCCCGGTCGGGCGAGCGTCTCCCGTTTCCAGCACGAGGGGTTCGCTGCGGCCGTCCCCGGCGACGTCTCCTCGGCGGCGTTCCTGATCGCGGCCGCGGCGCTCACCGGTGGCGAGCTGGTGCTCCGGGGGGTCGGGCTCAACCCCTCCCGGACCCGGTTCCTCGAGGTGCTCCGGCGGATGGGGGTGGCGACGGAGGCGACGGTGCGGGGGGCGGAGCTCGGGGAGCCGGTGGGCGACCTCCGCGTCCTGCCCACCTCCGGGATCCTCGGCACGGAGGTCCCGCCCGAGGAGCTCCCGCTCGTGATCGACGAGGTGCCGGTCCTCGCCGCCGTGGCGGCCCACGCCGACGGCGGGTCGAGGTTCCGCGGCGGGGGCGAGCTGCGGGTGAAGGAGAGCGACCGGCTCGAGGGGCTCGCGGAGGGGCTCCGCGGCCTCGGCGCGGAGGCCGCGGTCGAGGGCGACGACCTGGTCGTGGCGGGCGGAGGGGCTTCCGGCGGGGCGGCCGACGCCCGGGCCGACCACCGCCTGGCGATGGCCCTCGTCGTCGCCGGCCTCGCGGCCCGCGGGGCGTGCGAGGTCTCGGGGGTGGAGGCGGCCTCGGTCTCGTTCCCCGGCTTCCTCCGGGCCCTCTCCGCCCTCGGGGCGTCGGTGGAGGAGCGACCGTGACCGGGGAGGCCGGCGGGCGTCGCCGACCCGTGATCGCGATCGACGGGCCCGCGGGGGCCGGGAAGAGCACGCTGGCCCGCCGCCTGGCCGCTGCCCTGGGGCTCCCGTACCTCAACACCGGGGCGATGTACCGCGCGCTCGCGGTCGAGGCTTCGCGGCGCGGGGTCGACCCCGACGACGGGCCGGCCCTGGCCGAGCTCGCTCGGGGGATGAGGTTCGCGCTCGCGAGCCATGGACCCGTGCCGGAGCTCGAGGTCGAGGGTCGTCCGCCGGGACCGGAGATCGTGCGACCCGAGGTCGAGGTCATCGTGTCCAGGGTGGCCCGTCACCCTGAGGTGAGGGCCGTCCTACGCGCGGAGCAGCGGCGCCTGGGTAGAGCTGGAGCTGTGATCGAGGGCAGGGACATCGGCAGCGTCGTGTTCCCCGACGCCGAGGTCAAGATCTTCCTGGTCGCCGAGCCGCGCGAGCGGGCCGCGAGGAGGGCGCGCGAGCGGTCGCCCGAGGCGGAGCTCGCCCGCGTGCTCCACGAGCGGGACGCCCTCGACGCCCGCGTGAACCCGTTCGTGCCGGCCCCCGACGCGGTCCCGATCGACACGACCGAGCTCGGGGAGGACGAGGTCCTGGCGCGGGCCCTCGAGATCGTCCGGGAGCGGCTGGGCGGGGGCGGGGGATGAGCCGCGACCCGGGCCTCCCCCGGGTCGCCCTCGTGGGGCGGCAGAACGTCGGCAAGTCGACGCTCGCGAACCGGCTGGTGGGGCGGAGGGAGGCCATCGCCCACGAGCTCCCGGGCGTCACGCGGGACCGCGTGGAGCACGAGGTCCGCTGGAGGGGCCGCCGGCTCCTGCTCGTGGACACCGGAGGGTACGCCGCGTCGGCCCGGGGGTTGGAGGCGCTGGTCGCCGAGCAGGCGGCTCGGGCCTCCGAGCAGGCGGACCTGGTCCTGCTGGTGGTCGACGCCCGGGCCGGCATCGTCGAGGACGACGCCGCCCTCGCCCGGAGGCTCCGGCGGGCTCGGGTCCCGGTGCTGGTCGTGGCGAACAAGGTCGACACCGAGCGCGAGGAGCCCGACGCGGCCGTCTTCCACGCCCTGGGACTGGGCGAGCCGGTGCCGGTCTCCGCGCTGCACGGGCGAGGCACCGGCGAGCTGCTGGACAGGATCGTGGACCTCCTGCCGGAGGCCGAGGCTCGACCTGAAGGAGAGGGTGAGCCCAGGTTCGCGATCGTGGGGAGACCGAACGTGGGCAAGTCCTCCCTCTTCAACCGCCTCGTGGGGGAGGAACGCTCGGTGGTCTTCGAGGAGGCCGGGACCACGAGGGACGCGGTGGACGCGGTGGTCGCCTGGCCGGAGGGGAGGGTCCGGTTCGTCGACACCGCCGGCTTCCGGCGCCCCTCGAGGGCCCGGGGCGTCGAGTACTACAGCTACGTGCGGACCGTCCGGGCGATCGACCGCTCCCACGTGGCGGTCCTGGTCCTGGACGCGACGGAGGGCTTCACGGCCGAGGATCGGCGGATCGCCGCGCGGGTCATGGAGGCCGGGCGCGCCCTGGTGGTGGTGGCGAACAAGTGGGACCTCGTGACGGAACGGGACGAGCGGTACCGGGCCCTCGCGGCCCAGGCGGCGGCCTTCGCCCGGGCCGAGGTGCTCCGGACGTCGGCCCTCCGCGGGACGGGGGTCCATCGCCTGCCCGCCGTGCTCCTCGCGGCCCACGAGCGGTGGGGCAGGCGGGCGCCGACGGCCGAGGTCAACCGGGTCCTGGAGCGCGCGCAGGCGGAGCGGCCGGCCCCGGGCGGCGTGCGGTACCTGTACGGCACCCAGGTCTCGGCCGGCCCGCCCCGCTTCGTCCTGTTCGGCGGAGCTCGACCGGCTCCCGCCTACGAGCGGTTCCTGGAGAACCGCCTCCGGGAGGCCTTCGACCTCCGGGGGGTCCCGATCCGCCTCGCGTTCCGTCCGAAGCGCCGGCGCCGCCCCGGGGCCCCGTCCCGCGCCGGCTGACCCCGGGGGGAGGTGCGCGCGGCCATGGGCGGCGCCGGCGAGGGCGGTGCCGGTCCGCGGGACCCCGCTGGGAGCTCGTCCCGTCGGGCCCGTGTCCGCGGCTGCTACGCTTGCTGCGGCGGGCCGTGGCGCAGCTTGGTTAGCGCGTCGGACTGGGGGTCCGAAGGTCGCCGGTTCGAATCCGGCCGGCCCGACGGAGCCGGCGACGTCGAGGGCCGGGGCCGGCGGCGGTGTTACCGTCCCACCCGATGGGGACCACGAGGGACGCCGCCTCCTCCGCCGTGCTCACGGCCCCGAACGTCCTCTCGTTCGCGCGGATCCTCGCCATCCCGCTGTTCACCTGGCTGATCGTCCACCCGGGGACGGAGGCGCTCGGCCTCGTGGCCTTCGGGATCGTGAGCGCGACCGACTGGGTGGACGGCTGGCTCGCTCGCCGGTCGGGGCGGGTGTCGGAGCTCGGGAAGCTCCTCGACCCCACCGCCGACCGGCTGGCCATCGCCGCCGCGCTGGTGGCGCTCGTGGCGAGGGGGGCGTTCCCGGCCTGGGCGGCCGCCGCGATCCTGGTCCGGGACGGGGCGCTCCTCGTGGCGGGTGCGGCGCTGCTCGCGGCCCGGAAGGTCCGGATCGAGGTGCGGACGGTCGGCAAGCTCGCCACGATGGCGCTGATGCTCGGGGTCCCCGCCGTGGCCTGGGCCAACCTCGGCCTGCCCCTGGGCACGCCGGCTCGCTGGTTCGGGTGGGCGGCCTTCTGGTCCGGGATCGGCGCCGCCTACGCGGCCGCGGCCCTGTACGTCGGCGACGCCCGGCGCGCCCTGGCCGCGGCCGGGCGGGGGTCGGGACCCGCGGGCCCGACTTGACGGCCGGGGCGGTTCCGCGGACATTGGGCCGCGGCCGGCCCGCGTCGACCCGTGACGGCGGCGGGAGGCGCGGGGCCCGGCCGGGACGGGGCGCGTGAGGAAAGGAGCGAGATGGAGTTCCCCGCGGAGCTTCGCTACACGAGGGAGCACGAGTGGGCCCGCGACGAGGGCGGCGGGCGCGTCCGGGTCGGGATCACCGACTACGCGCAGGACAAGCTGGGCGACGTGGTGTACGTCGAGCTCCCCGAACCCGGGGCCGAGGTCCGCGCGATGGAGTCGTTCGGCGAGGTGGAGTCGACGAAGTCCGTGTCGGACCTCTTCAGCCCGGTGGACGGCACCGTGGTCGAACGGAACCCCCTCCTCGAGGAGCGTCCCGAGCTCGTGAACGAGGACCCCTACGGGGAGGGTTGGATGGTGGTCGTCCAGGTCCGCGACCCCTCGCAGCTCGCCTCGCTCATGGACGCGGACGCCTACCGGGCCTTCGTGGAGGAGCTCCAGCGGGGCGGGTAGGGGACCGGCCCCCGCGGCCCCACCTCCCGGCGCCCGGCGCGCGGGAGCCCGGAGGCCGCTCGCCCTCGACCGGGCTGTGGCGTGATCGTCGGTCCAGGGTGCACCAGAGCCGCGGTTGACCCTCGTTCCCGGCTGCGTTAGCTTCGAGTATCCGTGGAGGGTTGAGGGTCGGCCGGAGCCTCCACCCACGGGTACAGGCTGAGACCGGTCGGAGGGAGACCTTGTTCTGCACCCGCTGTGGACACCCGAACCGCGAGGGGGCCCGGTTCTGCGCGAGCTGCGGAGCTCCCCTCGAGGAGGACACCACCGTCACCCTCCCCCCGGTCGAGGCCGAAGAGGAAGGTGCCGAGGAGTTCCCGTTCCCCCACGATCAGCTGGAACCCGGACAGGGTCTCCTACTGGTGAAGCGTGGCCCGAACGCGGGCTCGACCTTCCTCCTCGACAAGGATGTGACCACGGCCGGCCGGAGCCCGGACAGCGACGTCTTCCTGGACGACATCACGGTCTCCCGCCGGCACGCCGAGTTCGTCCGGCGGGAGGACGGGTTCTTCGTGCGGGACCTGGGGAGCCTGAACGGCACGTACGTGAACCGGGAGCGGGTGGAGGAGACCAAGCTGGCCTCGGGCGACGAGGTCCAGCTCGGCAGGTTCAGGCTCGTGTTCTTCGCGGCGGGGGAGTGAAGGAGCGATGGCGACCCGGAACTACCAGTCCATCGGCGAGGTGCTGGTATCGGTGAAGGCCGAGTTCCCCGACATCACGATCTCGAAGATCAGGTTCCTCGAGTCCGAGGGCCTGATCCAGCCGGAGCGCACGCCGTCGGGGTACCGGAAGTTCTACGAGAAGGACGTCGAGCGCCTCAAGGCGATCCTCCGCATGCAGCGGGACGAGTACCTCCCCCTCAAGGTGATCAAGGAGCGCCTGGCGAGGATGGACGCGGGGGAGGCGGAGGAGGCCCAGGCGGCCGCCGCGCCCCAGCCCGGGGCGGAGGCGGCGGAGGAGCTCGCGGAGCCGCCCACCGGCCTGCAGATGTCGCTCGAGGAGATGGCGGCGGCGACCGGGGTCGAGAAGGAGCGGATCAAGGAGCTCGAGAGCTTCGGGCTGGTCTGCTCCCACGGCCCCGACGGGGCGCGCTACTACGACGGCGACGACTACGTCGTGCTGTCGGTGGTCCGCGACTTCTTCAAGTACGGGGTCGAGCCCCGCCACCTCACGATGTACAAGCACTTCGCGGAGCGCGAGGGGGCGTTCTTCGAGGCCATCGTGATGCCGATGCTCCGCCAGCGGAACCCCGACGCCCGGCGGGCGGCGGCCAACGCCCTCCTCGAGCTGGCCCGCGTCTCGAGGAAGCTCAAGCAGGCGCTGCTCCGGGTGAACCTCCGCAAGTACCTCACCACCGGGTAGGCCCGGCCGGATCCGGGCGGGACGGATCCGGCGGGCCCGGACGGGGCGGATCCGCCGGACCCGGACGGGGTCGCGCCGGGACGGTACCCTTCGGGGCCGTGCGTCGGCTCGTCCTCGCCCGCGTCCTCGGGGGGCTCCTCGGTGCCCTCCTCGCGGGCCAGGGGGTCGCGCTGCTCCCGGCGGCCGGCCGGGCCCTCGCCGCGCCCGCGGAGACGCCGCCGCCCACCCCGGTCCCGCCCTTCGGGTCGCCCTCGCCGTTCGTCTCCCGCCTCGCGACGCCCTCGCCCGCGGCCGAGCCCCCCCGCGTCTCGGCGCCCTCCGCCGTGCTGGCCGACCTCGACACGGGCCAGGTCCTGTTCGAGCGGGGCGGCGGCACCCGGAGGCCCATCGCGAGCCTCACGAAGATCATGACGGCCCTCCTGGTCCTCGAGCGGGCGCGCCTCGGGGAGGAGGTGGTGGTGAGCGAGCGGGCGGCCGCCCCCGACGGGAACCTGGGCCAGTCGGAGCTCGGGCTCGAGCCGGGCGAGCGGGTCTCGGTGGGGGACCTGCTCCACGCGCTGCTCCTGCGGTCGGCGAACGACGCCGCCCTCGCGCTCGCCGAACACGTCGCCGGCAGCGTGGAGCGCTTCGTCCGGCTGATGAACGCCCGGGCCCGGGCGCTCGGGATGCGCTCGACCGAGTTCCGGTCGCCGAGCGGCCTTGACGACCGGGGCACGTCGACCGCCCTGGACCTCGCGCGGCTCACGCGCGCGGCCTACCGGGACCCGAGGTTCGCCCGGATCGTCGCCGAGCGGTTCCACGAGATCCCCGCCCCGGGCGGAGGGGTCCGGCGGATCCAGAACCGGAACGTGCTGCTGTGGCTGTACCCGGGCGCCGTCGGCGTGAAGACCGGGTACACGGGGGCCGCTGGCTACTGCGTGGTCGCCGCGGCCGAACGGGAGGGGCTCCGCCTGGTGGCCGTGGTGCTCGGGGCCCCCACCGAGGCCTTCTCGGACGCCGCGGCCCTCCTCGACCACGGGTTCTTCGCCTACGAGCGCCGGGCGCTGGTCCGGGCCGGGGAGCGCCTCGGCTGGGCCGACCTGGTGGGGGGCCGGGTGCCGGTGGCCGCGGGGGCGTCGCTCGAGGCCTTGGTCCCGCGGGCGGCCGGGAGCGGCCCGAGCGCGTCGATCCGGGTGGACCCGGCGGCCGCCTTCCCGCCGGCCCGGGGGGCGCGGGTGGGGACGGTCGTGTTCCGCCTGGCGGGGATGACGCTCGGCTCGGTCCCGCTCGTCGTGGCCGAGGTCCCGCCCCCGCCGCCGCCCCCGGCCGGGCCGTGGTGGGGGAGGGCCCTGGCCGCGGTCGTGGACGGGGTCCTGGGGGTCCTCGGGGCGTTCCTCGGTTGAGCGGGCCCGTCCCACGATCGGCCCCGGCCCTCTGCTACGATCGCGGCGCATGTCGGGGTTCGCGCGCGTGCTGTTCGGGCGCGAGGACATCCGCCGGCGGACCCGGGAGCTCGGGCGCACCATCACCGGGGACTACGAGGGGCGCGAGCCCGTCCTGATCTCGGTCCTCAAGGGCGGCACGGTGTTCCTCGCGGATCTCATCCGGGAGATCCCCCTCCCGCTGCGGGTGGACTTCATGTCGATCTCGAGCTACGGGGGGGCGGCGGAGTCCATGGGGCGGGTGCGGATCCTCAAGGACCTCGACGAGGACATCAGCGGCCAGCACGTGATCGTCGTCGAGGACATCGTGGACACCGGCCTCACGCTCTCCTACCTCCTGTCGGTGCTCGAGAGCCGGGGGCCGGCGTCGCTCGAGGTGTGCACGCTCCTGGACCGCTCGGCGCGCCGGATCGCGCCGCTGTCCCTGCGGTACGTGGGGTTCGACTGCCCCGACGTGTTCGTGGTGGGCTACGGCCTCGACGTGGCGGGCCGGTACCGGAACCTCCCCGACATCCTCGCCGTGGAGGACCAGGCGGCCGTCGCGGCAGATCCCGAGGTCCTGCTGCCCTTCCTCGACCGGCGCCGCTGAGGGGGGCGGGGGCGTCCGGCCCCGGCCGGGGGACCCGGGTTGTCGGGCGGAGGGGCGAGGTCTACATTCCTGGGTGAGCCATGATCGAGATGGACCTCGCCGGCGTTCGGGTGGAGCTCCCGAGCAACCAGCCGATCGTCCTGCTCAAGGAGCGCGGCGGGGAGCGGTACCTCCCGATCTGGATCGGGGCGGCGGAGGCGGCCGCCATCGCCCTGGCCCTCCAGGGGGTCGTCACGCCCCGGCCGATGACCCACGACCTCCTCAAGAACATCCTCGAGGAGATGTCGGTGGAGGTGCAGCGGATCGTGATCACGGAGCTCCGCGACGGGACCTTCTACGCCGTGATCTCGATGCGCCGGGACGGGGAGTCCTACGAGGTCTCCTCGCGCCCGAGCGACGCGATCGCCCTCGCCGTCCGCATCCACGCCCCGATCTACGCGAACGAGGAGGTCCTCTCGGAGGCCTCGATCCTGATCCCCGACGGGGACGAGCAGGAGGAGGAGGTCGAGCGGTTCCGGGAGTTCCTGGAGAACGTCAGGCCCGAGGACTTCGCCTGACGTCCCGCGGGGCCGGGGTCCCGGGGCCGCCGCCGAGCCGGGGGGCGCCCGCGCTGCTCCGGGCGGGCGGGTGATTGACGATCCGCGGCCCCTCCTCTAGGCTGCTTACACGCACGTGATCACGGAGCTGTGAGATGCGCCAGGTGGAGCAGGGGTTCCGCGTCCCGGAGGTCTGCCGCATCGTCGGCATCAGCTACCGGCAGCTCGACTACTGGGCGCGCACGGGGCTGGTCCGGCCGTCGATCAGGGACGCCCGGGGGAGCGGGACCCAGCGCCTCTACTCCTTCCAGGACCTCGTGACGCTCCGGATCATCAAGAAGCTGCTCGACACCGGGGTCTCGCTGCAGCGGGTCCGCAAGGCCGTGGAGCAGCTCCGGGACATGGAGCGGCCCGCCCACGGGGTGACCCTCGTCTCGGACGGGCAGCGGATCTACGAGGCGGAGTCCCCGGACGTCCTCGTGGACCTCCTGTCCAGGGGGCAGGCGGTGTTCGCCATCGCCGTCGACAAGGTGTGGAGCGACCTCGAGGGAAGCCTGGAGAAGGCGGCTCGGCCCGCCCGCGGGGCCGCGCAGGCCGGAGGGTCGTGAGCGCCGACCCCGCGGCCAGCCTGCCGGCCCTCAAGAGCGACACGGTCCGATTCGCCCACGCCTCCGAGCGGCAGTTCGCCCGGCTGCTCGACTTCTACCAGATCGAGTGGGAGTACGAGCCCCGGTCCTTCGACCTCGAGTGGGACCGGGAGGGGAACGTGGTCCAGCGCTTCACGCCCGACTTCTACCTGCCCCAGTACGACCTCTACATCGAGATCACGACCCTCAACCAGAAGCTCGTGACGAAGAAGAACCGGAAGGTGCGGCGGCTCCGGGAGCTGTACCCCGAGGTCCGCTGCAAGATCTTCTACCAGCGCGACTACCTGTCGCTGGTGACGAAGTACGGGCTCGAGCACGACGAGCCCGACCGGGCCGGCGGGGACCCCTCGAGCGCCCCGTGACCCCGCGCGGCCGCTGGC
>FWWM01007055.1_pt1 | contig 22889 bp, 17 predicted proteins | sample 2228351 | NCBI WGS metagenome assembly FWWM01 (sample SAMEA103939774, study PRJEB20133) | metagenome
ATCAGAGAGTCTCTCAACGACATAGTAAGGCATATTATCGGAGATTTCACCGGCAACTTCGACTAACATCATATGCTCATCGTATTCTTTTGCTTTGTAAACCAAATAGAATGGATCTATAGGTATACAATGTCCCCCTATACCAGGTCCGGGATAAAATGGCATATAACCAAATGGTTTTGTTGCGGCAGCGTCTATAACCTCCCAAATATTTATTCCCATCTTTTCAGCAACTTTTGTCATTTCTTGAACAAGAGCAATGTTAACAAGTCTGAAGGTATTTTCAAGAATCTTTGTCATTTCAGCGGCTCTCGGAGATGAAACTGGAAATACAGGAGCTGCCAATACGCTTTCGTACAAAGCTTTTGCGCGTTCAGTACATGCTGGTGTTACTCCTCCGACAACTTTTGGCGTGTTTCTTGTTTTGTATCTTGGGTTACCAGGATCCACTCTTTCTGGACTGAAAGCAAGATAGAAATCTTCTCCAACTTTTAATCCCGTTTCAGAGAGAATAGGGAGTACAACTTCTTCAGTAGTTCCGGGATACGTTGTACTTTCTAAAACAATAAGTTGCTTTTTGTGAAGTCTTTTGGCTATATCTTTTGATGTTTGAATGATGTACGAAAGATCTGGCTGTTTAAATTTGTCAAGTGGTGTGGGAACACATATACTTACAACATCACATTCTTTCAACATATCAAAGTCGGTGGTTGCAGTTAACCTTTTCTCTTCAAGGACAAGTCTTCTAAGTTCTTCATCGTCGACGTCACCGATATAATTCTCACCACGGTTGATCTTATCAACACGCTTTTGTTGTATATCAAAACCGATAACTCTGTAGCCAGCTTTTGCTTTTTCTACGGCCAAGGGTAATCCAACATATCCCATTCCAAGAACACCAATTACCGCTTCTTTGTTGAGAATTTTTTCATACAAACTCATACTCACACCTCCATATTGTATAATGTTCATTCACTGAATGAATTCTACCATAAATTTTATCGGTTGTAAAGTTGTAAATTTTAGAGCAGATTTTGGTATAATTATTTTGTGCTTGGAGGTGATAGAAAATGAAAGTTCTCGTTCTTACAAAAGCTAACGAATACTTTATTAACAAATTGAACGAACTAAAAGACCAGTTCCCAGATTTCGAATACGTTATTCCACAGTCTCGACAAGAAGCTGAGGAAAAATTGGTTGACTCCGATACGATTATTGGTGCTGCACTAACTGAATCTCAGGTTGAGAGAGCGCAAAAGCTAAGATATGTTTTTGTTCCATGGACTGGTGTCAATGAATTACCTATTAGCAAATTAAAGGAAAGAAAAATTATCGTTTCTAATTCTCACGGAAATGGAAAGATAGTTGCGGAAAGAGCGGTCGGACTTGCTTTAACGCTTTTGCAAAGAATAGTGGAGTATCACAACGACTTAGCCAGTGGATTCTGGCACGGTTACACAGTGGGTTCTAAACCTGAAGATTATTGGACATCTTTACAAGGTAAAAAGGTTTCAGTCCTTGGTTTTGGAACGATAGGACGACACATCGCAAAACTATTAACTGGTTTTGATTGTGAGATACTTGCGTACAAGAAGAATCCTGTTAGTGTCGACGGAGTAAAGTACGTTACAAATAATTTGGACGAAGCTTTACAATATGGAAAAATTATATTCTTAGCTCTTCCGCTCACAAAAGAAACGAAAGGGCTAATAAACAAAGACAATATAAGACTTCTACAAGGAAAGTTTTTAATAAATGTAGGAAGGGGAGAACTTTTAGAAGAGGAAGCTTTGTATGTCGGTTTGAAAGAAGGAATTCTCGCAGGTGTAGGCATAGATACTTGGTACCAATACCCAAAGTTTGATGAAAATTGTGTTTTACCATCGAAATATCCTATACATATGTTCAAGAATGTCGTTCTTTCACCTCACGTTGGTGGATTTACGATAGAAGGACAGATTGGAAGAATCGATGAAACGATAGAGAATTTAAGATATACTTTATTAACTGGAAAACCGAAAAATATTGTAAATCTTGATGAAGAATATTAAAAACAGAGGAGAGCTTTTGCCCTCCTCTGTTTTTGATTACATTTGTTCGCCAGTACCAGTGCTTCCTTGTTGTTTGTAGATGTATTCTCCGATCTTCATACTCTCTTGTTGCAATTCGTCAAATAGCAACTTAACTTTTGCAATATCATCTCTGTTGATAGCGTCTCTCAGGTCTTTTATTATTCCTTCAATTCTATCTTTAATGTCTTGTGGAACTTTATCTCCGTTTTCTTTGAGCATCTTTTCAAGATGGTATGCAAGGTCATCAGCTTTGTTCTTAAGTTCGACTTCTTCTTTCTTCCTTCTGTCTTGTTCTTCGTATTCTCTTGCTTCTCTTATCATTTTTTCAATTTGGTCAGGAGAAAGTTGATGTCTTCCTGTAACGACCATCGACTGTTCTTTACCGGTTCCTAAATCTTTTGCTGATACGTGGACTATACCATCACTGTCGATATCGAATGTGACTTCTATTTGTGGAACTCCTCTTGGTGCTGGTGGAATTCCTACAAGTTGGAAGCTTCCTAAGAATATGTTGTCCCTTGCCATTGCACGTTCACCTTGATAGACCCTAACTTCAACTGATGTCTGACCGTCTTCTGCGGTTGTGAATATCTTACTCTTCTTCACAGGTATTGTTGTATTTCTTTCGATGATCGGTTCCATTAATCCACCCTTGACTTCAATACCAAGAGTAAGTGGGGTTACATCAACAAGAACAACGTCTTTATCCTTTGCACCTTCAGTACCACCAAGAATTGCTGCTTGTATTGCTGCACCGATAGCAACAGCTTCGTCTGGGTTAACACTCTTGTTAGGTTCTTTTCCAAATATGTCAACTATGAATTTCTGAACCATTGGTACTCTTGTCATACCACCAACAAGGATAATTTCATCAATGTCTTTCGGTGAAAGTTTTGCGTCGGCAAGAGCCTGTTCTACTGGTCCTCTTGTCTTTTCGACTAAATCCCTTGTCAAAGATTCAAACATCGCCCTTGTAAGTTTCATTTCAAGGTGCAGTGGACCTTCAGCAGTTGCTGTTATGTACGGTAAGCTGATATCCGTTTCAAGTTTTGATGAAAGCTCAATTTTTGATTTTTCTGCTGCGTCTCTTAGCCTTTGGAGTGCTTGTTTATCATTTCTCAAGTCTATTCCGTATTGTTTTTTGAACTCTTCAGCCATCCAGTCAATTATTCTTTGGTCAAAATCGTCTCCACCAAGATGGTTGTTACCAGAAGTTGCGATAACTTGAATAACTCCGCCACCGATCTCGAGAATTGAAACATCAAATGTTCCACCACCGAGGTCGTAGACTAAAACTTTCTTTTCGCCTTCTTTTTTGTCAAGACCATAAGCTAATGCAGCTGCTGTTGGTTCGTTGATTATTCTCAGAACTTCAAGTCCTGCTATTATTCCAGCTTCTTTCGTTGCTTGTCTTTGAGCATCGTTAAAGTAAGCGGGACAAGTGATAACAGCTTTTTTGATTTCTCCGCCGAGATATTCTTCAGCATCTTTTTTCAGTTTTTTGAGAATATATGCACTAATCTCTTGTGGCGTATACTCTCTGTCATCAATCTTGACTTTGTAGTCAGATCCCATCTTTCTTTTTATGGATTTAATAGTTCTGTCCGAGTTAAGAATCAACTGTCTTTTTGCAGGTTCACCAACTAAAATTTCTCCGTTCTTTGCGAATGAAACTATTGACGGTGTTGTTCTGCTACCTTCAGCGTTTGGAATAACTTCAACTGTTCCATCTGGTTTCATCCAGGCTATAACAGAGTTCGTCGTACCAAGATCAATACCCACTACAAACTCCTTTTTTGCCATAATACCACCTCCGAATGATTTATTTTTATTTGCTTGCGGTAATATATTACCATATTAGCACTCCGTTGTCAAGAGTGATAATTAAAATTTTTAAAATTGGGGAGCAACGCTCCCCGTATTTGAAGTTTCCCTTCTTCTTAGAAATTTCCCATGCCTCCGACAAAAGCGGTATTAACAAATTCTGTTCTGTTCCAAATATACTTTACTCCAGCAAACAAGAACTGTGTTATTGGATAAGCTATTGTAACTCTTGCTAAAGTGTTCTCATCTAAGAATCCACTTTCAAATGGTGTGTCGTCGTACAGATAACCGTAGATGTAAAGCCCCTTCATTCCACCAATTTCTGGGACTGTTATGAGTCCTTCTCCTTCAAGTATAGGTGTTGAACCATCGAATTTTCCGTAAAGGAAAACTTTTGCTGTTCCGTAAGGATTAAGTGAAACCTTCACACCGGATATGTATCCAAAAGTTGACTGATATTCCGTCATGTCAGCGTTTCTTCCAACAGATGAATAGTTTCTATCGTAAAGCCTTGGTATGAATTTTTCAGATGTGTAGTACGGACCAGCTATAACTTCTAAAACTCCTAAATTACCATAAAGTCCTGCAAAGCCGCCAAATCCGAATGTTTGATTATCTTCTCCAACCTGTAAAGCTCCTTCAATTCCTAATCTAAGTCCGAGAATTTCTGTGAATACAGCTGAACTTACAGCATATTTTACTTGTGTTCCGGGTTCTGTTAATTCTGCTGTTTCGTACCCACCGTAAACCCCGACTTGTATCGGACCTGAACTAATCTCAGCACCGCCTACAAAAAGAGTGTCGGATTGTTTAAGGTTAAACAGGCTTTCAATATAATACGGAACGTAAACAAAGACTTCGGGACCAAATTTCACTGCTAAATCAAATGCTCTAATATTTTCAATTTTAAAATTGTTAAAAAGAAATCCAAGTCCAAATGTCTTTGGTGTTGTTTTTCCGTATCTGAAGTAAAAGTTAGATAACCTTAAACCGAAAGAACTAATATTTAATCCACTAACAATATTGGTACTCATCTCTGCAGAAGGCTGACCAAAGTAGAACATCCCCGTCGTTAAATCTGAAGCGTACATAGTCAATGTTATTCCAAGTTCGACAGGTCCAAGTTCAAGCTCGGGTCCAAACTCGTAAACTATGAAATTGTTATTTCCAAAAGTTTTTTGTGAAACGTCAACATAAAAACCCGCAGAAAAAGTCAAAACTGTCAAAACGAGAAATACTAATACAGAAAACCGTGATAACCTCATACGAACACCTCCTTAAAAATTTTTGGGATGGTTATTTTCCAAAGAAAAACCGCAAAAGTTCCGGAAATCTCTTAGCCCATGCACTCTCGTTATGAACACCACCTTTGTCTTCTATTACTTTCAAGATAGCATTCTCTTTTTCTTTTAGAATTTTCACTAATTCTCGGAAGTTTTCAAGATGAACTTGTGGATTACTTCCCTCCGCTGTTCCCATATCGAGATAGATTTTCATGGATTCTGTGATTTGAGATTCTTTCGAAAAATCTACCAATTTTTTGTTTGCAAAAAAGACCGATGGGCTCATAACACCAATCTTTGAGAATACATTTTGATACTTTATTCCAGCGTACAGTGATATCAATCCTCCCATAGATGAACCTGCAATAGCGGTATTTTCTCTATCGGGTAGCGTTCTAAATTCTTTGTCGATGAATGGTTTCAAAGTATTAACTATGAAATCAACGTACAAATCTCCTTTTCCACCGCCGTAGGTTTCATCTTTCCAAGGAGAAAATTCGTTGAGCCTATCAGAATTGTTGTATATCCCTACTATTATTATCGGTACAATTTCACCTTTCAGTATAAGCTCTTGTGCAGTTTCATCGGCGCTCCACTCCACACCTATGAACGATGTTGATGCGTCAAACAGGTTTTGACCATCGTGCATATAAATGACTGGATATCGTTTATCAGAAGTTTCGTAATCAGGGGGTAGGTATACTATTATATCTCTTTTGTTTTTAATTTCTGGAGAGTAGAACCCTTTAATGATTTTGATATTACCCGTATATGTACTTCTAACTCCTGCACTTTTGTTTTCCACAAAATCCCTCCAATGCGGTATTTCAATTTCAACTGTCATATCCCTGTCGACCACAAGAACTCTGTTTGGTATCTCAACTCCGCGAATACCTTTTTCAACAGATTCCCAAGAGCCACGTGTTATTTTGTACTCAATTTTTCCAGAAAGTTCAGTGATCAATTCGTATCTATAATAATCCGTCTTAGTAAACACATATCTTTCATCCCCAGGGTTCCAATTGTTGAATGTTCCTGCCAAATAGAGATTAGAATCTTCAGGGGTGTAGGTAGGAACAGTAACTATAAAATGTACTTTGTAAGCCATAACCATGGACGAAATTAAAAGTAGTACACAAGAAATAAATAGAGATTTCCTCATAAATCTGTCCTCCTTTGCATCTGTGTTAAACTAATTTTACCACAAACAAAGTTAATTTTGTAAAAATTCTTAGATGTGGTATAATTTTCTTGAGGTGACTTATTAGTGATAGATGTTTTTCTCAGAACGATTAGGTTAGTTCCAAAATTAGGTACCCACTCTTTACAAGTTGGCTTCATCACTTCTGAACTTGCCCGCCAGTTTAATTTGGACGAGCAGGAAGCTTTTTACGCTGGTTTTCTTCACGATATTGGGACAATAACCCCTTTTAAAGGTGTTGTACTAGATGATATTGACAACGTATTTTTGATGACTCAAGATATTCCAAGTGCTCAAGATCCAACTCGAGAACATACTTTGATATCTTCATTTTCAGTTTCGAAAATTTCTTTTTTGACAAAACGATTCCCAAACCTTACCTCCGCTATTCTTTTACATCACGCAATTCCACAGTTTATAGATTCTTCGAAAGCGAGTCTTTTGGCAAATATAATTTCGATAGCCGAAGAAATATCCAAATACACATTAGTTAACGATGAAGAATTAAGCTTCGAAGAATTCTATGTACCGCTTTCTTCGATTCAAGAGCGATTTCTACCAGAAGTTTTTGAGTGTGCGATTTCTCAGCTAAAAAAGGAGTATTTCAGGTGGATGGTTTATGACATAAAGAATTCCGTCGAAAGGGAAGAAATACTAAGAGAATTTGAACTAAACGAAAAAATGACTTTTGACGAAATTGTTGAGATGGGAGCGGTATTGTCTTATATAATCGATGCGAAAAGTCCTTTCACAAGGGAACATTCATGGAGAGTTGCAAAAATATCTTCTGCTATTGCAAAGGAAATTTTTTTGGATGAAAAAGAGTTTTTTGTAGCAGGTCTTTTCCATGACATTGGTAAAATTACAACACCAGTAAATATTTTAGAAAAGAAAGGTAAGCTTGAGTCGAAAGAACGTGAAATAATTCAAAAACACGTGTACTACAGCGAAATAATATTGAAGAACCACTCTCATGAACCCTGGTTTTTACCAGCGGTGAGGCATCAAGAGCGTATTGACGGTACAGGATACCCGCGTAAACTCACTGGAAGTGAGATGTCTTTGAAAGACAAAATCCTCCAAGTAGCAGACTATTTTGTGGCAGTTTTAGAACCAAGACCTTATAGAGGTGAAAACACACCGGAAGTTGCACTTAACGAAGTTCTAAGAGCTGTGGAAAATAAAACCCTAGATATAACTCCGGCAAACATTTTAAAGGATTTGGTTTTAGGACGATACAACTTTAGTGATTTGGGCAGTGCATCGAAGATTCAAAAAGAAATCTATGAATTTGAGAAAGGACTTATTAAAGCTTACGGTGAGGAGGGACAAAAGAATGATAGCTCCGAATAAGCTTACAAAAGTTGCCATAGTAGGAGCGACTCCAAACAAGGAAAAGTATGGAAACATAGTTATGCATAACCTTGCCAAAAAAGGCTTTGTGGTCTACCCTGTAAGTCCAAAGTACGACGAAATCGATGGATTTAAGACCTATAAATCAATAACGGAACTACCGAAAGATGTAGAACTAATAATCTTTATAGTTCCACCTTCTGTTGGAATAGAAGAGGTAAAAAAAGCATATGATAGTGGTTTTAGAAAATTCTGGTTCCAACCTGGGGCAGAATCTGTTGAGATAGTTAACTATTTAAAATTCTTGGGCGATTGTGAGTTTGTTTACGGACGTTGTATTATGGTAGAAACTACGAAAAAGGAGTAGTTTTATGGAAATTCTTGAAAAGGTTCAAAAAGTATTTGCTTCAATGCATATAACTGAATTTATGACAAAAGATGTAGTCTTTGTTCTTCCTGATAGAACAGTCGCACAAGTTAAAGAAATTCTGAGAATCAAAAGAATTTCTGGAACTCCCGTTGTGAATGAAGATATGAAAGTTATAGGAATAATAAGTATAGAAGATATAATAAAATGTCTCGAAAAAGGGACATTATTTGACAGAGTATACGATCATATGACTAAAAACGTAGTATGTTTGACTATCGATATGACATTGCAAGATACGATGAAATATTTTGAAAAATACCGTTTTGGGAGGTTCCCAGTTGTTGATAACAACGGCAGACTTGTTGGAATTGTTACGAAGAACGATATTCTAACCGCTATAGCCACAAGACTTGGAATGATATATCTTCATGACGAAAGAAGAACTGAAGTTCTTGAAAAAGATTCAATCAATAAATCCCTTATAACAGGTCAAGAACTGAATAAAGAAGGCGCAGATTACTATTTCAAGATCGATTATTACGATATAAACCTTGCAGGTGTTGGAGCTGCGCAGCTGAAGAAATTTTTGCAACGTAAGGGAATAGAAGACGAACTTGTTAGACGAATTGCAGTTGCAGCTTACGAAGCTGAATCAAACGTTGTAATACACAGTGGAAGTGAAGGTGAATTGTATTGTTTCATCCAACCAGATATGATCGTTGTCAGAGTCGAAGATAAGGGGAAAGGGATAGAAAACGTAGAACTTGCAATGAAAGAAGGGTTTTCCACTGCTCCAGACCATGTTCGCGAACTTGGATTTGGTGCTGGAATGGGACTTCCTAATATGAAGAGAGTTTCTGACAAAATGGTTATACTGTCCGAAAAAAACAAAGGTGTTGTTGTAGAGATGATATTCTATAGAAAGTAACGTGTGTAGAGGTGATTGGTTGAAATACTTAAAATCAACAACATTTCTGATTTTACTGTTTAGTATTCTGTCTTTTAGCGAAATAAAAATCGGTGTTTTGCTTCCACTTACTGGACCTTATGCGTCTTACGGAAGTACTGCGAAAAAGGGGATTGAATTAGCTTTTTCTCAGAAAAATTCCGTTAAAGGAGAAAAAGTATCGTTAATTTTCTTGGATACTAAAGGTGACCTGGAGACAACGAAAAATGTTGCAGTAAGGTTGATCGAAAGGGAAAAAGTTGTAGCTATAATTGGTGAAATCTTGTCTGAGAACACTGTTGTGCTTTCACAAATTTGTGAACAGTACGGTGTACCTTTAATAACTGGGGTATCAAATACTGATGTTACAAAAGGAAAAAAATATGCAAATAGAATCAGCTATGACAATTACTCTCAAGGGGTACTAGTTGCCGAGTTTTTATTTGCAACTATGAAAATCAGGAACCTTGCGATATTGAGCGATACTTCTCTTCACGGTAAAGAATTATCGCAACATCTTTTCGAACATTTTCAAAGAATAGGTGGAAAAGTTTACAACATCGATTATGATCCACAAAAACGTGTTTTTACAGAGTATATAGTAAAAGTTTTTGAATCTAATCCTGATGCTATCTTTTTAGCAAGTTACTACAGTTCAGCTATCAGACTGATTCAGGATTTTAAAGTTTTTGGATTTGACGGATTTTTTGTTTCAAGTAATTACATTGAAGTTCCGGAAATTTTTTCATCAACCTATGATGAACTTTTGTATGTAAGTGTTTTTAATAGATGGTCCACAGAAGCAAGAACAAAAAGTTTTTTAACAGATTTTCAAAAACGCTACAACGAAATTCCTACAGCCTTTTCAGCACTTTACTACGATGCTTATATGCTGATTTTAAATGTGTTTGAAAAGTTTAAAGTAAACAACTCGAAAGATTTAGCGCAAGCTTTGAGGAAAACAAAAGATTATAAAGGCGTGACAGGAAATATAACTATAGACTCATCTGGGGAACGGACGATGCCGGTAACGTTTGTGAAGATAGAATCCGGACTTCCAAAGTTTATGGGAATTAGTTCTCACAAATTAGTGAAATAGTCTAATAGTTTGAAAAAGTCTCCTGCAAAATGCAGGAGACCTTTATTAATCTGGGATTATTTTTGCGAGTTCAGGTATTATCTTGATAAAAACTTCTTTGTTCTGAACAATTCTCATATCAAATGGAGGATTCTCTTTTACCATCACTTCACCGAATTTAGTGTCGATATAGCACTCTCTGTAAGAGCCTAAAAAGATAACGTTTTTAACCTTACCTTTAATATCTCCTTCCTCAATTGAGACTTTCATAGCTTCAGGTCTGCATCCCAAAACATAATTTTCAGCTTGTGCTGTAGGTCTCGATAATATTTTCATCGTCTTTCCGTCTAACTTTACATACGTTACATCATTTTCAACACTTACGTTTTCAACAGGAAAGAAAGAAATCTTTCCCATAAATTCTGCGACAAATTTACTATTTGGATATTCGTAAACGTCGTAAGGGGAACCAACTTGAACAACTCTACCTTGATTCATAAGAACTATTTTGTCGGATAAAGTCATTGCTTCTGTTCTGTCGTGTGTCACATATATTGCTGTTATTCCAACACTTTGTTGAATTCTTCGAATTTCAACTCTCATCTGTTCTCTAAGAAGAACGTCCAAATTCGAAAGTGGTTCGTCGAAGAGCAAGACCGACGGTTCTACAACCAAAGATCTTGCAAGCGCAACTCTCTGTTGTTGACCACCTGAAAGTCTACCAACAGGTCTTTCAGCATAGTCGCTGAGACCAACAAGTGATAGAATATTCTTAACCCTTTCTTCTATGGCATTTTTAGGTAATTTTCTCATTTTTAGCCCATAAGCTACATTTTCGGCAACATTCATATGAGGAAAAAGAGCGTAGCTCTGGAAAACCATAGCAGTATCTCTTTTCCAGGGTGGTATGTTTGAAACATCGAAGTTGTTAATTAGAATCTTTCCGCTAGTTGGTATTTCAAAACCAGCGATCATTCGTAGTGTTGTTGTTTTTCCACAACCAGATGGACCGAGAAGTGTCAAGAACGTTCCGGGTTCAACTTCAAAAGAAACGTTGTCGACAGCAGTAACTTCTCTTTTGTATTGATCGATAAACTTTTTAACTACATTCTGGAGAATTAGGTTAACCTGTTTCAATTTAAGATCACCTTCCTACCATTGTTCCACTTCGTTCAAGATTTTCGTTTCTTTTAATTAAGAAATTGAGAAGCCCAAAGACAGTTAAAACTATAATTATTAAAACACTTGAAAGAACACTTGCAAGGCCAAAACGCAAATTTTCTGAAAAATTGTAAATTAGAATTGTTAAGTGATACCAGCGAGCTGAGATTAAGAAAATAACTGCACTAACTGCGGTCATAGCTCTAACGAAAGTGTAAGAAAGACTTGAAATGAATGCCGGTCTTAAGAGTGGTAGGATTATTGTTCTGAAAACTGTTTGAGTATCAGCTCCAAGATTTTGAGCTGCTTCTTCTATTGTTGGATCAACTTGTCTTAGAACAGCAACACCATTTTCAACTCCGACAGGTAGTTCTCTTATTATGTAATTTATAACTATGATTGCTGCAGTACCAACAAGTATGATTGGTGGTTTGTTGAAAGCAATAACGTAACTTATACCTAACAAAGTTCCTGGAATTGCAAATGGGAGCAATACGAGTCCTTCAAAAATCTTTTTACCCAGGAATCTCTTTCTAACAAAAATCACAGCAACTATCATTGAGAAAATACCAGCTATTGGCATCGCTACAGTAGCTAAGATTGTTGTGTCAGCAAGTGCTTTTTTCCCACGTTGCAGAGCTTCTACAATGTTTTCAAGTGTAAAGGTATAGTCGATACCCCAGTTCTTAACAAATGCACCTGCAAAGATTGTAGCATACAAACCGATTATGAAAGCTATCGAAGCGTAAACGAATATCTGTAGAATTATCTTCATTGGTCTATTCACAACTTCTATCAACCTTACTGAAGGTTTCCCAGTTATCGTAACGAAGGATTTTTTACTTATTACATACCGCTGTATATAAAAAGCAGTTAAAGCTGGAAGCAGTAATAGCAAAGATAATGCGGCACCAATATCAATTCTGTTCATTCCAGTAACTTCCAAGTATGCTGTAACTGAAAGGACTTTAAATTTTCCGGACAAAAGAAGTGGATTAGCAAAATCAGCAATTGAATTGGTGAAGACTAAAAGCCAAGCACTTGCCATCCCGGGGAGAGCAAGTGGTAGTGTTACATTTAGGAACGTTTTAAGTCTATTCCCATTTAGATTCATCGAAGCTTCTTCCAAAGAACTGTCAATGGATTCAAGAACTCCTAAAAGCGTTAAATAAGCTATTGGAAACATTCCAAGTGTTTGAACTAACACAAGTCCATGAAGTCCGTAGATATCAGCTTTCATATTCAGAAGCTGTTTTGTTATCAAACCGTTAGAACCGAAGAGGAGAATTATAGATAAAGTTAGCGAAAATGGTGGTGAAATAACGGGTAGAAGTGCAATAGTATGGATGAACTTTTTTCCCCTGACGTATGTTCTTGTAACCGTAAATGCGAAAATAAAGCCAACTACTGTCGCAACTGTTGCCGTCAGGATACCAAGGGTTATACTTCCAGTTAGAGCTTCTAAATAGTTCTTTTCAGTTAATACTTTCTTCCAAACATCAAAGGTAAAAACACCTGTCCTGGCAAAAGTTATCTTAACAGCTTCATACAGTGGGTATACTATAAATACAAGTACTACCGCTATAGTCACCAGTATTGCATACACACTCACTGGATCTTTTGAAAATTGTGATACAGAAAAAACTATCAAGGCAAGGGCAAAGACTATAAGGAAGAGAATGTTCACTATATTCAGAAATTTATTGTGATCATCAGCGGATAAAAAGCACACAACTCCACCGATAACTTCGTAGTCTCTTATCACAGGTTGAAAAACTATGTATACAGGTTTTCCGAATAGGTACAGAATCTTTTCGTGAAAGTAGCTTTCTTCATAAAGGACGTGTTCAACAGCATAATCAAAAAAAGGTTGCGATTTTATAAATTGAACTTTGTCATCGTCAATTGCAAATACTGGTCTAAAATCTTCGTCATATCTGAAAAAATAAATGTTTTCTTCAAGCTCTTCTTCGTCTACTGAAAACCTATCAGCGATTGAATACGACAAGTCCAGGATCCCCTTTTTGGAGATCCTGGAAAATTCATCAATGATAGTATTTCTAACCCAAAACAAAACGATTAATACTGATATTGAAAAAGCGATTGTTTTAATTATCTTCCAATTTCTTTGTTCCATCTTTCAACTAACCTCTCCCTATTTTTTGCATCCCATTCAAGGTCTTGGTTGATGAACTTAATGTCTTTGAGTTTATAAACAACTTTATCTTTCGGAGCTTTTGGAGAAAGTGGAATGACGTACCAACTTGCAATTATTGATTGTGCCTTTGTATCGAGTATCCAGTTGTACAGTTTCTTTGCTTCAACAGGTTCTTTACCACCTTTAATTAGTGACATTGAAGCAATTTCATAACCTGTACCATCTGCAGGAAGTGTGATTACTATTGGAGCTCCTTCTTTTTGAAGTTTTATAAGGTCGTGGAGGTATCCTATTGCTATTGGAATTTCACCTATCGCACAGTCTTTTCCAGGTGCTGAACCAGACTTTGTGTACATATTTACATTTTTATCGAGTTTTTTCAAGTAATCGAAGAGTTTTTCCTCATCTTTTCCCATAATCTGGTAGATCGTTGTCATAACGTTGTAAGCGGTTCCTGAAGTGTTTGGATTTGCCATTCTTATCATACCTTTGTATTCAGGCTTAATAAGATCTGCCCACGACTTTGGAGCAGTTATTTTCAATTCTGCTGCTCTGTTTTTGTTGGTTGCAAACGCTAGTGGACCAACATAAAGACCTATCCAGTATCCATCGGGATCTTTGAATTTAGGATCTATACCACTTGCATAAGGAGCTTTGTATGGAGCAGTCAAACCTTTAAGTTTTGCCTCGATATGGAATATACCAACGCCACCAACCCAAATAGATGCTTGCGGGTTGTTCTTTTCAGCCTCAAGCCTTGCAAGAACTTCACCAGTTGAAAGTCTTATCCAGTCAACTCTGATACCAGTTTCTTTTTCAAACTCAGCAAAGAGCACTTTTGCCAAAGGTTCTTCAAGCGTTGTGTAGGCACGCACGTAATTTGCTCCCATAACGATAAGTGGAAGTACTAAAAGAATTACCAAAAGTTTTTTCATACACTTTCACCTCCTGAATTTGTGGTTTAAAATAATTATATCACACTTACTTTCAAAGAGTGAAATCTTTGCGTTAGATATATAAAAAATGTCCTAAGAAAAAGAAGTGATTAGATAAAAGATATCATCAATTTATTGAACTTAGAATAGAAATATTCATTTTAATTCATTTTTTTGCGAACTGTCAAAGTGAAAAGGAGGGAAAACTTGCGTTTTCGAATCGAAGTTTTGAGAAATACGCCTGGAAGGTGAACGATAGAAAGACGAGTCGAGTCAAAGTATTATTAGTAATTAAAAAGGGCAGTAGAAACCTTTTAAGTATTTGTTTTTTAGAAATATTCCCAATAATAAAATAATTATGGATATCGCAACAAACAAGTAATCTTTTAATTGCAGTGGTTTTCTGTGATACCAAGTTCTGGTTTTGTATTTTCCAAAACCTCTCAATTCCATAGCATTTGATACGATTTCTATTCTTTGGAGAGATGATATTAGGAGTGGGAAAAGTATGGTTAGATAGTTTTTAAGCAGTTTGAAGACGTTAGCATCACCCTTTTTGAAAGCGACGCCTCTTGCTTCTTGAGCATTAATGATGTTTATCATTTCATCTCTTACATCAGGAATATATCTGAGAGCTATATTTATCGAATATGCTACCTTGTACGGTACACCTAACCTGTTTAAACTGCTTGCAAATTCACTTGGATGCGTTGTGAAAAGGAATAGCAGAGTGATTGGCAAAAGAGATATATACTTTAAAGAGAGTGTGAGAGCATAAAAGACTGTTTCTGCAGTCAAAGTACTTTTGAAAACTTTTAAAATAACAGTGTATTTTCCAGTTATTTGTGAACCGTAATCGGGCGTTACTAAAATAAGCAAAACCGAATTGAAAAGAGTGAAAACAATTATAAAAATTAACAAAGGTTTTATTGATTTAAAAGGTACTTTGGCTAATTTTAATAGAACAAAGCCCAGCACTGTCATTATTGCAAAAACTCTGATATCCATAAACATAAATATAAAAATTGTCCAACATATCCACATAAACAACTTAACACTACCATCGAGATTGTGAAAGATAGTATTTCTGTCTATGTAAAGCGACCCTGTTCTACTCAACAATTGCACCTTCCTTTATTTTATTAGTGAAATACTCTAAAAACCTACTTTTTTCTTTTACATCAAACAAATGAGAAAGTTTTGAAATGGACGTTTCTTTAAGATTGGCTCTTTGTATTATTTCCCTATTTGACAATACGTTGTAGACCGTATCATTTGCGATAATTCTTCCTCTAGATAAGACAACAGCCCTTTGAGCATATTCTAAAGCTAAATGCATATCGTGAGTTACCATCAAAATAGAAAAACCTGTGTTTTTAATATCATCTAAGAAAGTCATAAACTCTCTGTAATTTCTAAAATCCTGACCGGCTGTAGGCTCATCGAGAATGATTATTTTTGGTAGTAGTGCAAGTATCGAAGCTATTGTAACTCTCTTTTTTTGACCGTACGAAAGTGAAGAAATTGGCCAATTTCTGTAATTGTACAGTCCGCAAAGTTTTAAGGTCTCTTCTACTCTATTCTTGATAAACTGCTCATCAAATCCTTTGTTTTTAAGTCCAAGTGCAACTTCATCAAAAACAATAGTTTTCGTTATCATATGATTCGGATTTTGCATAACGTAACCAATTATTTCGCTTCTCTTTTTAGCAGACCAATTGTCTATAGATTGTCCCATATATTTAATTGTACCTTCTTGTTGTCTTGCGATTCCTGATAAGACCTTTAACAGTGTTGATTTTCCTGCACCGTTATTTCCAAGTATAGCTAAGATTTCACCGTTTTTGACTTCAAAAGAGATATCTTTGATAATATAATCAGCATCAGGAAAGTATTTATAACTTACATTTTCTACAGAAAGAAGATTTGTTTTGACTACATTTTTGTCAACTGAATCCTCGAAATCTTCGTTCTTTGAAAGGTATTCTGTAATTATTATATCTTTGTATTTCTTTACGCTTTCTATCTTTGATATATTATCGTTCTTTGAAATAGTTATGCTGCATTTTCTCAAGACCTCAACGTACAGTGGTTCTCTCAACCCATATTTTGACAAGACGTTTTGAGAGAGTATTTCATCAGGTGTGCCATCTGCTATGATTTCACCGTTGTACATCACAATTATTCTATCGAAATCGTGCTCTAAAACATCTTCTATCCTGTGTTCGACTACAATCACAGTTTTTCCGAAATCTCTATTGAGTTTGTCGATAATTTCTAAAGCTTTTTGTGTGCTGTACGGATCAAGATTTGCAAGTGGTTCGTCAAATAAAAGAATTTCAGCGTTTGTAGTTAGTATCCCAGCTATTGAGACTTTTTGTTTTTGTCCACCACTTAAGTTTTGCGGAACTTCTTTAATGAAATCCAACATATCAACTTTCTTTAAAGCTTCTTTTACCCCAAGATGCATTGCTTCAACAGGTACATTATCATTTTCGTAAGCAAAAGCTACGTCTTCTCCAACGCTAAGTCCAACAAACTGTCCATCCTGATCTTGGAGTATTGTTCCTACGTATTTACTTATCTCATAAATGTTTTTTTCGTAAGGTTTGATACCCTTGATTTCAAGAGTTCCAGTTATTTCTCCCTTATATGCAAAAGGAATTAGCCCATTGATGCAATGGGCTAGTGTAGATTTTCCGCTTCCGCTGGGACCGGCAATCAAAACTTTTTGCCCAGCTTCTATATTAAGATTAATGTTTTTTAATGTTGGAAATTTTAAGTTCCTGTACCTGAAGCTAAAGTCTTTAAAACTAATTACGTTCAATTTTCTACCTCGCTTATATTAGTTTGTATCAAGGTTAGTGTGTTTACCTCTACTCTTTGCCAAGAGTATAACAACAGGGATACCAACAACAGCGATAACAATGAGATTCGCGGTATTTGCAAGAATTATCTGTAACCAAACCTTTGCAGCGGGTTCTCCATATAGGAATACGTCTCCCGCGTAAGCAACCACACTTCCTACGAGCATCCCAAAAACTGCGTATACGTACATTTTGACGTAATGCTTCTTCTGAATCAATCCCGCCAAAACATCAAAATCTTTATCAAAGGTTATTAACCCGGCAAACATTCCCATAAAGGCGGACAAAAATACCCAGCTCCACCAAACTGAACCGTACATAAGAGCGTCGTTCAAAGCGTGACCTATGAATCCGACTAAGAATCCAACTACTGGTCCGAAGATAGAACCGAATATAGTTAAAAGTGCAACTGCGATTCTAAATGAAGTGTTTGGACCAATTGGAATGGAGATATACGAGACTGCACCATAAAGAGCGGCACCTATTCCTATCGCCACCACATCTCTTGTTGAAAGCCCTTTCTTGCTTTTTCTAAAAAGTAATACCGATACTAAAACAACAACAGCTATGGATATAACTCCTTGCCATGTGGCTAAAGAAGTAAAGAAACCCATAACTAACCCACCTCCAGAATAGTGTTTATTGTAGACTAACATATTATACACTTATGCTTTGATTTTTCAATATGTACGCCAAACAATTAACTAGTTAATCATTCTTTGTCTTTGCAAACATCGACCCATTTGACATTTTTAGCGTAGATTTCTAATTCTTCGTATGTTAGTTCAATACACGAATTACTACTTCCGCAAGCCGGGAAAACTGTCTTAAATCTTTTCAGCGAAACGTCAAGATACACAGGTATCTCGTTCTTTAAACCAAATGGACATACACCCCCAACTTCATGACCCGTAACTTCAAACGTTTCTTCTGGAGACAAAAGTCTTGGTTTCGATCCGAACTCTTTTTTGAATTTGGAATTATCAATTTTCATATCTCCCGCTGCGACCAATATGATAACTTGTTCTCCACTTTTGATTGCGATACTTTTGGCTATTCTACCTTCTTCAACATTTAAAGCTTTCGCTGCTAGCTCTACGGTTGCAGTTGACATCTCAAATTCGATTATATCTTTTTCCCTGTTAAACCTTCTAAAGTATTCTTTAACACTCTCCACAGACATTCCCATTTACCCTCCCTTCTTAGATGTATTTCAAGGTTTTACAAACTTTGTTTTTGGACGATGATTTTGATACAAGATTTAAATTTACTTTAATTATCTAAAACTAAGGCACTAAAACTAAATATTAACTCAAAGTTGTAACAAATGTGTTCTGTAATATACCATCTCTTTTTTTACTAGTAATTTTTAAAAACTTTTATTATACCACTTATAAAATTTAACCCTGTATTATACCTGTAGCTTTCAAGTAATCTACTTAAACTTCCTTTATGTCTTCTGCATCGTTTTTATCAATCAAATCATTACTAACTTTACTATCTTTTGTCTTATAAAATACTTGAAACCAAGCTTTATAGTCTATTGGATTTTTGCTATATAATCAAGAATATAAGTGAATTATCTAATTATATCTTATATTTATAAATTTCACATCCAGTGAGAATTCTTTATCATATCTATTAATATAATTCATTAGATCTTTCACAATGCTATATTCATTATAATCATTAAAGTAAACTTTAAGAATTTCAGTTCCTTTATTCCAGCTCTCAATTGTCCAATCATCTACTATTTTTAATAGGTTTAATCTATATATTGCCTTTTTCAAATCTGAAAAATTAACCCTCGTATTTCTGCACGCAATTATTTTTACTTTATTAGGCTCTGCAAAATTCTAAAATAAAAATCTAATTAATTTCATTTCTTCTTCAGTTCCTTTGTTATTACCTAACCATACAAATACCTTTCGACCTTTTTGCCACAAACTATCCTATTTAATATGTTCTTGAAAATCATATACGCTGAAATAATAGTACTTAAAACATGATTAAGCTTATCTTTCCAAATACCTAATTTTTTAAAATTATTTATGATTTAAATCTTGATATAAATAAACTTAGCTAAATTTCTCCATTATATATCTCATTAATTAAATCAATAATTTTTTGGTTACTATATTGTGTTTTAAATTTTATCTTTATAGTATCACCAAAAAATTTTTCAGCATGTTTAACTTTTTGTTCTTCTTCATAACTTAAATTATTTTGTCCTTCCACATTTTTTGTTTCTACTATGAAATATAATTTCTTTTTGCCATCTTCATAATTCAAAACATATGCAAAATCAGGGGAATAGCTTTTACCACCCGCCACAGGGATTCTGATAGAATTCTTGGGTATTTTCGTAAACACTATAACCTCTTTAATATTTGACATAATATTTTCTTTTTCTAATTCACTATCATAAAATAATTCTTCAAAGAAATAATTATCTGCCACTTTTTCATTAGAATATAATGTTCCCACATCAGAAGCATCTATTTCTTTTTTTATATTACCTTCGGCATCGGTTAGTTTCGTAGGATGAATTGTATTTGTTATTTTATGATATTCTATGGCAAATTTAATTATAGCATTCTTCAACAAATAGTTATCAAATTTATGTTTTAATATCCTTATAGTAGACATGTTAAGGTACTGATTAATATTAATATTTGCTTCAATAAAGGACTCATGTAGAGTTTTTAAATTAATATTTAAAGCATAAGATAACTGTTTTAAAAATTCATCATAACGCATAGTTGAAGTCTTGATTAATTCATTTTCTTTAATTGATATTTCTTCATCAATTGCAGCACGATTATTATCTATATCTACTCTAATTTGTCTGTTAATTATTCCATTAAAAGTCAGGCTTCCAGCATGTTCTTTTAAAAATGCTATAAAAATATTTTTAAATTCAGCCTCATCTTTAATTTTATATTCCAACACAACTTTTTGATTAAGTTCCTCCCACAATTTTCGAAGCTCTGAGTATTTTTCTACTCTTATGTGAATTTTTTTACTCTTATCTGTTTCCTTTCTAACTTTATTAGGACTGAGACCATAAAAAATTAACGGGAATTTTTGTTTAATGTATTCAAAACCGTTATCTTTAAATGTATTTGTCCTAGTTATTACATTTTTTGAATCGAGTTCTTCTAAAAGTTCTTCTTCTCCTAAATTGTATACCTCACATATTTTTTTAATCATGTTATCATCAAGCTTTTCAGGTATAATTTCGGATGAAAGTATCCCTGACTTTTCATTAATTTCATTAACTAGTTTTTCAACAAAATCACTCTCTGTAAAATCAACAAAATAATTTAAATAGAATTGTTCATCTTTAACTCTATTTCCATACTCATTAACAGGTAAACGTAGTCCACGTCCTACCTCTTGAAGTTTTGAAATTTCACTTCCGCTACTCCTAAGTTTACAAATTTGGAAAACATTTGGGTTGTCCCAACCTTCACGAAGAGTCCATTTTGAAAAAATAAATCTTCTTGGATTTTCCAAATCAAGCAGTGCTTGTTTATCATGCAAAATTTCATTTATTTCTTGTTCAATTTTTTCATCATCCTCAATATTATCCTTTGAAAAATACCCTCCATGAGTTTTAGAAATATTTTTCAATGTATTTCCTAGATATTTTTTATAAAATTCATTAGTCTCATTTTTTAATAATTCTTTAACCTCTATTTCTGTATATTGCTCGACAATTTTTTTGATATATCCATCTTCATTTCTATATTCATCGATGTTATCAATGAAAAATAAGGTCAATGGTTTTATTTTTACTTCTCTTGTTAATAATTGTCTTTCAATCTCAAAATGTTTTTTAATTGCTTTTTTAATCATAATTTCTTGTAATGTTTCTGAATAAGAATATGGATTTATTTTATCGCCCTTTTTTAACACAAGTCCATTTGACAATAATACCTCACTTTTATTAAGCTTTTCTATAAAAAGATTTGTCATTTCACGATGTATTTTTTCTAAACTTTCTTTAATAGTTAATTTAAATGTTCGTCTTAAATCGCCTTCAATATATTCAAACGTAGCCTCTTTACCATCAGAATCAACAAACCTAACAATTATATTATTACCTTTTTCAAATTCTATAATATGACCTATTACTCCTTTAACAAGATTTTTGTTAAAAGCATCAACTGCAGTTAGTTTATAAACTAAGTTTTCATATTCTTTAAATGTTGCTCCATATCTTAATATATATTGTGGTTTCATTTTTTGAATGTTTTCCCAAGTTTTATTCTCCTTGGCAAATCTATGTGGTTCATCAATAATCAAAAATGGTTTAACTGATGCTATAGCATCAAAAGGATTTGTATATTTATCTAAAAGTGTTTTATCATAATTTTTACTCATTGTATCTGAATTAATCATTCCAGCATTAATTATCATAACCTGTATTTGATTTTTATCATAGTCGCACGCATTAACAAAACTATAAACTGCTGCAGGAAAAGTAATTTTGTTATTTTTAGCCTTCTTTTGACTTTCTACAATATGTAAATTAATAGTTTTACCATATTGTTCTTTAAAATGTTCTATCACACTATCAGACGTTAAAAAATCTATAGTTCCGGCCTTTATAGCTAGAGTTGGAACAACAATTATGAACTTGAAAATACCAAAATGCTTATTTAGTTCAAAAATTGTTTTGGTATATGTATAAGTTTTACCTGTTCCGGTTTCCATCATTATATCTATTACATTACTATCTTTTTTTATACTTTCTTTAATTCCATTTTTAGTTTGGATATTCCTAATATTTTCTATATATTTTAAACCTTTATCTTTGTCAAGGAAAGGATTTACATATCTAGAATCTGGACCAGTCGCTATTTGTATATCAATACCATTAAATACACTAACTACTGAATCCACAGCTTGTGTTTGATGCTCCAAATTCTTCTCAAAATTAAATCGTAACATATCAATACCCCCGATGTTTAGTACCTTATTACAAAATCTATATTAATACTCTTCTTATTTGCGTAAGATGATACATTTTCTTTTATCTCTCTCATAGTTTTACTTTCAAAATTATAGCCAAAAACCACTATAGTTGCAGGGTTAAATTCTTTATTTGTATCAATCTCTTCAAGAAGTTTCTTTAAATGTTTTGTTTCAAATCCTTTAAACATTAGATATAGTTTTGTATCATAATAATATCCTATATACCCATCTAAATCAATAGTCTTTAAATCTTCAGTTAAAGGAACACCATCATATGTTTTCCAAGTAGTAAGAAGAATTTGTATATCTTCTTCTTTTAATTCTGTTGCATCAAAAAATTTTAGTTGATTTCCAAAGCTTTCTGCTTTAAAATTATAATCTTCCCAAATTGGTATTGTTTCAAATATCTTAAACCCTAAATCTTGATTCTTTAATAAATTTATTTCTTCTTTTAGATTATTTATTTTTTCTTCTTTATTTTCTATATAAAGTAGTCTTGCGTTAATTTCCTCTATCTCTTTCTCTTTTTCAATTATTTTCTCTTTAATTATTTCTTCCTTTATTTTCATAGCCGCTCTTACTAGCCTTTCTTTTGTAATTTCAAATATAGTTGGCTCTTCTACTCCAAGTTCATCCTTCACAAAATCATATGCCGTTT
>FWWM01004946.1_pt1 | contig 22872 bp, 26 predicted proteins | sample 2228351 | NCBI WGS metagenome assembly FWWM01 (sample SAMEA103939774, study PRJEB20133) | metagenome
AGTCTGGGTAGGCACTTTCCACCCCAAAATTAAGCTGACGGAGATGGGAAAGAAATTCTTTGATAGGTACAAGGCGAAGTTTGGGGAGGACCCAATATATCCAGACTTCCAAGGCTTCGGTCATATCTACGTGTTAGTACAGGCGATTCAGAAGGCAGGCTCGGCCGACCCTGAAGCCGTCAGGAACGCCTTACTGAACTATGAGTTTGACTACTGGGTTGGGAAGGTTAGGTTCAAACAGACGCCTGGAGCTGGATGGCAACATGTCACTGTGCCCTCCCTTCATATCGCAAAATGGACTGCCCCGAGGCAAAAACTCACCGATGCTCCAATACTCTATCCGCCGGAACTAGCTAGATAGGAATGGTTTTAACTTCACCAATTTTTTTTGAGTTTGTTCTCTCAGGTCTAATGCTAGGTGTCCTCTACACACTCATGGGTTTAGGTCTGACTTTCATCTATAGCGTTATGCGCATGATAAACTGGGCGATGGGTGAGTTTTACATGATAGCTGGTTATCTCCAGTTCTTCTTCGTCATGTATGTGTTTGGACCTAGGTTCTGGCCCGTCGCGGTGTTGTTGAGCATAGTCTCCATGTTTGGCCTGGGCTTACTGACTCATAAAGGACTCATCAAACCCATGTTCACTAGGATAGGCGAGCGGCGCGATGACTACGCCATCATAATAACCATAGCCCTCTCTGTCCTCATGAAAAACCTCATGGTGGTCTTCGCAGGCCCCTACATCTACTCGGTGCCAGACTACGTCCCTAATGTCACTGTAGCCAACATCACATTCAGCGGAAACCGTCTTCTGGCAGCTCTAGTTGGTGTGACGGCGCTCTTAATCTTCTTCCTAGTCCTCAGATATACATGGCTCGGTCTTGTGCTCAGGGCCACGGCCCAGAACAGATTCACAGTTCAAACTATCGGTGTCAACGCCTGGGCCGTTGACAGCTATGCCTTCGCGATCGGAATAACGCTGGCGGCCGTGGCAGGTATTATGCTTACTCCAGTCTTCCTCGTTTACCCTGAGAGCGGCGTTGTTCCAACCATTAAAGGCTTTGTGATAATAGTCATGGGAGGGCTTGGTTCTCTGATGGGTAGCTTGGTAGGTGGGATGGTTCTCGGTTTATCAGAGGCATTAGGCACAGCCCTCTTTGATCCAAAGTACCGTGAGGTTTACGGTTTCCTCATCATGATCATTCTCCTCCTCATCCGGCCTAGAGGTCTCTTTGGAAGGATCGAGAGGGAGGTTTAGGGAGAAACAGACCTCTCTACTTTATCACATAACTCTAATATGTAAAGGTTAGGATTATCACCAGAACCACCTGCTAAAGCGAGAAGGGAAGAGACGTTGAGTTGGCTGATAAATTCCCTATCCCTTCTGTACAGGTGAAATCGGAATTCTGCCAGAGAAGCTGATACATCGCGAGCTAAACATTTAATCCTTCTGAGAGCCCCACTATAACGGAAATACATCCACAAGTCAAAGACCTACCACATAACGCATAAATAAAACTTGACAGTATCTCCGACTAGTCGGCATTTGCATTCCAAATATCTCTTACCCTCAGCAATCCTCGCTCTTGGGCTTGTGCTCCCCTTCTTCCTGAGTGACTACCAGCTCCACGTAGCCATCGTCTCGTTCTATTACGCTACTATGACTTCTGCATGGAGTTTTTTGGCTGGCAGGACAGCGCTCTTCAGCTTATGTACCCACGCATTAGCCGGTCTAGCCGCCTATACATCTGCCCTCAGCATAGTCTATCTCGCCCTTCCCCTTTGGCTTAGCATACCGCTTGGCGTGGCCGTTGCAGGTTTGCTTAGCCTCTTTCTAGCAACCATCACCCTAAGGATGAGGGGGATATACTTGGCTCTCTCGACTTGGGCTTTCGCCGAAATCTCGCGACTTGTAATCAGCGCTGAATATCAGATAACACGTGGAGACTTAGGGTTACAGACCGTTCTGCTTTTCAGCCTCCGCGACCTCATCAACTACTACTATCTCTTTTTAGCAATAGCAATCGGAACGATAATCTTCCTCTATCATTTCATGAACTCCCCGTTCGGCATCTTTACATGGGCCATCGGGCAGGATGCAATCGCAGCCTCCGTGTGTGGCATCAATGTGTACCGGTGGAGAGTTATAGCAACCGTTATAAGCGGGATTCTGGCTGGCATAGCTGGCTCATTTTACGGCCACTACATAGGCGTGCTGGCCCCCTCGCTCCTAGGCTTCCATGAAATGGCAACAATCATCATGATGGCGATCATAGGTGGTTTTGGCACGCTTTACGGTCCTGTGCTGGGAGCGTTAACCCTACAGGTCTTGTTTGAGGTATTCAGAATATACAAAGAATGGCGTCTCGTCGTGTTCGCGGTAGCTGTTCTCATCACCGTGAGGATTTATCGAGAAGGCTTGGTCGGTCTGCTGAAGAAATACACACCTCTACGCAGCTACCTCCGCTAAATTTTCGAATAACCGACAGTCGATATAGCATGTTTAACCTTCCTTTGTGAGGTGGCCCCTTGTATTGTAGAAGGGAAGTTTATGTACAAATAATCGTAGGACCTAGCGGCAGGTAACTGTTAACTTTTATTTATGTCGTTAGCCTTTGTATTCTTTAGTGTTGTAGACATGTTTTGATCTTCTCATTGATGTCTTCTCAGTCTTGTTCAGTTTATAGCTTAAGAGACTTACGCCATCCTTTTTATCTATAGCTGGTCTTAGCTTTAGCGAGCGTTATGACCTCACCTAAGTGGACCATAGGCTTAGGCCTTTATATAAGACTAGGAGGTTTGTGGCAGTGAATGGGATTACCCTGAAGAGGGGTGGTGTAAGCGAATACGGCCTGACATTACATGTGCAAAAGGCTAAAGCACTATCTCATATATGCAGCAAGCCATCGATAGCTATAAGCAGCGGAACAGTAATCGTATATATCATTGCCTTCATTTGATATATACCGATGTCGTTCAGGTCTGAGTTTGATACTTTAGGTGAGATGAAGGTTCCAGCAGATGCGTTATACGGAGCCCAGACAGCAAGGGCGGTTGAGAACTTCCCCATCTCAGGATTAACCTTTCAAAGACCGTTCATAAAGGCTTTGGGCTTGATAAAATATGCTGCAGCCGAAGCCAACATGCGGCTCGGCCTCCTAGATAAAAGAATCGGCGAGGCAATATCCAAGGCCGCTTTGGAAGTCGCTGAAGGTGTCCACGACAAAGAGTTTGTGGTAGACGTCTTCCAAACAGGGTCAGGAACATCCACCAACATGAATGCCAATGAGGTCATCGCCAACAGGGCTCTTGAGCTGCTGGGTGAGAAGAGGGGTGACAAAAAAGTAATCCATCCAAACGACCATGTAAACATGGGTCAATCAACAAACGATGTCATACCAACAGCGATAAACGTGGCGGCGGCGATTGAGATAAAGAACAAGTTGATACCATCCTTGGAAAAGCTTGAGAGAGAGCTATGGAGAAAATCTGAGGAATATGCAGATGTTGTAAAACCCGGCAGGACCCATTTTCAAGATGCTGTACCGTTAACTTTTGGACAGGAGTTTGCAGGATATGCTACGATGATAAAGAAGGGGAAGAGGAGGATATTGAACGCTCTTGAAAGCCTTCTCGAGCTTCCTATCGGCGGAACTGCTGTTGGAACAGGGCTTAACACCCATCCTGACTTTGGAGAACTCGTGGTTGGGATCTTAAAAGAGAAGACTGGGATAGACTTTAGGGTTGCGGAGAATAGGTTTGAAGCAATCGGTACCAGAGACTGCTGCCTCGAGGCCTCCGCCGCCCTAAGAGGCATAGCCGTATCGTTGCTTAAGATATGTAACGATTTACGTATCCTATCATCCGGCCCGAACACTGGGATAAACGAGATAGAGCTGCCTGCTGTCCAGCCAGGTTCATCGATAATGCCAGGCAAAGTCAACCCGGTAATCGTGGAGTCAGCGATGCTTGCTGCTGCACAGGTGATCGGCTACGACAAAGCTATTGAGGAGGCATGTAGGCTTGGTGAGCTCGAGCTTAACATGGGCCTCCCGCTGATAGCCTATGACCTGATCCAATCTATTACGATACTGGCCAACACATGTGAAAACCTTGCAACAAAATGTATAGCTGGTATTAGGGTAAATGTGGAGAGAGCTCGAAGGCTTGCCGAATCAAGCCCTGCATTGGTGACCGTGATAGCACCGAGGATCGGCTACGATGCAGCTGCCAGGGTTGCTAAAAAGATGCTTGCCGAGAACAAATCCATTAAACAAGTCTTAGTTGAGGAGGAAATACTGAAGCCGGAAGAAATAGAAAATGTCCTTGACCTTCTCAAAATTACTAGGGGAGGGGTCATAGGTAAAACCTAGGTCTTTTAAACTGGATGCCGTCGCGGCTTATCCGGCTCAACTGTTCTAACACATATTCTTTTATTTTTTCAGGTGGCGGTAGTTTACGTACAACCACACCGTTATGTATTAACGGTGTAAGCAAAGCCCTAACCTGTGACTGACAGATAGGACAGGAGTCAAGCTGTTTATCCCATGGGGTTACTATATCATGGAAGTTTGCGCATCTGTAGAGTTGCTTTCTTCCAGGCAGCTTGCCCCTTTTCGAGACTGGTTTCCCATCTCTCTCGACAACGTCTAGGGCAAGATCTATAGAAGATGGGAAAGCTATAGATGTCCCTACACCGAACCCGTCAACCATTTCGCGGAGCTGTGATACCGTTTCCTCATCCAACCCACCGCTTAAATAGATCTTTACATGCCTGTACCCGTTTATATCCAGGGTCCATCTTACTTCCTCAACGATCTTCTGCATATCACCGCGCCTAGAGCTTGGTGTGTCAAGCCTAACACCGTAAAGATCCTTTCCAAGCGTTTCTGCAGCCATAAGAGATTCTTGCCTTTCATCGGAAAATGTATCTACTAATGCTATACGCGGTACTTCCGCTGGCATTATTTCGTGGAAAAGCCGCCAAGCCTTCCTCTGGTCACCTATGGTTATTATCAATGCATGGGGCATTGTGCCCATAGGTTTTACACCAAGCATAGCCGCTCCAACCACCCCTGCGACGGCGTCGCATCCACCGATGAACGCGGCCCTATCAACCATAGGTGCTATCGCTGGATGTACACATCTGATACCGAAGAAAATCACAGGTTTATCTCCAGCAGCCTGCTTGACCCTCGCAGCCTTGGTAGCCACACTGCTAGCATGCCTCAACATCCCAAGTATGGCCGACTCATATACAGCGAAGTCAACATATCTCCCCTCAATACTTAGCACAGGCTCCATCTCGTTGAATAAGGTCCCTTCTTCCAAGGCATAGACGTTTACAGGTAGCCCTTCAAGGAGCCAGGATACCTCTTCTATTCCGGCGAGGACAGCCCAGCCGTAACCCTTAGGTAGAGAGTATGAATGGATCTCAGCTACGACGGTGACGTCGGAAGACCCGCCTTTCTCCAATATTGTCTTTGCCCGCTGGAAATAAATATCCGTGACATTGCCTTTTTTGATAGTGTCAGGATCGGCTATATGTGGTGTTAGTTTATTATTCATTTCTTATTTCAACTATATCTGAACGTGTTAAAATACCTCTATACAGGAATGTAATCTGCCTCAAAGCAGACTTCATGTCAAAATCATTTAGGGCCGAGATAGCATCCACCGGTACATATATTTTGAACCATCGTAATGCAGCGCTTCCGGCTGTATGTAGAACGCAGATGTTTGCGACAGTACCAGTGATTAAAAGGTTTTTGAGCCCGTAAAGCCTCAGGTAGTGTTCCAGAGACGTGCCGTAGAAGCCGTCATACCTTAGCTTTTTAACAACCACCTCCCCTTCCACAGGTTTCAGCTCGTCAACGATCTCGGCGCCCCAGCTTCCAGCTAAGGCATGTTCACCCCATATTTCGAACTCTGGATCGTTCTTGTCGTGCCAGTCCTGTGTATAAAATACCCTCAACCCTTTTTTCCTAGCCTTTTCAAGAAGGCTTCTGATAGCCGGTATCGTTGCAGGTGCCGATTGGACAAACAACCGGCCCTTTGGATGGCAGAAATCGTTCTGCATATCTACGATCAAGAGCCCAGAATCTTTAGGGCTCAAGGTTACAGGCTGTGGTGATGGTATCTCAACATCCGCCATGGCTAAAGATCCGCAAATCTAAAATAATAATCTTATATTTTCTCCTCACGGTGAATATTGTGGACATTTTATCAAAGATCAACGATCATGTTTTAGAGTATAAGGAAACAATCCTCGCCGATCTATCGTCTATAATAGCACAACCAAGTGTTTCTGCAAAAAACCAAGGAATACGTGAATGTGTTGATCTTCTCAAAGAAGTTTTGAAGAGGGAAGGATTTCTGGTTTCTATCTTGGAGACAAAAACAGGGAGGCCAGCGGTTTATGCAGAGAAGGTTGGGGGGGAAAGGTCGATCCTCCTATACAACCATTATGACGTCCAGCCCCCTGAACCTCTTGACGAATGGAGGACAAACCCTTTTGAGCTTGTTGAGAAAAACGGCCTCCTCTATGGCAGAGGTGTGGCCGATAACAAGGGTGAGATAATAGCCAGGCTCGCGGCCGTTAGGGTCGTTGAAAAAGTTGTTGGAAAGCTGCCTGTAACAATTAAATGGCTTATAGAGGGGGAGGAGGAGGTCGGTAGCCCCAGCATAGAGGAACTTTTGAGACAGCATGGAAAACTTTTCAAAGACGCGATGGGCTGTCTCTGGGAGGGGGGCGACGTTGTAGAAGACGTTCCCCACCTATATCTAGGGGTAAAGGGTATGCTCTATGTAGAGATCAGCCTGAAGACAGCAGAGTCTGACGCCCACTCGATGTACGCTCCGGTAATCGAAAACTCAGCGGAAAAGCTTGCCAGATATATTTTAACGCTGAAGGCCCCTGGGGACCGCATCAACCTTCCCGGTTTTTACAAGGATGTGTTGAAGCCTACAAAGCGTGACAGGCTTTTGTTATCGTCTGCAAGGATTTCACCGTCCATGTTGGCTAAGTCTTTAGGGGTGAAAAAGCTGAAGGTTAAGAAAAGCGAGGTTATCGAGAGGCTGGTCTTTCAACCTACCTGCAACATAGCTGGCTTTTCCTCAGGTTATACTGGACCTGGCCCAAAGACTATTGTACCTTCATCAGCATCGGTGAAGATAGATTTTAGGCTTGTCCCTAACCAAAATCCTGAAAAAATCTTGAAGAGCCTTAAAAAAAGGCTCGCAGGCGTAGATGTTATAGTCCATTCGATGGTCTACCCGGCTAGGATAAGCTATGACACGCCTATCGTCAAGATAGCGGTTGAAGCAGCTGAAAAAGTCTACGGTAAACGACCGGTTGTTCTACCAAACATGTTCGGCACAGGCCCGCTCTATCATTTTGTTCGTGCGGGTATACCTACAGCCATGTTGACAGCGCTCTCCCATCCTGGCTCGAAGTTACATGCCCCAAACGAAAACATCTATTTGGACCATCTTTTAAAATCGGTGGCCCATCACGCAATGATTTTCATAAAAGCTGCAGGGCAAGCTTTATAGCTAGAACGGGGTGGGATAACAGCTTCTTTGCAACTCTGCTTATGTCTAGCCCGTTGGCTAGGTCGAGGATATCATCCGCTTGAAGCAGCTTCGCGAGTGTATCGAGCTCTTCGTCTGAGAGTCTCTCAATGGCCCTCATCGCCTTCAAGCTCTTCCTTATCCTTACCAACCAATTTTCATAAACCCTGTAGAACTGTGAAAGCCTTTGTTTAGATGTGTCACCTTCCAACACAGCCTCAGCAGCGACCCGGCCTGCTGCTAGACCAGCTGAGACGGAAGAGTGTATGCCGGCCCCCGTCAAAGGTATCACATGCCCAGCCGCATCCCCGACCAGCATTACACCGTCAAAAACAGTTTCTGGAAGGGCCCCGCCTATTGGCACAGGGGCTCCCCTATAGTCGATTATTTTAGCGTTTCCAAGCTCATCGCTAAATTTTTTGACGAAAGCATCCAGGTATTCTTTCGCAACACCTCTACGTACGCCTATCCCTACCTCGGCCAGTTTTTCGCTCCTTGGAAATATCCATGCATAGCCGCCTGGGGCCACCTTGTTACCTAGGTAAAACCTTACTGCGTCAGGGTGTTTTAGCCTGCAGTTAGCCATGACGTACTGGACCGTCGGTATTGGCTCTGGCCTCTCAGTTATTCCCAAGCTTCTAGCAACAGTTGAATTGTACCCGTCAGCGCCTATAACTACTTTAGCCAAATAACTACCTCTGTTTGTCTTAACCAAAATCTTGGAGTTCTCCCTTATAACTCCAAGTACTTCCTCCCTCACATTTATGTCCGCACCATTCTCGGCTGCCTGCGCCGCAATCTCTTGGATGAACAACGACTTGTTTATGTTATATCCAATCTGAGGTATCTCGACCTCTATCATCGATGGAGAATAAACAAGAGCGTAGGCCTCATGCATAACTATTCGTGGAGAAGGTTTCACCCCAGCCGTTGTAAGTGTCTCCTTGCTGACCGCTTCTCCGCATGGTTTGTTAGCCATTATCGTAGGATATTTCTCCAACAGTAAAACGTCAACGTTCATTGCAGCGGCTGCCTTGGCTGCTGAAACACCAGCCGGACCTCCTCCAACGACTATAACGTCGATTTCACGCACAGCTACCTTGCTTGACAAGTTTATTTAAACGTTGTCGGAAGACAAAGAGACACATATATATCGACATTATAGCAGGCTATGAGGTAGCTGAAAAAGCATGGGGGACCCTAAGAGAATTAGGAAAAAGTATGAGACTCCAACCCATCCATGGCGTAGGGAGAACCTTGAAGAAGAGCTTAAATTGGTAGGTGAGTATGGTCTTAGAAATAAGCGTGAATTATGGAGAGCTTTGAGCAAGTTGAAAAAGTACAGGGCCATGGCTAGGTCTTTGTACTCTGTTGTTGGTGAGAAAAGGACAGTCGAAGAAGCACGGCTTATAGGTAAGCTTTACCGGCTTGGCCTTCTACCGCAGTCTGCCACTTTAGACGACGTATTGAGGCTGACAGTTAGGGATCTGCTTGAGAGGAGGCTCCAAACAATGGTCTACAGGCTTGGTTTGGCCAAGACGATCTATCAAGCTAGACAGTTGATAACCCATGGCAAGGTCTTCGTAGGCGATAGGAAGGTGAGGGCGCCGAGCTACCATGTTTTAAGAGGTGAAGAAGAAACCATAAAGCTGGCCGAGCCAATTGTAGCAAGCAGCCCAATAAGGGAGGTGAAAACTTAAATGAGTGAGGAGGCCCAACAACAGCAGAAACAACAGGGTGGACAACGAGCCCAACAGAAATGGGGTGTGGTCCACATATACTCATCATATAACAACATAATCGTACATCTAACAGATTTAACTGGTGCGGAGACTATAGCTAGAGCGTCTGGAGGTATGTTCGTCGATGCTGGAAGGCTTGAGCCAACACCTTACGCGGGTATGAGGGCTGCGGCCTATGTGATGGAGCAGGCTAAGGCAGCCGGGATCAATGCTGTCCACATACTTGTCAGGGCTCCTGGGGGCGTGAAGTCGAGAACACCTGGACCGGCCACACAGGCAGCTATAAGGACTATAGCAAGGTCTGGCGTATCAATAGGACGTATAGAGGACGTGACCCCAATACCCCATGACAGCGTAAGGAAGAAGGGCGGCCGTAGGGGAAGAAGGGTGTAGACTATACATCTTTATCACTTTCCTTGTTTTATAGGCTATGGTTTGGTGAGTATAAAGCAGGTGGATATTTCGGAGAAAAAGGCTGTTAGGAGGGAGGCTTTAGCTGTTGGGAAGATAAGGCTCAGGCCCGAAACCATTAACAGGATCAGGGAAGGGTCCCTGGAGAAAGGGAACGCGCTCGAGATCGCCAGGATAGCAGGAATCATGGCTGCAAAATCGACACCGTATCTCTTACCTCTCTGCCACCAGCTAAAACTAGAACATGTAGAGCTGTCTGAGACTATAGCAGATGACCATATTGAGGTTAGGGCACGTGTAGTTGCTTTTGAGAAGACGGGCGTCGAGATGGAGGCTTTGACAGCTGTTTCGGCAGCGCTGCTTAACATATGGGATGTTGTTAAACAGTATGAGAAAAACGAGGAAGGGCAGTATCCGTTCACCGAGATTTACGGTTTAAGAGTAGTCTCAAAGGTGAAGATGGATGAAGCCACATGAACGCCATAGAAGAGAAAGCCCGCAAAGGCTCAAAATAGCCGTCATCACCGCGAGCAGCTCTAGATACTATAAAAAAATTAGCGGTGAGCCGTTCGTCGACGAATCGGGCGAACTGGCCACGTCCTTATTGAGAAAGCTTGGGTACGACGTTGAGTACCTCGGCATCGTCAACGATGACATATGGATGATTAGAACCGCTGTGCTCAAGGCCATTGAGGCAGGGTCAGACGTGGTGTTCGTGACAGGAGGCACAGGGATCTCGCCTAGAGATGTAACCGTTGAAGCTGTAAAACCTTTGATGGAAAAGGAGTTAGAGGGCTGGGGTGAGATATTTCGTATAGAAACGTACAAGAGGATAGGCTCGCCAGCGGCCCTATCTAGAACGGTAGCCGGAATAGCTAGGGATAAACTGATAGTGGCTGTACCAGGTTCTCCTGATGCGGTAAGTCTGGCGGTGGAGCTTTTTGGTGCAGAGCTGCCCCATATTATATACATAGCCAGAGGAGGGTCTGCTTGAAGATAATAGTAGTAGGTGCTGGAAGTATAGTGCCGACGGCTGAAAGGTTCGGAAGCGGAATATATATCGAAACCAAGGAGGCTAATTTCCTAATCGACCCAGGTCCAGGTGTTTTAGAGAGGCTGAGAAGAATAAACGTGGTCGTTCAAAACCTTGACGGGGTCTTTGTTACCCATTTCCATTTAGACCATATGTCAGACCTTCTTCCTCTGATAATGCTCTGGGCCTTTGACCAGTACGGCAACCCTTCGTTGAGCCCTGAACCGCTCAGGCTCTTTGGGCCGAAAGGTTTGACCCAGCTCATCATGACACTTGTCACCGACACCTTCTCATATCTCTCCAACGTTATGGGCTGCATGAGATATGTCCAGGCTAAGGAGATGAGTGATGGGGAGAGCTTGGAATATAAAGGAGTTAAAGTGACCGCGGCCGAGGTCGAACACTACAACGGGCTAGCCTACCGCTTCGAAACAGCTGAAGGAACAATAGTCTACTCGGGAGACACGGTCCCCGACGAAAGGTTGATTAGACTGGCCAAGGGGTGCGACGTGTTAATCCACGAATGTAGTTTCCCACATGAGAGGCTTATGGGAAAACATACCTCAGAAAAACAACTCGCGGCAATCGTTTCCAAAACATCTCCGAAGGTGCTTGTAGTGACCCATCTCTACCCAGCTTGGCATGGGTTTGAGAAACGGATATTAGAGGCTATAAAAGAGCTGGGGCTTAAAAGCATCGTATTGGCCAAGGACATGTCAGTCATAGAGATATAAAGCGGCAGCGAATAATGTTGTCGTGATCCTGTCGGACTTCGACCTATGGAATTACATCAGAAGTGGGAGGTTGAGGATAGAACCATTCAGCGAAGACGTTGTTAGGGAAAACGGCTTAGACCTAAGGATTGGCCACCAGATAGCAAGGTTTAACAAAAACGACAAGGTCTTCGACACAAGGACGTCGGATGCAAGGGATTTCTACGTCTTTGAGGAAGGTGACTCGTTCGTCATAAACCCTAAAGAACACGTGTTGCTCCACACGATGGAGTACCTGGCTCTGCCGAAGGATCTGATGGGCTTTGTAAACCTGAGAAGCAGCTATGCACGTATAGGTCTTACCATACCTCCTACGATCATCGATGCAAACTTTGAAGGCGAGCTTACTATAGAGATTGTTGGCGGAGATTTTCCGGTGAGGCTTTACAGCGGGGACAGGTTTCTCCACGTTGTTTTCTCTAGGCTTTCGTCGATTGTTGAAAAACCCTACACCGGAAAATATCAGGGGCAGAGAGGTGTGAGGCTGCCGAGCTTTAAGTAAAACCGCCTGCTATTGGTGGAAGTATAACAACGACGTCCCCCTCCTTTAGATATGTCCTTGCCCATAGGGACCGCTCGATGCTTTCGCCGTTCAAAGCAAGTGCAAAACCTGTTTTCAGGTCATCATCCTCAAACACGTTTTTAAGTATATTACCATGTTTTTCTTTTAAGGCCTTCAAGAAATCGGCTACGGTGGCCCCCTCTTCCAGCTCAAAAAATTCAGACCCCTTCCCCAACCTTTCTCTGATGAAGGCAAAGTACCTAGTCTGTACCTTCATGCCCCTTCAATCCAAGCTTCTGTCCCGTCTATATAGATCTCTTTCTTAAACAGCGCCGGCTCCCTTTTGTAGCGTTCGACTGTTTTTCTCAACCCGTTGAAGACGGTTTCCCGGCTTTCTCCTGCAACCGCAACCATTACGAGCGGTTCTCCCAACCTAAACATGCCCAATAAATGCCAAATACCAACAAACCTCAACCCATATTCAGCCTTCACCTCTTCACATATGTTATTCAACGCACGGTTTGCATGTTCAACGTAAGACTCCATGTATAGGTTCTCGACAACGTTTCCGTTTTTTCCATATCTTTTAACCAAACCAATAAAAAAAGCAGCAGCACCACATGAGCCATCTGAAATTTCATGCAAAACAGACTCGAACAGCTGATTGAAGTTTAGCTCGTCCTTCCCATATACACCTGGCTTGGGCGCAAACATCTACCCATCTATCTCAAATCATTCAATTTAGCTTTTTATGGCCAAAATTTTCTGTTGAAAAATTTGAAGTAGCTCAACGTATTTTTCAGGTAAAAAATACAAACCTTCTACAAAAAATGGTAAAATTTTTTCTGCACGGCCCTCCGCGAAGAAAATAATTTATAAGTTATGATTTTACAAACTTGAACGAGGTAAGTAGAGAAGGTGCTTGAAAGCACAACTGTACAGGAAAGGATAGTTGGCAAACATGTCTTCGGCAATCTATACGGCTGTCCAGAATCCCTACTCAAAGACCAGAAATACCTTAGACAGGCTGTCCTAGACGCTGTCAACGTTTCAAAGATGACGTTGGTTTCTTTGAGGTCTTGGAAGTTTGGCGGCAGGAAGGGGGGAGTCTCGGTAATAGCCCTGATCAAGGAGAGCCATGTAGCCCTCCACACATGGAACCGATACAGATACGCAACAGTGGATATTTACACTTGCGGCGAGGAGAGCATGCCAGAGAAAGGCTTTGAGCTGATTGTTCAGAGGCTCCGTCCAGAAAGATTCGTAAAGTATACCGCTGACAGGTCTTTATGGTAAACCGTAAAAGGTTTACCATAAAGACTGCCCTCGAAACCTTTATTCTATTTTTTGAACACTTTGTCATTGCATAAGTCCAAACTCTATCCCAACTCGTCAAACATTGAAATATCAATCCAATTACCCGATTCCCCAACCGATTTGATTACCTCGACCCACTTTAGCTGGTTCTTAACGGTACTATGTAGCCCGATAGCCCCTTCTTATATTGCTTATTCAATAAACATTGAGTAAATCATTGCTTGCTAATTCATTCTCCAATGCATTACATTTTGTATTGTTTTGGGCTTTCTAACAGTTCTAGGCGTTCGATTTTTAAACATACAGCATTGCTTTATTTAGATGGTAAAAGTTATAAGGTAAAACATAAACATAAGATCCATGAAAAAACGCAGCGAACAAATAGACGAAAAAATACTTAGGCTATCTGTAAAACAGGCATTAAAACAGCCACGGCTTACATTTTACTCTCCCCTTGCAGCAGCAATCTTGAACTATCGAAAAAACATGATACCGCGCTACAGCATTAGCGACGAGCTCGCCAAGACTGTTGAAGCAGCCCTAAGGCAGAAATACCCTACACTAACGGCTAAGTCTAGAAAAATGCTTACAGGTGCTAGAAGGGCTAGCCAACGTCGCGCCTCCACACAACACGGGAAGCCAGTCCAGTAGGGTTCAGTTTTTCTGGAACCCTTCGAGGAGGTGGCCTCTCGAGGGAAAGTGAAACAGCCTCGAGGGCTTTGAGCGAGGCCTCCTCTGGAGGACAGCCCCCAGCGATCAACGTTGTGAAGGCGCCTGTAAGTATGTCGCCAGCCCCAGTTGTGTCGCTTATAGACATAGCCTTCTCAGCCTCTATAAACGATAAGGTCTTGTTTTCTAAAAACAGGAGGCCGTTCTCAAGACCTATCAGACAAAGCCTCACCCCATACTTAACCAGCTCCGATGCGGCGTCTATTATGTTGCTACAGCGGGTAAGGGAAAGGGCCTCCTCAACCGAGCAGTGTAATATATCGGCGTATCTAAGCACACCATAGGTAGCTAAAGGGGTTAATACTATGTTGTTCAGGCTGTCGACGTTTCTGACGAATCCTTGTATGTCTACAGCCAAGAGACTGGACTTTAGCCTTGCCTTTTTAACAAGTTCTTCATCGACCTCTTTAAATACTGGAGAAACGATGACCGCATCGGCCTCAACATCGTTTAACAAGGTCAACGGAATTTTAGGGCCTTTGCTTACAAGCTTGAGGCTCCTCACCCCACCGATGAAGAAGGGTTTGAATGAATAGGAACTGGAGCCTGCTATCTTAACAACATGCGATATGTCCAAACCAGATTTCGTAAGCAGTTGGAGAAATTGGATGGGATAATCCTCTCCAACTGCTGAGACTATCGTAACATCCGAATTTAACGCACGTGAAACTGTTCCGGCATACCATGGCGGGCCTCCTATGATAGGTGTGTTTTCGGTAGTTATGTCTATGGTTAGCCCACCTACAACAGCTACCTTCATCGAGATTTTGACTGTGCCGGTTGGATTTATGAGTTGGAAGGAAAGATTTAATGCTTTGGCTTTTTCCTACATGGTCAGGGTTGGCCCAAATAGTTTCGTTGCCTGAGGTGAAGAAACCAAGTCGGAGCGATGTCAGCAACGTTGAGAAGTTTAAGAAGGCAGGCTACCGTATAGTCGGCCGGCATTCAGCTGTCAAAGTATGCCATTGGACAAAGTCAGCCCTACGTGGTGGAAAGAATTGTTACAAAAGCTGGTATGGGATAGAGAGCCATAGATGCATCCAGATGACCACCTCCCTACAGTACTGTAACATGATGTGCGTATTCTGCTGGCGTTTCCACACCCTCAACAGGGTTCAGCCATTTGACGGGGGGTGGGATGAGCCCTCAAAGATACTTGATATGGTTATAGAGGAGCAGAGACGGCTGCTGTCAGGCTTTGGGGGAAACCCGAAGGTCAGCAGACAAAAGTTTGAAGAGGCGATGAATCCAAAACATATAGCGATCTCCCTAGACGGCGAGCCTACAATATATCCGTACCTCGCAGAGTTCATTAAGCTGGCAACGCAGCGTGGAATGACAACCTTCCTAGTAAGCAATGGAACGATGCCTGAGAGGTTGGAGGAGCTGTTGGAGAAAGCCCAGCCCACCTCTCTATACATAAGCCTTTACGGGCCAGACAAACAAACCCACATCAAAACATGCAAACCGTTGATCCCCGATAGCTGGGAGAGGCTGCTCAAATCGTTGGAGATTATGTCAAGGTTTGGAAGCAGAAAGGTTATCCGTCTGACCCTTGTCAAAGACTTAAACATGCACTCACCCGAAAAATATGCCCAGCTGATCATGCTAGCCCGTCCAGACTTCGTAGAATGTAAAGGCTATACCCATGTTGGGGAGTCCCAGAAAAGACTGAAGAAAGAGAACATGCCGTCAATAGAGGAGATAAGATCCTTCGGCGAAAAACTTGCGGAGAATTTAGGCTACAGGGTTGTTGCCGAGGATGAGGTCAGCAGGGTTGTCCTACTGGCCAACCCATCTTCCCAATACTTTAAAGAAGCTGCTCATCAACAAGGCTAGGCTTGACTTCAACGAGCCTTCTGTATGTTTGTTCGATGGTCTCTGGTAAGACCCTCGTCTCCGATAGCGTTGTCATAAAGTTTGTATCGCCCTTCCAACGTGGAACAACGTGAAAGTGAATGTGGTCCTCAATCCCGGCCCCAGCAAACTTTCCAATGTTAATACCCATGTTGTATCCATCAGGGTTCAAAACCTTCTTCGTGAGTATGACGGAGAGTTTTAACAGCTTCATGACCTCTAGCATTTCAGCTTCGTTCATCTCCAGTATTGTTGGGATATGGCGTATCGTGGCAATCATCAGGTGACCGTTGTTGTATGGGTAAAGGTTCATCATTATGAAGGCTGTGCTCCCCTTGTGAACTATATATTTGGACTCGGCGTCGGATGAATTGGCAGCTTCACAGAAAATGCATCCGGACACTTCTTTAACGGCTTTGATATAGCTCATCCTCCAAGGAGCCCATAGCCTCTTCAACACAAGGATATTTATGTCTGGTTTGATATAAGTTGTATCTCGATAAAGACAGTTGGGTTTTATTTGTTTCATAAAGGCCGCACCAGTCACCGTTGCTAGAGGTTTTTAAGAATGGATGACAATCTATTTACCGATAGGATGAAAACATCGATGGCCCTTTCTCCTACTGGCTCGTAAAGTGAGATGACAACAGATGCGAAAAAGACATGCTGTCAGCTGGCCGCCAGTCCTCGTAAGCTATAGAACACGAGGGCCCTTACCTGTTGCAAAAGCTTTAGCAGAAGTTCCGGTAGCTGCTGTCTGTCAGGGCCAGAAGAGCTCTAAAGGAAGTGTTTTAATTGTGATCCGCTAGCCTCCCCCATCGAGGTGAAACATCAACAGCTCTTTAATGGTTTGGGAAGGCCCTCCATTCATCCCCCTAGGTCTTTCCGAGGTCTTCAATAATTATTTCTTACCTTCTATAGGTTGTTGATTTGTCTTCTTGGGACTTCCTAGCCTCAGCATGTTGAAGATAATCTTACGTGTAAAGTATTATGTCGTCGCTCCGCTTGGTTTATGCGGTGGGTATCAGGAGGATGCTAGTACTCGGGAGGGCTCTCAAGCTCGTCGACTAGGAGGTGTGAACAGCCGAGTGGGTCGACGCTCGGAGGATCGAGGCTAACGGTGACGGCTACGGCAAACTTGAATTCTCAAGGAGCAGATAGCAGCCATCATCAGTGACGCTTACACGACTACATGGGACAAAGCCTTCGTTTCGTTGCTAGCCTGCAGCAGCCCCAGAATGGCGGACGTTCTAAGACTTCAAGACCTTTATCGGAAGCGGTCTGTTTGTCGATAATATCCAATGGGGTAAATTGTTAAATAAATGGGTAATAATATTAAAAGTGGGTAATTACCATGAGCGTGGTATCGATCGATGATAGAGGGAGGATAACACTTCCTAAGGAGATCAGAGGAGGAGCAAGGACAGCTATTGTTATTCCTGCTGGATCTTTCGCGGTTTTGATACCTGTCTCAGAGCCTGCTGAAAAGGCTGCTGCACGATGGCTTTCCTCAGTCAAGGATAGGAAAGAGCTGAAGGGGATTGCTGAGAAGGAGGCCAGAAAAGACGCCGTCGCCAGAGCGAAGAGGCGGCGCCAGCTATGATGATAGAAAGTGACGTACTCTACGCTTTTGTTAAGTCTGATGACTGGTTAAAACCTACCTCTGAGAGGCTTGTCCGTAGGATCGCGAAGGGTGAGTTAGGCAAAGTGCAGAGTAGCAGAGAGGTTCTACATGAGCTGTATTATGTGTCCATGGAAGAGGGCACTTCCCTTGACGAATATATCCAACGGGTGGCAGCACTGACAGCCATACCAAATCTAACATTCCTCGCTACAACTCACGAAATAGACCTATTAGCCCTAGTCCTCATGCGGCAATACAAACTCCCCTCAATATTCGATGCATATTATGCAGCTACATGCCTAAACATGGTCGATGATCATACGATTATCTCGACCGATGAGACATACGATAGGATACCTGGAATAAGACGAATAGATCCACGAAGCATGAAATAAAGAGTATGTTTAAAACCCCCTACCTAGTTTGCTATTTATTCGTTTTAAGCTTATGCGACGCTATAATAGCAGTGCCGCTGGCCTTGATGGTTTCACTTCGCCAGTGCTAGTATCTACTGCTAGTCCTAACGCTTCTAATGTAAAGGCTCCGAATAGGAGCATCGGCGAGTCCATAAGTGTCACGAAGACCCCTGCCTCCCTTCCCATAGCTTCCACTTTGACAGGAGCTATTGGGGCCTCAATAACCCTCCCGTCAGCTAGGGTGAATTTAGTCTTGAATACTGGTTTCAACTTCAACTCTTCAAATTCTTTTTCTCTTAAAACCATGTAGCTGGCCCCGGTATCGGCTAAAAACTCATACTCCTTTAAAATCCCCTCAACAGGGTTTTCAACTTTCGCTCTTATGTAAACGTGTCCCATTCTACCTGCCAACCACTAACTTACGGGCTTTTATTATATAATGTTTTTGCTTAATGTTGAGAGCTTGTTCCGAAGAGAAATAATATGTAATTTCCCATTGGTTTGTTTTTAACCCCGTAAGAGGAATGGAAAGCTGAGGAAAGTTTCCCATCACCCTCTCCACTTTAAAACCTGACCTATTAACTGCTCTTTTAAAGTTCTCACTTCATAATAACGTACAATGCGGGGAGCCTTTAAGCTACGTTCTTTACTTATCTATGTTCCTCTCTGTAGTTCTTCAAAGCTCTTATGAAGTCTAAAGACTATCAAAACACTGCATAAAATGAAAAGACTAAATAAACATAATTGGGCATCGTGTTTAAGGCGGTAACAGTAAGATGACTGCAAACGGTTATCGTGTAATATTGATAATAGGTTTGGTGAGCCTTCTAGGTGATTTTGTATACGAGGGTGGTAGATCTGTTCTCCCAGACTATATGCGTCAACTTGGGATGAGTGCTTTTCTAATTGGTGCGTCTCTCGGTTTTGCAGAGTTTGCTGGATGGGCGGCTAGGCCTTTAGGCGGATTGATAGCAGACAAAACGGGAAGGTATTCCCTGGTTGTTAAGCTTGGTTATGGAGCGCTTATAGTTATACCTTTGATGTGGTTAGCCTCCGCATGGTGGCTCTTAGTAGCCCTAGCCTTCGTAGAACGTGTCTCTAGAGGGTTAAGGATACCCTCCAGAGATGCGATGCTGGCCAAGCTTAGGGGGCGTGTCGGGCTTGGGACAGCCTTCGGAATACATGAGCTGCTCGACCAGGTTGGAGCCACCGTAGGTCCTTTAATGGCTATAGTTGTTTTAACAGTCTTCAACTCAACCCACTATGTCTTTATCTTCTTAACCATACCTTACGCAGCGTTGCTGGCAACGCTCACCTTCCTCCCACAATACAGGGAAAATCCAAGGGAGCTGAAGCAGATGCGGCCGTCGAGGGGGGTTTTAACCTGCTCTGCTGCGGCTGGGTTAAACGTAGCCGGATTGCTGCCTTTATCTCTCGTTCTTTACATGGTATCTGTCTCAACAGGAACAGGTTCGTGGCTTGTTCCAGCAGCCTACACTTTGGCGATGGTTGCTGACGCCGTTGCTGGATTGTTTTTGGGAAGGGCCTTTGACAGGTGGGGTACTATTGTCGTCGGGTTTGCGGTTGTTCTCTCCGTTTTTCCAGCATTATTAATAGATGCTCCTCTCGCTATGCTGATGGTCTGCTCCATGTTGGTAGGTGTGGTTATTGGGGCCCAAGAGTCAATCTTCAGAGCCTTGGTTGCACAGCTGGCTGGAAGAGAAGGGTTGGGCTGGTCATATGCTATCTATGGGCTGGCTATAGGAATAGGCGGAGCAGTTGCAGGGCCTGTCTACGGCTATATGTTGGAATCAAACACACCGACATATGTTATATTTCTATATGCTGTGGTCGTCCAAGCCCTTGCTTTAATTTTGCTCACAAAGGCTTTGAAGGATGGGCAAAGGTTATTTTCTTCAGAAAAATGAATACTATGGTATGATAACTTTAAATGATGTCTATAAAGCCAAAAATATCCTACGGAAATATCTAAAGCCGACACCCCTTCTACATTCGCGTCGACTTTCTAGAGAGCTCGGTTCAGATGTCTACGTCAAGCTTGAAAACCTCAATCCGACAAACTCCTTCAAGGTAAGGGGAGGGATATACTACATGGCCATTGTCCATGAAAGAGTGAAAGGTGTTGTTACGGCTTCTATGGGTAATCACGCCCAGTCGCTAGCCTACGCAGGCAGCCTTTTCAACGTTGATGTAAAGGTTGTGATGCCGTCATGGGTTTCGCGGATAAAGAAACAGGCCGTCGAAGAGCTTGGCGCAGAGGTCATTACCTACGGCTCTTACTACGATGAATCGGCTGAATACGCCCGTAGCTTTGCCGAGAAGAACGGCCTCGAATACGTCGATGCAATAAATGAAACAAAGCTATACCCAGGAGTGGCTACAATGCATCTAGAAGTCATGGAGGAGCTGCCTGATGTCCAAGCCGTCATCAACCCATTGGGCGGAGGCTCCTGCGCAATAGGCGCAGTAACAGTCTACAAAAACATAAACCCATCGATCAAGGTCTTCGCCGTTCAAGCAGAAGGGGCGCCAGCATTCTACCACTCATTCAAGAAAGGCATGCTTGTTTCAACCGATGGTGTCAAGACGAAGGCTGAGGGCTTAGCTGTTGCAAAGACTTACGAGATCCCTTTTAAGCTGTTAAAGGACAGGTTGGATGATATAGTGCTAGTATCTGATGAAGAGATGGAAAAGGCTGTGGTAAAGCTGTATAGCTCGGTTAGACAGGTAGCCGAGCTGGCTGGCGCCGCATCAACAGCGGCCGCATACAAGATTGCCAACAGGCTTAAAAACCTAAAGGTCGTTTTAAACCTTACAGGTGGAAATGTAGATCCCGAGCAGCTTTCACAGATACTTACCAAAAACGTAGACTCGGTGGGGTGAATATAATTTCAAACCATCAACATTTTTAATCTATAGAGAGGAGGATGGCCTCGCCTTGTCATATAATCTAGTGGTTCAGGGGTATCGCAGCCCCCCTCCAACACACCTTCCTTTAGGGCCATGGGCTATGTTAATAATAGTGTTTAAATCTGTTATCCGCATTTAGAAGATCGTCCTTAATAATCTCCGTAGAGAAGTGATGGGGTGCGGGTTTGAGGAAAATATCGATGCTCCTTGTTTTGGCTCTTGTCCCCGCCTTAGCCGTCGATGGTTTTTCCAAGGACGCTCAGTCAAGGTTTATCCACGTGGCTGAAGGCGGGTTGGTGTTCGTAACAGACGTTATTCCAGTATCTTCAAACAACGAGACGTTGAGGCTAGGCTATCCATCAGATATGTCTAAAAACCTTGTCGGCCATTATCTGGTGGGTGATAAAGGAGATATAACAGCTATCATAGGGGAGCAAAACATTCTATGGCTTGAGGTTAAACCGAAAGGAATATGGTCAGGGCCTGAAGTAAAGGTTGTCACAGTATGGAAGGACATACTCGTAGAATTGCCTAACAATAGATACCAGCTCGTTCTTCCAGCAAACCCGATTTTAGAGAAAAAAATAGAAACAATTTATCTGAAACTCACGATCGACGGTACACCGTCGATCACATCTATCACTGGAGCTGATATAGAGATCTCTAACGATAAAGCATCAGCGGCAGGAGAGGTCCGTGAAGTTGAGCCAAAACAGTTTAAAACTTTAACGATCTTCTTCGAAAACCCAGATCTTGTATTCTACATCGTTGATAAAGCAGAGGTTAATGTCGACCTGAACACATACATGGTCTCTGCCAACATAGTTTTGAAGAACAACGGCCCAACATCCTTCAATTCGATAGTCTTCTATCTAGGGGAGGGAGCTAAGGTGATGTCTGTCTCCAGCGGTTTGTTGAAACTTGGCAATACATGGGATGATAAAACCAATACTTTGACTGTTGGTTTCCCAGAATCATTAACAGTCTATGAGAGAATCACTGTAAAAATCGTCTATATTGCTGAAAACATTGCAGAGAAGCTGAACGATAAAATTTTTGTCAGGCTTCCAAGGTTTCTGAATACATCGTTTGTTGAATATCTTCTGAAGATAACAACACCCCCTGTTGAAAGCATCTCCTTTACAGTTGAGCCATGGTCTCTTAGGGTCCTCGAAAACTCTAAACGGGAAGCTACTTTCAGGTTTGAGAATATCTATATTACTGGAAACGAGGCGGTCGGTTTAAGTATCGTTGCAGGCACAACCTTCCCCCTACCAGCCATACTTCTCCTCGCCATAGCTATTGCTGCAAGCATGCAGGTCATTGTCCAGCGACAGAAACAGAAAGCCCCTCAACCTAAAGCTGTGCTGAGACAGATCCATCAACCGGTTGAGAAGCTGGTTGAAACAATTTTGGAGTATCTTGATTATCGCAGGGCCATCGAAAAACCTGCAAAAACCTTTGACGATCAGTTTAGAATTGTTAGAGAAACCATTTCGGAGGTTAGAAAAACAGTGAAGACAAGCGATTTGGTATCGGCTCTTAATTCTTTAGAAAGACAGCTAAACGATTTATACTCGATCGTCCAAGCCCTCAACAAAACATGGGAAGATTTTAAAGCAGGCCGTATATCAAAAACCGTCTACCAAAGAATCTTCGACGGATATAGAAAGGAATGCGGGAAAACCGCCGGCAACATCTACGACATTGTTGAAAGGCTCATCCGCCAGACCTGACCAATTCCTCGACAGCCTGCACCACTTTCTCGATAGGGTTTTCCATCATGCTCAGAAGCCTTGCAGCCCTTCTCTTATGCCAAGGTTTAAGATCTTCAGAGGCCTTCACCATCCAAGAAACTTTCTTGACAAGTGTCTGAGGATCACCCACATGGATGACCAGGCCCTGTTTCTTCAGGTATCGAATAACGGCAGGTAGCTCAGCGGGGTAGAACGAGATAGCAGGT
>FWWM01007057.1_pt1 | contig 22869 bp, 26 predicted proteins | sample 2228351 | NCBI WGS metagenome assembly FWWM01 (sample SAMEA103939774, study PRJEB20133) | metagenome
GAAGAACGCCCTGGTGAAGCAGTACAAGAAGTTCTTCGACTTCGACGGAGTCGAGCTGGAGTTCACCGACGAGGCACTGGAAGCCATAGCCGACCAGGCCCTCTTGCGGGGCACCGGCGCGCGCGGGCTCAGGGCGATCATGGAGGAGGTCCTTCTCTCCGTGATGTACGAGATCCCGAGCCGCACCGACATCGCCAGGTGCGTCGTCGACAGGGAGACCGTACTCAACGGGGTCAACCCCACGCTCATACCCAAGGACGCCAAGGCAAAAGCGCAGGCGGCCCGCTCGCAGCAGCCCAGGGAACGAAGCGCCTGAGGCAGCTGGCAGAGGACCGTCTCTTTCCGCTACACGTCCGATAGGGAGACCCGGCACGATCCCCTTGGTTGGGGCGGGAAAGCTGAGATCCTCTCACAGGTCTAATCGCACGGGGCGCCAGCCTCGTGCTCTCTAGACTTCATCACCTGAGCTTTCTCGATCTACCGATGAGAGAATGCCCACCAAGGTCAGCGAGGGGAGATGAGCGAGCCGGAACTGCCCGACCAGATGGAGGCCTTCCCGAAGGCCTACGATCCACGGATCGCAGAATCGAAGTGGTACGAGATCTGGGAGAGACAGGGATACTTCAGGCCCGAGACCAATCCAGAGGGCGAGCCTTACTGCATCGTACTGCCTCCACCGAATATCACCGGTAGCCTCCACATGGGGCACGCCTTCGAACACGCCCTCATCGACGCGACCATACGGCGGAAGCGCATGCAAGGGTACGCTGCTCTCTGGCTTCCAGGAACCGACCACGCCGGCATCGCGACCCAGAATGTCGTCGAGCGCCAACTTGCCGAAGAGGGCCTGACCCGTCACGACCTCGGCCGCGAGGCGTTCCTCGAGCGGGTGTGGAAGTGGAAGGAAATCGCCGGGGGCGAGATCCTCCAGCAGATGCGACGGATGGGCAACTCGTGTGACTGGTCCAGGACCCGCTTCACCATGGACCCCGACCTCTCCCGGGCCGTCAGGGAGGTATTCGTTCGACTTTACAAGGAAGGTCTCATCTACAGGGGAGAACGCATCATCAACTGGTGTCCTCGCTGCCACACGGCACTCTCGGACATCGAGGTCGACCACAAGGAAGTGGAGGGCGAGCTCGTCGAGATCCGCTACCCGGTGGCCGTCCACCAGGCCCCAAGCGGAGGAGACGACTCGGAAGGAATAGTCATCGCCACGACCAGGGTCGAGACGATGCTGGGGGACACGGCAGTGGCCGTACACCCCGAAGACCACCGTTACTCGCACTTGATAGGCAAGGAAGTCGTCCTCCCCATCAAGAACCGGCGAATCCCGGTAGTTGCCGACGAGGCAGTCGACCCGGAATTCGGCAGCGGTGCGGTCAAGGTGACGCCGGGCCACGACCCCACCGACTTCGAGATCGGCGAGCGGCATGGTCTCCCGACCATCAACATCTTCAACGAAGACGCTACCCTCAACGAGGAAGGAGGAGACTCCGCAGGGCTCGACCGATTCGAGGCCCGCAAGCGAATAAAGGAGCGCCTGGCCGCCGAGGGCTATCTCGTCTCCCAACGCCCCTACAAGCACAGCGTCGGTCACTGCCAGCGCTGCGATACCCAGGTGGAGCCTCTCGTCTCCAGGCAGTGGTTCGTCAAGGTGCGGCCGCTATCCGAACCCGCGCTCGATGCGGTCCTCGACGGCAAGACGAAGTTCTTCCCCGAGCGCTGGGTGAAGGTCTACAAGGACTGGCTGGAAAACATCCGAGATTGGTGCATCTCTCGCCAGCTGTGGTGGGGGCACCAGATCCCGGTCTTTTACTGTGCTTCCTGCGGAGCGGAGATCTGCGAGTCGGAGGACCCCGCCTCTTGTCCGAGGTGCGGATCGACGTCGCTGGAAAGAGATCCGGACGTCCTGGACACCTGGTTCTCGTCGGCCCTGTGGCCCTTCTCGACGCTGGGATGGCCGGAGCGCACCGAAGACCTCGAGCGCTTCTACCCCACCTCGATGCTGCATACCGGCTTCGACATCATTTTCTTCTGGGTAGCTCGGATGATGCAGATGGGGATTCACTTCATGGGCGAGGTCCCCTTCTACCACGTCGCCTACCACGGCCTCATTCGCGACTCGAAGGGCCGCAAGATGTCGAAGTCCTTCGGCAACGTCATAGACCCCTTGGAGCTCGCCGACCGGTACGGAGTTGACGCGCTGAGGTGGGCCCTTACTCGCTCGGCCACGCCGGGACAAGATGTACCCCTCGCCGAGGAGTCGGTGGAGGGAGCGCGACACTTCGTGAACAAGCTCTGGAACTCGAGTCGCTTCGTCTGGCTCGCACTGGGAGGTGAGAAGCTCTCCGAAGCGTCTCGGGGGCCGGTCTCCGACGACGTAGCCACGCGCTGGATCATCTCCAGGCTGCGCACGACGGTCGAGACCCTAGACGCCTGCTTCGACAGGTACGAATACGGCGAGGCACTCAAGGCGCTCCAGAGTTTTTTCTGGGCAGAGTTCTGCGATTGGTACATCGAGCTTTCCAAGCCCTGGCTGAGCTCCCAGAACCCACTCATCCGCCAGCATTCCAGGGCATCGCTCTCGAGAGTGCTCTCCACTGTCCTCAAGTTGCTGCACCCGGCAATTCCATTCGTCACCGAGGAGCTCTGGGAACGTCTCGGCGGAGAGGGGCATCTGATTGTGGCGAACTGGCCCGAGGCCTCCGATTTTCCCCGTGACGAAGAAGCCGAAACGAGAATGGCAGACCTGCAAGAGGTGGTGACCGCGGTCAGGCAGTTCCGGTCGGCACACCAGGTCGCACCGTCGGTCAGGCTCGACGTCTCCGTGCTCCCTCGACCTTGGAGGCCTGGCGCATCCGAAGCGGCGCAGGCTCGGGCGGCCGCGCCAAGTGGGGTCGCCTCCCAGCTCGCCGAGGACATCGAGTTCTTCAGGGAGGCAATATGTCGGCTCGCAGGACTCTCCGGCCTTGCCACGGTAGACTTTCCCCCCTCGGAGGATCCGGACTTCGTCCGGGTCGCCTCGGGCCCGGCCGACATCTGGATCAGGACCGCCGGGGTCTTCGACAAGGATGAGGAAGCCAAGCGCATCCGGGCGCGGCTGGAAAGGATCGGGGCGGACATATCGCGGGCCGAGGCGAAGCTGTCCAACGAGCAATTCCTCGCACGAGCCCCCAGGGAGATAGTGGAGAAGGAGAGGTCCAGGCTGGAATCGCTTCGCCAGGAGCGTGACTCTCTCCGGGAAGCTCTGGCAGGCCTCGGGCTCGTGAGCTCCTGAGAACAACCCGCCTGGCATGCCCTCCAGCTACCGCGATGCACTCGCATACCTGGATACCCTCACGAACCTCGGGATCAAACCGGGGCTCGAGAGGATGCAGTCGCTGGTCCGCCTTATCGGAGATCCGCAGACCTGCGCGCCGGTAGTTCACATCACGGGGACCAACGGGAAGACTTCCACCGCTCGCATGATCTCTGCCATCTTGCAAGCATCCGGTATGCGGACAGGAACGTACACCTCGCCGCACCTCCAGGTCGTAAACGAACGGATTGCCGTGGACCTCGAGCCACTGGACGAGGAGTACTTCGCTCGGGCTTTCGACGATGCTCTCGTAGCCGTACAGGAGCTCCGCAGGCTGGAAGGTAAGGACCCGTCGTACTTCGAGATGGTCACGCTCATGGCTTTCGCTGCCTTCGCAGACGCGCCGGTGGGGGTGCAAGTCGTCGAGGTGGGAATGGGAGGGCGCTGGGACGCCACCAACGTGGCGCATGCAGACGTGGCCGTGGTGACCAACGTCTCCCTCGACCACGTCGAGTACCTGGGTTCCACTCCCCCGCTCATAGCCGCCGAGAAGGCCGGCATCATAAAGAAGGGGACCGACCTGGTTGTCGGAGAGACCGACCCCGAAGTCGTGGCGGTCTTCCGGAAAGTGGCTGCGGACACCAATGCCGGCCGAGTCCACGAGCGCGGCACGGACTTCGACCTGGAAGACAGAAAGCTAGCTGTGGGCGGTCAGGTCGTCTCGGTCGAGGGGATCTTCGGGCGCTACGACGAGATCTTCATCCCTCTCTTCGGCAGACACCAGGCCCTCAACGCTTCGGTGGCAGTAGCCGCCTGCGAGGCGCTACTGGACCGGGCCCTCCACAAAGAAGTCCTGGAGGAGGCCTTCGCAGGTATCAGCTCGCCGGGAAGGCTCGAGGTCGTGGCCAGGCACCCCATGGTCGTCCTCGACGGGGCTCACAACCCCGCGGGAATTCGTGCGTGTCTCGACGCTCTCTTCGAGAGCTTCGCATTCGAGCGACTGCATGTGGTATTCGGGGTCTTCGCCGACAAGGACTACCTGTCGATGCTCGCCGAGCTGGCCCCGCGATGCCACTCTCTCTTTTCTGCACAGACATCGCTTGCACGGTCGGCACCATCGGATGCGGTAGCACTGGCTGCGAGAAAGGCTGGTGCCCCTCGAGTCGAGGCATTTGGGAGCGTCGAGGCCGCACTCGATGCGGCCAGGAGACAGGCGGGAGAAAACGACCTTGTCCTAGTCACGGGTTCTCTCTACGTGGTGGGAGAGGCAAGGACTCACCTCGTCGGCCTGCCAGACGTGTAAGGCCGATTTGAACTATCTCATCGAGCAGAGCGAGGAGGGACACGTTGGAAAACGAAACTACACTGGTGATCGTAAAGCCCGACGCGGTGCGCAGGGGTCTCATCGGAGAGATAATCTCGCGCATAGAACGAAAGCAGCTCGAGGTGGTGAGCCTGAAGTCCCTCCGCATAAACGAGGAACTCGCCTCGCGCCACTACGAGGAGCACCGGGGAAAGCCCTTCTATGAGGACCTTGTTTCGTTCATCACCTCGGGAATGTCGATTGTGATGGCGGTACGGGGCCGCAACGCGATATCCGTCGTCAGGTCCCTCATGGGGACCACGGATCCGGCCCAGGCTGCACCGGGGACCATAAGAGGCGATTTCGGTCTCGAGATCACGGAGAACCTCGTTCACGGCTCCGATTCGCCCGAATCTGCGGCGAGGGAGCTGGCCTTGTTCTTCCCGGAACTGAAGGCCAGCTAGGTGGTTCTACCCCGGCCAGCAGGTGCTCGGGCCAGCTCAGGGTCGAGCTCATCTTCGCCATCCCAGCGCCCAGGGCACGCCGTAGGAGCCCTACGGGACGCTCGAGCACGTCCTCTCACCATCCCAGCGCCCAGGGCACGCCGTAGGAGCCCTACGGGACGCTCGAGCACGTCCTCTCACCATCCCAGCGCCCAGGGCACGCCGTAGGAGCCCTACGGGACGCTCGAGCACGTCCTCTCACCATCCCAGCGCCCAGGGCACGCCGTAGAAGGTGACAGCCGTGGCGCCCAGGCCGCACACCAGCGACATCCCGGCGTTGAGGAGCGCGTAAGGCCATGCACTGTCTTCAACGAGTCGCACGGTCTCGTAGGTGAAGGTCGAGAAGGTCGTGTAGGCACCCAGGAAGCCTGGTTGAAGCAAGTACCGGAGCGACCAGGCACCTGCGTGGTCGAGCACCGCAGCCACCGCTCCAACGGCAGCGCATCCGGTGACGTTGATCACGAACGTGCCGGCGGGGAAGGGGCCTCTCTGTCTTTCTGCCACGATCCCATCGATCCAGTAACGCGCGAGCGCACCGAGGCCTCCGCCGATTGCAACGGCGAGAGTGCTCACGTCGGGTGATCCTGGGACCCGCTCAGCGAACTTGCCACCCGCTGTCCCGATGCCTATTCGTCGGAGCTCGAAGCCCTGTACTTCACGACCCTGACTCGTTCGGTCGTGAGCAGCCCTTCCCTTATGAGAGGACTCACCCGCTCGACGAACTCGTCGATCTTGCTTTCCTCGTCGACGATCTCGATGACCAGCGGCAGGTCCTCGGACAGCCGAAGGATCCGGGTAGTGTGAAGGATCGAATTCGCACCGAATCCCTCTATCCCGCGGATGACGGTGGCCCCGGCCAGTCCGGACTCACGTGCCAGGTGGACGATCTCCTCGTAGAGCGGCTTCCCTCCGACCGAGTCGGACTCCCCGATGAAGATCCTCAGTAGCTTCCCTTCACCTTCCAGACGCACGCCCCAGCCCCTTGCTCGCGACTGCCGAGCCCACGCGCAGTCCACAAAGGCACGCCAACAAACCCATTCCCACGGACAGCCCGAGATACGTCGCCGCTGCCGACAAGCGCCTCTCCCCGAAGAGTTCGAGTGCCTCGAGAGACATCGTAGAGTAGGTGGTGTAGCTGCCGAAGAACCCAATGCCGACGAAGCTACGGAGTACCCTGGATGGCCGCGCGACTTCCGCCAACAACACCATGGCGACTCCCAGTCCAAAGGCCCCCGTCAGGTTCACCAGCAACGTCGCTAGCGGAAATGCCACTCGGACGTCGGCGAAACGGGGCAGCAACGCTCCCGACGCAATTCCGACGTAGTACCTGGTGATTGCCCCGAGCGACCCACCGACGAATACGGCTGCCATTCTCGGGGCCTTGTACGCTCTTTGGCTCACGACTCCCACATTCTCGGGCAGACTGCAGGGCGTGTTGCAACTCCTCGAACACCCCCTGCCCTGTGAGGGTGGCTCCCAAGGAAGAGCCTCGGCGGGTCGGGAGTCCGAGAGACGGTCCCCCGCCGCTCGGCTCGGGTGCGCCCTTTGCCGGTCACTTTATCCAGGTGCACCATTGGGCAATGTGACTACCATTCTGGGACGCGGCGGCCCCGAAGGTCCGCCCGGACCTGCGCCCGTAGCTCAGGGGACAGAGCAGGAGACTTCTAATCTCTTGGTCGGGGGTTCGAATCCCTCCGGGCGCGCTCGTAAGTGAGACTCCGGCCCCGCATCGGAGCTGATTTGATTCTCCGGGAAAGCGGCCGGCGATTCCTTGCTTGCGCCTCTCAAAGCCGTGTCAGGGAGTCGAGAAAGGCGAGGATCGCCTCCTGGTAGCGGCTGGAGTCCCCGTCCCTGCGTACGGTCGCCGAGCCGTCAATGCCTCCGTAGTGCAGCGCCCTAGTAGGCGTGGTATCCCTGCTCCTGGCAGACCGGTCCTTGCGTACCTCCTCAGCACACTCCTCCAGGTCCGAGGCGAAACGCCCTACCACCCCGGTGTGGGCGGGCGTGACCATCATGTGAAGCGAGTCGGGCAACTGCTGGCGGTCCAGGCGCCAGCCCCGGTCGTGCATTCTGGCGCCCAGGGCAACCACGTCGAATTCGGGGTCCCTGGAAGCGAAGGCAAAGACCGACATGTCTGGATCCCCGAGGATCTCCAGCTCCTCTACGGACCGGACCGCTTCCATCAACTTCGCTGTCGTCTCCATGACCGAAGACACCAAGCGCCGGTAGCCTTCCCGGCCCAGAAACCGCATCACTGCCCAGGCCGCGGCGATCGCCCCGCCTGGTCTGGTGCCTGCGACCGTGGGAGACCCGTACAACCCACCTGGCCAGTCCGCGTACGCGAAGAACTGGAAGCGGCGGTAGGCAGCGTCCTTGTAGAAGATCGTCGAGGCACCCTTGGCCGCGTACCCGTACTTGTGCAAGTCCGCACTCAGGGACCACACGCCTTCTACCGAGAGGTCGAAGCGGGGTACCTCGTAGCCCAGGTCCCTCATCCAGGGCAGGAAGTACCCGCCAAGGCATGAGTCGACGTGCATCGGGATCCCGTGACGTGAAGCCACCGCAGCTATATCTTCGATAGGGTCGATCACTCCCTGGGGATACTGGGGAGCCGACCCTACCACCAGCACCGTGTCGGGCCCCACGGCATCTTCGATTGCCTGCACGTCGGCTCGGAAGTCTGACCCGACGGGCGTTAGCACAGGCCGGACCTTGAAGTAGTGCGCGGCCTTCAAGAGTGCGGGGTGCGCGGTGACGGGAAGGACCATCTCCGGATCGGTGATGCCCCTGGTTGCCTCCGCCCAGTCCCGGGCCGTCTTGACTGCCAGAAGGAGGCTCTCGGTTCCGCCCGAGGTCATGTTTCCGACCGCATGAGGATCGCCCAGGAGATGGGCCCCCATCGACACCACCTCTGCCTCGAAGCGTCTGAGGGAAGGGAAGGTGGCCGGGTTCAGCGCATTCTCCGAGAAGAACTCCATGTAGGCTCGCCTAGCTACCTCGTAGGGCTCTTCCCCTGCGAAGAAGACGAGGCTCCAGGTCTTCCCGGACCGCCAGTCCCCGTCCTGGGAGCGGTACTCCCGCATGAGTTCCTCAACTTCAGCCAGCGAAAGCTGCTCCTCCGGTATTTCCATTCACTTGCTCCTAGGTTTCGGACGGTCGACACTCGTCCTCGCTTAGCTTCTTTCGGCTCGGCAATGCTCGTAGCGCTATCCCCTCAGCGCTATCCCGGCGAGACCGACGCCCGCCAACGCGAGCAGCCCGAACACAGCCCGTTCGAAGCGTCGCGGATCGACATGTCGGTGGATCCTCTCTCCAACCAGGATTCCCGATACGAGGGCAGGAATCGATGCAACCCAGAATTCCGGTGCATCTTGGCGTAACTTCCCCGAGAGCCAGTATGCAACCACCATCACGAGGTTGACCCCCAGCCACAGTGCAGAAAGCGTCGCTCTGAACTCTGCCTTTCCCAGCCGGTCCCGTGCTGCAGCGTATACGACGAGCGGACCACCCGACGCGAAGAGGCCGTGCACTACCCCAGCCACGAACAGCACCGCCGACCGCAGCGCAACAGGAAATGAGCGTTCCACCGAGAGATCTCCGCAAGAGCCCCCTAGGCGGCGCAGCCCCCAGAGCTCGAAACAGGCCAGCGCCGTCACGAATACTCCGAAAGCTACTTGCAGACCCGTCGAACCCCGCAAAGCGTAGATCGAGAACCCGATCGGAACCCCAGCAAGCATTGGCGGAACGACAGCCCGCAGGAAGTACCCCCACCGGACGAAGCGCGCGTGGCGAACGGCGAGGTAGGCAGAGAGCAAGACGTTGACCGGCACCACGAGCGAAAGCAGCTCAGGCACAGGCAAGACGAATCCCGCTATAGCGAGCGCGAAGAGGGTAGCCCCGAACCCCACGACGGTCTCGCATGCAAAAGCTGCGGCCACGGCTATCAACACTATGACCAGCCGTGTGACGCCGAACTCGGTGGCGATTCCGGGCAATCTCGCTCTCCTGGGTCGGACTACGACAGACCGGCGGACAGCAGACCGGACCAGGGGGCCGAACCTGCTCCGGGTACACGGCCAGCGAGCCCCAGAGGGTGGACCTGTCGCACGTTCCCGGGCGAGGACGCTTGGGGAGCGAGCACGACCGGGGCCTGCCTCTCCCTCTCCGATTGCCAAAGTGTCACAGCTACCCGATACGATCGATTCCGCTCGGACCGGGCAGCACGGTTGTCACTCGGATCGTCGACGAAGAGGGGGGACCATGACAAGTGCGACCGAAGAAGCGCTCGGGCTCGGCTGGCCCCACGTGACCACCGACGACGAGCTGCCGCACAACTACACGGCCCTCTACGAGCGCGCTGCTCCTGGCTACGGCTCCGTCCTTTTCGAAGAGTACCCTTGCCCTAGTTCCCTCGTCGAAGCTGCGCCAGCAGAGCTCCGCGCGGTGGGTCTGCCGGCCGAGGTCGTATCCCGGCTCACAGCTTGCTGGGAGATCGCCAAACGCGCACGCTCTCCCCGCAAGGGGCCCTCCGTCAGGTCCCCTCAAGACGCTGCGGCTCACCTGCTCGAGCACGTCGGCGACTCCCTCCAGGAGAAAGTCGCAGTACTGGCACTCGACGCCGCGCACAACCCGATCTATGCAGGGCTGGTCTTCGTGGGAGGGCTCGACCGGTCCTTGCTTGACCCTAAGGTACTCTTCTGCAAGCTCCTGAAGGTCGGTGCCGCGGCGTTCGTGATCGCTCACAACCACCCTTCGGGAAACCTGGACCCGAGCCGACACGACATCGCGGTCACCGAAAGGCTCGAGTCTGCCGCAGAACTCCTCGACGTCACGCTCCTGGACCACCTGGTGGTCTGCGGCGACAGGTGGTTGTCCTTGCGGCAACTGGGCCACCTCGAGCCGCTCTTCGGCCGAGGAGATAGATACCTCTGCGGAGAGCCTGAGGTTGTTACCCCATCTGGTGGCGGGAGGCGGCGGTAGCGCAGACCAGCTCGTGGACGGTCTAGCGCCCTGCAGTTGCGGACACTCTGCCCCGACCGCAAGAGCCCAGCTGACTGCCTGCCGTAAACTGCTCGCCTACTGCACTCGAAATGCGGGAATCTCCGTAATCGGCCTCTGGCAGTATTTCGCGGTCAGAGGTAGCGTTCCACAGGTGCCTTCGTCGCCGTTTTGGCCCCCGGGGGAGCCGGGCGGCTGACTGTCTCGATGCGGAGCAGGCAGGAACGAGGGTATCGGGACGTTTCAAGTACCGGAGATGCGCCCGGTCGGGTCGTTCTGGCCGGGGCATGGTGCACGTGGTGGCCGTAGCTCAGGTGGTCAGAGCGTCAGGTTGTGGCCCTGAAGGTCGCGGGTTCGAGACACGTCGGTCACCCAAGCAGGCTATCTGATTCTCCCGTTCAATTCTCGGGCTGCGTCGACGAAATCTCGCAGTGGTCCCAGGTCGAACGGGTGGCCTATTCCCAGGATAAGGTGGTCCGCGCCAGCGTCCACGTACTCCCCTATTCGCTGCAGCTCCCTGTCCCACGTTTCGGCGGACCCGAACCCCTGAATGAGGACTGTCTTCTCGATCTCCGAAGCATCTCTGCCGTAGTGGCGGCACCAGCTCTCGAGCACACCGACCTTGCGCGCGAAGTTCTCTACCGGCCCGAATGTGTTCCAGGCGTCGGCATAGCGGGCCACCAGCCCCAGCGTCTTCTTTTCGCCGCCTCCCCCTATCAGAATTGGGATCTCCCCCACCGGAGCTGGATTCAGCTCGGAGAGCCTCTTCTTTATTCGCTCCAGGGCCTGCTCCAGCGCGTCGAGCCGGCTACCGGCTGTGCCGAACTCGAATCCGTATTCCTCGTAGTCCCTGGCAAACCAACCCGCCCCCAGGCCCAGGACAACCCGTCCCTTGGAGATGTGGTCCACGGTGCGAGCCATGTCGGCAAGCAGGTCCGGATTCCGGTACGAGACGCAACTGACCAGTGGTCCCACCGAGACCCGAGTGGTGTCCGCTGCCATACACGCAAGAAGCGACCAGCACTCGAAGTGTCGTCCTCCGGGATCTCCTGTCAGGGGGAAGAAGTGGTCCCATACCCAGCAGCTGTCCGCGCCGACCTGCTCGGCCTCTCTCCACGCTTCCCTCAGCTCCTCCACGCTGCAGTGCTGGGGGTACAACGAAACCCCCACCCTCACCTGCGACACGTCAATCCTCCTGGACGAGGCTCCCGATCTCCGGATCCACCATTCTGCCTCAAGGCGACCTCAAATGGTACCCGCAGCCTTCCTTGCTCTCGTGACACACGACACTGCGAGGATCGTAGCCCCTCCAACGAGAAGACCGACTGCCGCCGACACCCCAGTGTCGACTAGCCAGGCCGCGAAGCCTCCAAAGCCGGGCACCATAGAGCGGACCCATTTGGTGAGTGCGTGTGCGGCCTCATAGGGTGAGCGGACGCCGAGCTCGTGCGAGCCCGCGAGAAGTATGTGCCCGGCTACCCACAACATGGCCGCCACGCCGATTCGCGACAGCCAGGCCAGAAGTAGAGGCATCCCCCTCACCAGGCCACGTCCGACCTGCTGGCTGAGCTTCCCTTCCTTCTCGACCAGCTCGAGCCCGAGGTCGTCCATCTTGACAATGAGGGCCACGACCCCGTAAATGGCAAAGGTGATGGCGATACCTACAACTGCGAGCACCGCGGCCCTGAGGCCCAAAGGGCGTTCGAGTACTTCTTTGAGGACGATAACCATAATCTCTGCCGACAGGACGAGGTCGGTACGGAGCGCTCCCTTGACCAGGCGGGCTTCCTCGCCAAGTGAAGACGGCAACAGGCTCAGTGAGCCAAAGGCCCCACCGTCCTCGCCGCTAGCAGAACTGCCATCGTGGGCCGTCGTCCCGCCGGAAACCGGGGACCGGGGGCCCTCTCCCTCGTGGTGAGCATCCTTGCCAAGGAGCTTGTGCGTACCTTCGTAGGCAAGGTATACGCTGCCGAGGAGGAGCAACACCTCGACCAGCGGCGGGGCGATGGCGCTCAGAGCCAGCGCTAAGGGGAGGATCACTACCAACTTGTTGCGCAGCGAGCCTCGCGCTATGCGGAGGATGATCGGGATCTCTCGGTGGCTGGCCAGCGACCGTACGAATGTCGGCGTGACGGCAGCGTCGTCTATCACGACACCTGCGGCCTTGGCGCTCGCCCTGGCAGCCGTAGCCCCCAGATCGTCGACGGAAGCGGCTGCCATCTTCGCCAGAGCCGCCACGTCGTCCAGGAGCCCCACCAAGCCGCCGGCCACGTGAGTTGCCCTCCTTGCCTCGCTGACGGGTCGTCGAGATCTGTCGGACCGCCCAGCCCGCTCCCAGCGCTAAGGCGTTCGCTGTCGGAGGGATACAGGCTTGGTAGTTAGAGCCGGATCCTCGACAACGCGAGGAATACCCGCTCCCCCCGGGCTCCGCACGGAGCGGGCGGTCTTTAGGATCAAGAGTAGTCGGCACTGCGTTGTACACTGTGGCTCCCGTTAGCGCAACAGCAAGATCGATCACGGGGCCGCTAGCTCAACTGGCAGAGCAACGGACTCTTAATCCGTCGGTTCGGGGTTCGAGTCCCTGGCGGCCCACGATTCTCCCCTTCGCGGTTGTACGGAAGTGGGACTGGAATCTGGCTCGACACGCAGCTCCAGCCGGCGCCTTCTGCGGTCAGTCGCTCGGGAAAACCCCGCTAGCAGATGGCGCGGCTTTGAAGCCCTGGCGGTACTCACGTGGACTTGCACCCGGACTCGATCCCCCGACCGGCCGGTGATCGGTAAAGCATCACCGGCACCCCAGTTAGCTGCCATGCTCGCCGCGCCCCGTACAGAATGGGGGCCATGGACGTGACGGGCGGGCAATCACTGCTTAGATGATTGCAGGCACGAGACAACAGCACCGCATCGCAACCCTCGTCGTATTGGCCGGGCTAGTCGCTGGATGCTGGATCAATCTTCTTCGGCTGACACGGAGACATGCCGTTGACCTTCTCTTCAACGACACGTGGGTGTATTACGCGCTGCTATTCGTCAACAAAGGGTTCCTGAACGCATTCTTGCGGCAACACGGACCGGTCCATATGGGCATCGGACTGGTCTTCGACGGTCTCGTAATGAATGCCACCCGCCGGAATGTGGCTGCACTGGCTTTGGCCGTGACCCTGACCCTCCTAGCCGCTGCTTTGGCTCATCTGGGCCTTACGGAGAACATGCTTGTGTGGCCCTTGTCGTCCTCCAGCTTCTTTCCACTGCTCTTTCTCGGCCTCATCGACCTCTCCCTGGCATCGCGAAACGAGCTAGTCCGCTGGGCAGGAGTATCGGCCTTGATCCCGTTCTCCGTTTATACGGGATTTGGTTGCTTATCGGGCTGGCAATACTTCTCGTTCTCATCGCAGAGAGAGTCAAGGACCGCTGGGCTCCGATACGCTTTGTCCCATTGGCAATCCTTGTTCTGACGTACGCAAGCTTTTTTCTGGCGCTATAACTTCGGATTTAGCCAATCCGGGGCCGTCTTCTTGCTGCAAAGGATCCTCTTGATTTCTTTCGCTTCCGCAGCTACATGTTCGCGTCCCTCTTGCAACTAAAGCGGCAATCTGTACCAGCCCTCATTCTTGGTGCCACATTCTTCGCAGTTGTCGTGGCGATCCTCGCGGCACTGGCGATTAATGCCTGGCGACTGAAGGCACCACGGCCCGAGGTGTCGATTCCGCTGCTGCTCTGCACGTACTCACTGCTTTTCGCATTTGGAGCGAGCATTGGCCGGCAACCGTGGCTAGGAGTCGCTGGTGCATTTCAGGCCCGTTACATTTCCGGTTTGGTGCCAGCCGTCATCGCTATTTGGTGGGTCGTCAGAGGCACCTCGAGCAGCTGGGGCAAGCTCACCAAAGCGGCGATTCCTGTGCTGGCGATTCTGCTCATTGTGTTATCAGTTCGGTCTCCAGAGCTAGAATTCGTGGAAAGATACTGCCATGCCAAGAAGAGCTGGGTCATTCCTACATGAAGACCAGAGACATCCGGAAAGCAACCGAAATTGCCCCTCCTGGCTTTCTGCCGGGGCCCCCTGCTCAGCAGGAAATGTACGACCGCCTACTCGAGAGCCGGCTTTTGGAATTGGAACACCGCAACCTTAGCTTTTCCGCTCCGAGGTGGGGGTCGCCGACTTCGCTAACATCAGATGCTGAACACATTCACGCCTTCTCCGGAGCGAAAAGCCTGCAGCGAGATACGCGCCCAGGAGTTTTACCCCCCGAAACATGGCTGTAAACGGCGGGAAATTCGCCGGTCATAGCCTGGACTCCTAGCAGCCCGGTTCCACGTAGCGCGAGACGCGGAGCCCCATCTGTCCGCGGCGGCCGGGTGCGGAGGCGGCAAGCCTCAATCCATTTCCGGTCATTGACGAGGTCGTGGTGGAGATTGGCAAGGTCCTGGTAGAGCTTCTGGTCGTGCTCGTCGCTGCTCGAATTGCGGCCGAAGCAGCCGAGAGGCTTCATCAGCCGGCGGTTCTTTTCGAGATAATGGCCGGAGCTCTCATAGGACCGAGTGTCGCCGGCCTGATCTCCGACAGCGGAGCCCTCGAACTCTTCGGCGAGATAGGCCTGATCTTGCTCCTCTTTGAGCTCGGCCGCCAGATGGACCCCCGTGAGCTCCGATAAGTGGGGCAGGCGTCCCTCCTCGTAGCAGCGATTGGGGTCCTTGCCCCGATGGCTCTTGCATACCCTGCAATGCTGGCAGCAGGGATTGGCGGAGCGCCTGCACTTTTCATCTCCGCTGCCCTCACCGCAACCAGCGTCGGAATTACGGCCCGCGTTTTCGGTGACCTCAGAGCGCTAGCCACTCCCGAGGCACGAGTCGTGCTCGGGGCAGCCGTCGCCGACGATATAGCAGGCCTCGTCGCGCTGACGGTCGTATCAGGCGTTGTGGCAGGCGAGAGGGTGACCCCGTTGACGGTGGCCGCGATAACGGCGGGGGCGGTAGGGTTCGTGATCGCGGCAACTGTCGTGGGTACCGCGACCGTCCCGAAGTTCTTGGGCGAACTCGAAAGGCGCTCGCGGGCCGACGGCACCGTCATGGCGTTCGCCCTGGCTCTCGCTCCCGGCTTTGCCAGCCTCGCAGAGGCGGTACGGCTCGCTCCTATCGTCGGAGCATTTGTGGCCGGACTGGCGGTTGGCAGGAGCGAGGTCGCAGAGGAGCTACATTCTCGCCTGGTTCCCCTCGGCCATTTCTTCGTCCCGGTTTTCTTCTTGAAAGTGGGAGTCGAAGCCGAGCTAGGCGTCTTCCGCGACTCACGTGTGCTGGCCCTGGCGGCGGTCATTTTCCTCATAGCCGTCGCCGGGAAGCTCGTTGCCGGAGCAGGGGCCGGCAGAAGGCGTGGGAATCGCCTCGTAGTCGGAGTGGCAATGGTACCCCGAGGTGAGGTAGGGCTGATCTTCGCCAGCCTCGGCCTGAGGCACGGCGTCCTCGACCCTTCTACATACGGCGCCCTGGTGGCAGTCATCCTTGCCTCGACCGTGATCACCCCGCCGTGGCTTTGCGCCCTTCTCGTGCGTGGTCGCCGGCGGCGCACCAGCAGCCGAGCGTCAACCCCAGAACCGGAGGGAGGCTGGCTGATAGTCGACGACCGCACGGTGGACCTCGCTGCCGAGCCACCGCCCTACCTAGCGGGCCGAATCGGCCTGGAGGCAAAGCCGGCGTGTTCCGGGCGAAATCCCGGCGGCCGACTGAGAGAGTGGCTGGCGGAAGTCGAACCCGAGCCGGTGCTTTGGGATGAGTCGACGAGGCGCTCACTCGTCCGGCTACTGGCGGAGGGAACCGAGCGTTCATGGCGCCTTCTGGAAGCTTCAGGGCTCGAAGAAGCCGTATTCGGTGAGTTGGCCTTGGCCCTGCGTCGGCGACCACGCGACCCCTTCGACCTGGAGGCCACAGCCGGACTCTATCCCGCATCCTTGAGAGAACTGCGCCGAGCGCTCTCGGAGAGTAGAGGTGCCACAGCCTTCGCTGCCTTGGCCCGCCCCGACCTCGTCTTGATATCTGCCCTTACCCGCGAAGCCTTTGCGGGAAGGGACGAGGCCGCTCGCCGGGCCTATGCCTTTGCGTCCTCCATAGGACTTGACCACCTCGAGGCGCAGGAGGTCTCCTTTTGACCGCCGAGCGACACCTTCTGCCTGCTGCAGCCGTGCGTCTTGACTTGCGAGAGGAGCGTATGCTCGACCTCGCTTTGTACGTGGAGACACGAGAGCGAGCAATTGGCCTGTACTTGCTCGCGCTGGCCGAAAACGCCATGGAGGTATGGGAGAGGGAGAGACTGGACACCCTTTTCGACGTCCTCGTGGAAGTGTTCAGCCACCCGGAATTGATCGGCACCGGCGAGAAGGACATCCTCGAGAGCCGCGCGACAGCAGTGGCTGCAGCGCTGGGAAAGGAGCCGGACCACGTTCGCTTAATCCTTGCGGGCGCGCCACGTCGCTTCTTGCTAAGAACCGACTCTGAGTCGCTCGCTGCGTTGCTCGATCTGGTTGCTACCAGACCTGGGCCTTTCGAAGCCAGACTCGTCGCGTTACCCGCAGCAAAACACCGACCGCATTGTCGTCAGGAACGTCTCAGCGGCAGCAGCGACCGGCCGGCGGACCCATCCCCCGCCAAGTTGCAGGCCGAATGGGAAGTCCACCTTGCTGCACTGGACCGGCCGGGACTGCTGGCCGCGATAGCAAAAGCCTTGACGTCGTTGGGCATAAAAGTGCAGGAAGCGCGCATCTTCACGTGGGAAAACGGACTGGCGGTGGACACATTCTTGGTGGAAGCGCCGACAGGTACTGACTGGGATCTGGCCCGGCGCCTTATTGAGGAAGCCCTGGGAAGACCCGTCGAGGATCCCCTTGGCGCTCCCTCCTTTTGTGCCCCGTCCCGGCCTCTCTCTCAGGCTCCCTCTGCAGTCCTGATCGAAGGTGAAGTTGAAATAGACAACTTCGCCTCGCCGTGGTACACACTCGTGGAAGTCCGCGCCCGAGACCGGAGGGGACTTCTGTACCGAGTCGCGTCGGCCATGGCCCGCGCCGGAATCGAAATCCACGAAGCTACGGTAACGACGCGGGCCGGGGTGGCAGTCGACACGTTTCTGGTAACCGGCGGAGACGGCAAGAAGCTCGACGCCTCGAGCGAGAGAGCCCTCAGACCTGCCTTTGACGGCCCCCTTGGCGGGAGGTCCCGCTACCGGAGGCTCCTCTCGAAACAGAAAGCGTCAGTTAGGAACCTCGCATGACATAGCTCGGAGCACCACTGGGTGAAAAGCCGCTGGCATGTGCTCGGCCCACTTCCGCGGGATTGTGGAGTCCTTTCACCCCGCCGCAGCGTCAGAAGAAGGTGCACCTCAGCCGGCATGTCAAGGGCGCCGTCACCGGTTGCGAAGGCGAGAAGTGGGTGAAACGAGTTAGACATCAATTTTTCCCAGCTTTGCCATAACCCCGTAACGCGTCACCAACAACACGCCGACTTTGCCGAGGTAGCCGAGCGACTGCGCTGAGGGGCCGGTTAGAGCGCGCTCTTCAGGCACTCGGACAGAGGGCTCGTGCGAAGCGGGTCAGAGCTCTCGGGCACCTGAGGCATTGCCGAAGCCCCATTCGCCAAGTTCGATGGAAAAGCAGGCAACGCGGAGATGAGGCACCACGCGGACTAGCAGTACTTGGTGCTTTTCGTATCGGAGTACCCGCGTTCGAAGCCAGCATTGCGGTCATGAGAGCAACTAGCGCCCATGCCTCCGAAGCTTCCGGGGGAAAAGCAACAGGTAGCGGAGGCCCTAGCAGCGACGCCACCAGCGATATGGGAACGGCGGTGACCGACGCGGGTGGGAAGCCAATGGCGGAAGGAGCCGACCAGTATGGCGCTTCAGTAATCGGAAAGGTCGCAGAGCTAACCAGAAAGACCAAGGTGGGGCTCAACTTCACATGGACGCTCATGACTAGGTCTTGGTCATGTTCATGCAAGCAGGCTTCGCGCTGGCCGAGGGATGTTTTTGCCGCCGCAAGAACGCCGCTTAGTTTTGATTGTCAACTTCATGATCCACGTCATAGGAATCAGGGGATGCTACCTGGCGGGCTACGCGTTAATGTTCGGGGGTAGGGAGGAGTATCGAATCTTGGTGGGATTCCCGTGCTTAGCCAAGAACTTTAGCTCGGCCGCTGGGGCATCCCGAATCTTAAGCACTTCGGATTAAGCGGCGTCTATGACGTGGGGGCCCTGGCCCCCTTCCTGTTCAACCTGCCTTCGTGGACGGGACGCAACGATCGTAAGTGGAGCCATGGCAGAGCACCCGATTCTCAGTGCCATTGTAATTTACGGCTTTTTCATGACTATGTTTAGATATTCGATCTTCGGGGACTGGGCCTGGGGAAGAGGTTGGCTCGCCCAGCTTCGTGCCAACGCGGGTTTCAACCACGGATACGTCGACTTCCTAGGTTCAGGGCTGGCACACGGAGTTGGCAGGCTGGTAGCCTCTCCGGCGCAGCGGTGCTCGGACCGCGAATTGTCAAGTAAGACAAGGACAGCACCCCCAATGTGTTGCCCGCCTAGAACTTGCCGCCGGCCATCCTCGGCACCTTTATCCTCTCTTTCGGGTGGCTCGGCTTCAATCCGGGATCCCCACTAGCAGCTACCGACCTCCGGATATCGGTGGTTGCCGTGAATACGATGCTCGCATCTGCCACCGGAGCCTTCTGCGCAATGCCTTGGGCTTGGACGAAAAAGCTCTATGGGAGCCGGACCCCGGAATGAGCACCACCGTATATTTGCAGGCCTGGTCGCGATCACGGCACCATCGGGCTTCGTCGCCGCATGCGCCGTACTCCTGATAGGCACGGAAGCAGGAGTGCTTGTAGTCGAGTCCATTCGCTTTCTCGAGCACAGACTGCGAATCGATGGCCCCGGAGGTGCCATTTCCGTCCATGGGACGTGTTGGATGTGGAGGGCCCTCTCACTCGGCCTCTTCGCCGATGGAGACCAGAGCAGGATTTGGGGCGGTGGAAGGAACAGCGAGGGGGTCTTCTACGGCGATGCATGCGGACTCCCAGCCCGGGCTACCGAGCGCTCACCATCGTCGTGTGAGCGGGTGACCTCAGCTGGGTCTTCATAAAGATAGAAGATGCAACACCGAGCATCGAGGTACCGGCAGAAGCGGAACTTCAGGGCTCGGCCTCATTGAAGTGAGAGCTTACGCGTATCCGTACTTTGAAGCTTTACTCATTGCCTCCGCCTTGGAGCGCATCGCGCAAGCCGGTGCGCCTCCAGGTGCCAACTTGGCAGCTTCCCAGACCTCTGGATCGCAAAGTGTCGGTATCCAAGACAGAGGTGTTTTCTCCCCTCCCAGAAGGCGAGGAGCAGAGGCGCCAGCTGGGAAAACGACACAGGAGGAGGACCGGATAATGGATTGGTGCGGTCTATGCGGCGAGGCGCTGCGGGACGGAGCCCGCGACCTGGCTTGCCACTTGACCAGGCGTCTCCGCCGACACTCGCGGGCAAGCCCTAAGAGTGGGGCCACTTCTCGGTTCTTGGGGGAACGGTGACCCTAGCGGCACTGAAAGTCTTTATGTGGATCAACCTCGTGTGGGTCCTCTCTAGCTTTGCGGCTCTCTTCGCGAGAAAGCCAATGTCGAGGACGGCTCACCTCCCCGCCGGCCTGTCCCGCGCCGCCGTTGGGTCAGCTCCTCCCAGGTGGCGCCGTTTGGGTGCTTGCGCTCGTTCCGCTCATAACCGCCCTCATCACCATTGCGACGGGGTCCTGAGAAAACTTGATTGGACTCTTGTCCCAAGCTCCCAGCCGCAGAAGTCGCGCGCGTCTGCGGCCAGCTCCCGGTCTCGCCTTCACAGTTCTGTGATATTCGCGTCCATCGACGTCATCTCTCTTGCTCGTGCTCGCTGGAGCCCGCAGGAGCTCAGCCATCTCAAAACGGGTCCGCCCCTAACCGTTGAGTCATTCCTTGGCGAGGGTACCTCGTCGCAGCACCGACTTGGGTTCGGCCTATGACGGTACTATAAATTCGCTGCGTTGGCGAGGTTAGTAGCTGATAACCTGGCCGTAAGCGGACCTAGAGTCCATGAGCTGGACCGTCCGATAAGTACGGGTGGACTGAAGAACTGCATCGGCCGCTATGTAGTATGCCTGATAAAGGAACTAACTCCTCACTCAAAGTTATCGCATTTTGCCTGACAGTCTCCATCGGTCTTTCGTCGTGCGCCTGGACAAGATCGGCTAAAGAGAAACGCGAAGCGAAGCCCACTTCCGCGTCGCCGAGTGATCTGCCAATGACACTGACAGACTCTATTCAGCCCGGCGAGAATTCTTTCGGACTGATGCTTCCAGCTCGACTCTCCCGGACCCCGGAGGGGGTTCAATTGGCCAAGGAGCTCGGAGCTGTGTACTTTAGGCCGTCGTCCATTTTCCTCGAACAGTGGCCGGCCCCCTGTGAAGAGTGCGATCTCGCCCAAAGTGCAGGTTTGAAGCTCGTGCTGACCGTACGCAACACCGGACCCTCTGCCACTACGCCACCAAGAGATCTAAAGGACTATCGCCGCAAGCTAGCTGAGGTGCTGGACAAGTACCGGCCCGCCTTGCTAGTAATTGAAAACGAGGAGAATTCGTCGCTATTTTATAGGGGCACCCCATCGGACTATCGTTCCCAGCTCGAAGCAGCCTGCGAGGTAGCCCACCAACGCCGCATAGCTTGCACTAACGGAGGACTGGTCGGCACTCTCGTTGCTCTGTTGGTCTTTGACCACTACTCGAGCACCGGCAATGCCGAGGCAGCGGAATCGTTCGCCGAAAGAGCTTTCGAGCCCGGATTGCGAGAGCAATTACGGTCCGGACGGGCAAAGGAACAAATCGAGAAAGGTAAAGCTCTCCTCGAGTCATACCGCTTGGCTAAAGCGGACTTTGTGAACTTTCACTGGTACATAGCAGATACAGGGGCTCTCGAGGAGGCCGTGGTTTATCTGAGAGAACACACAGGTCTCCAGGTCTTGACCAATGAGGTCGGTCAGCTGAACGATGACCCCATGCAAACCACCGCCGTGATGCAAACGATTGTCGAGCTGCGCCTGCCGGTTGCTATATGGTTTGGCCTGGACGGACCGCGCGCCAGAGGGATTGTTGAACCCGACGGTACCCTGCGACCTACGGGCGAGGCATTCAGAAGGTTTGTAGGCCATCTTTCGGGTTCAGGCCGATAGGCCAGACATCCCTAGTTTTGAGATTCCCTCCAAGCGCAAGGTCTCCTGTGACCGAGTGGTGCCTGCATAAACGAGTTATCGAACCCGACGGTTACCGGCCGCAACGGGCCGGCGGAATCGTAAAGGAGTAGCTCTAGGCCGTATCCGAGCCCGGAAGTCCCGGTCAGCCGAGAAATGAGTCGCCGCTGGTATACCTCTCCGGCTCACCTCGACGGCGATATCACCAGGCTCCGAGATCAAGGTAGGCCAAGCGCACCTCTGCAAAAGAAGACGACCCCGGAATCCGGGTCGACTTCACGGTCTGTCGCAGTCGGGCCAGGACCGTAACCGTCCACACGGTCATCGTGAAGGCGCCAATGTGGGGCTTCGCCCTTCTTACTGGTCCAGTCGTTCGCATGGCCCTGGGAATCGCAAGCCGGAGGCCGACATCGTGGCCCATACGGCCGCCCTCTGGATGAAGTACGGCTCGGACCGGCCCGAGGACTGCCCCGCTCCAGAGTGCCGGAGGGGACCGGTAACGGCGGGCCAGAGTCGCACGCCTGTACTCCGGTACTTCTACACCGCTGAATTCCGCTGAGTGCGATCATTGCCAAAGGGGTCGTGCCGGCATGGCGTGACCAGAAAGTGGTACAGCCGGTTCGCCATCGCTGCGTCCCGAGGTGACGAAGTGACGACAGAGACGGCTTCGAGCCCGAGGCCAAGAAGGTCCAGACCTGTATTCGCCACGGCTTACGCGCTGGTTTCGAGCCTTGCAGAGCGGGCAGGGCTGGCGAAGATCAGACGACGTCTCCTCCTGAGCGCTAACGGACGTGTCCTCGAACTCGGCGCAGGTACGGGTCTGAACCTCGCGCACTACCCCTCTACCGCCAGAAGCGTCGTGGCGACCGAGCCCGACGCGGCCATGCTCCGGCGCTTGCGCTCCAAGGTCGGCTCGAAGACCTGGTCCGGGGCAAGATTCCCCCGACCGTTCGTGGTCCGAGCGGAAGCCGAGCGGCTCCCCTTCCCCTCCGAGAGCTTCGACTGCGTCGTCACGACCCTGGTCCTATGTTCGGTCGCCAACCCGGAGGCAGCCCTCTCGGAGTCCATGCGGGTGCTAAAGCCCGGAGGTCGGCTTCTGGTCTTCGAGCACCAGCTTTCCTCCAACTGGCGGGTCGCAAAGTGGCAGAGGCGGCTCAAGGGGCCCTGGCAGGCCTTTGCCGGAGGGTGCAACCTCGACAGGGCTACAGACAAAGCGATCATCGACGCGGGGTTCGAGCCTGAAGACGCCGAGGTGCTCGACGTACGTCCGACTATCCCCATCCTGCGGGAGCTACCTAAAACCGCGCAGCGAGAGGTGATCCCGCCCCCGAAGCGTCCATCGCCTCGCGCCGGTGTACCTTGCCCGTGCCTGCCGCCCCTAGCGACGACGAATCGTTCCCCGCTCCACGGCAGCGCAACCAACTACGGCTGCAGCGTCGGGCGAGAGGACTGGCACCCGCCGGACAAGAAGGTGTTGGCAGGATCCGACCGGCACGGCCACAATTGGGCAGGGTTGGGGACTTAGCGTGCTT
>FWWM01007065.1_pt1 | contig 22842 bp, 19 predicted proteins | sample 2228351 | NCBI WGS metagenome assembly FWWM01 (sample SAMEA103939774, study PRJEB20133) | metagenome
GAGGGGAGGCGGCACGACGGTATTATCTGGAAAATGGAACGGCTTCGATGGCGGCGAGGAAGATGGGGCAAATCATTTCCCAATTGCTGGAAGAAAAGCCGGAGATACTGATTTTGCACGAAGAAGAGAGGAAAGAGGAGCGGGATGGTCTTCGTCAAGCTTTTGAAAACTGGGATGCTCTTCGAGCGGGTGGGGAGTTGGCTCGGCGAGGAAAAAGTTTACAGCGGATTCCACTCCTGGGGAGAGCATTGTACTATCTTGTGCGAGCGTTCCAGTCGTTGATCGCTTTGCCGGCGATACGACGTTCTGAGTGGCGTTTTGCGAACGCTATCGTAGGTGAATTCGATAAGCTATGGGCCGATACGTCTGAGTCACAGGCCGAGACTTCTGAGTTACGGGCCGAGACTTCTGAGTTACGGGCCGAGACTTCTGAGTTATGGGCCGAGACTTCTGAGTTACGGGCCGAGACTTCTGAGTTGCGGGCCGCGACTTCTGAGTTATGGGCCGCGACTTCTGAGTTACGGGCCGAGACTTCTGAGTTGCGGGCGGAGAGTTCTGCTCTGCGCACAGAACTTCGGGAGGAATATCAGCCCCAATCGGTGAGAGTCCTTGACGATCCGCTGGGTTTGATACCAGAGTACCGACGACTGGGTTTTCCTCAGGACACTTCCGAGGATTCTTTTTATGTTGCTCTGGAAGCAGCCTTTCGGGGTTCCTTCGCGATCATTCGGGAACGGCAGATGCGGGTCTGGAGGCGGATTCAGCAGGCCCTCGCACCCAGGAAAGACCTGCCCATCCTAGATATTGGCTGTGGGCGAGGGGAGTTTGTCTCACTGCTCTATGAAGAAGGCTATCGTGTCATTGGGGTGGACACCAATCGGATCTTCCTGGAAACGCTTTCCAGGCGGGGGATAGAGGTGTATCATCAAGATGGATTAGATTATTTGCAAACCCTTCCTGATGATGGTTTACAGGGGGCGGTGGCCTTTCACCTGATCGAACATTTGGATCATCCGACCATCATGCGCCTACTTATGCTGGTATATCAGAAACTGATGCCAGGTGGATTTATTTATGTGGAAACCCCCAACCCGCTTTGTTTCGAAAGTCTAAGTAAATTCTATACCGATCCTACACACCATCGTCCCATTCAACCCTTTCAACTGGCGTTTTTGCTGGAATATCATGGGTTTAGGAGCATTAAGTTGATGTTTCAGGAGCCTGTGAAGACGCGAGGAACGCTTGCTGAAGAACGCTGGATGACCCTGTATCAAGATTATGGTGCCCTGGCAGTCAAGCCTTCCGGCGATCACAAAACGGTGTGAGGTGGTGATTGCTTGCCCTCCTGCGAGTAAGGAGACTGACAGAAAAAAGCTACCTGGTGTTGCAAGGGTAATTACATTCCTGCTTTCTGTCGGGTGAAGGCCACTGTCCGCAAGAGGACATGCTCCATGATCATTGAGTTTGCTTTATGGAGAGCAGTCGAAGTATGACACAACAGGATCGTTTGCGAATCGCTCTTTGGACGCCCCTGCCACCTCGCAAGACCGGTGTAGCGGATTACGTGGCAGAGCTATTGCCATATTTATCTCGGGAATTTGACCTGGAGATTTTTGTGGATAGCGGATACGAGGTCAGGGAGGATCTATGCAGGCAATATCAAATTTATCCATTTTTCCGCTATGCCGAGCGAGCGGAGGCACGCCCTTTTGATTTGAATATCTATCAAATGGGAAACAACGCTTATCATTTGTTCATGTATGAGCAGGCGTTGAGGGTGCCTGGGCTGGTGGTGTTGCATGATCTTTCCCTTTCGTTTGCACTATACCATTACTATGCAGGGATTCAGGGAGATTTACAAAAATTCCGGGAGGAATTTGAGTATTCGGAAGGACAGAAAGCGCGCCAGACCTTTGATCGTCTGTATGCCGGAGGGGATAACGGGGCGGTGATGCGGTTTTTCGGTGATAAGTATATGCTCCGACGGTTGAGCGAACGGAGTTATGCCTTTCTGACGCACCTGCCATATGCGGTGGAGGTACTGCGTGGACGCTATCCGATTAAGCAGGTCTTCTCGATGTATCTGGGTTCAGCCGATCCATTTGATGAACTTCCTGGCCTGGATCAGCAGGGAGCGCGCCGTCATCTGGGATTAGAAGAGGAGGCCTTTATTATTGGGGTTTTTGGGCATTTACAGGCGACCAAGCAAAACGACGTGGCCCTGAGAGCGTTTGCGCGGCTGAAAGATCGGTATCCCCATATCCGCTTGATTTTTGTGGGAGAAATCAATCGAGCCAACCAGTATGATGAATATTTGCAGGGATTGATCAAGAGACTGGGTGTGGGCGAGCGTGTAGGGATTACGGGATATGTCTCGCGGGAAGAGATGCAAGCCTATTATCTGGCTAGCGATGTGGTGGTCAATCTTCGCTATCCTTCGTTTGGTCAGATGTCAGCAACGCTTTCGCGGGCTATCGCCAGCGGCAAACCAGTAATTGTGACGGATCTCCCTGAATGGCGTTTTCTTCCTGAGGAGTTTTGCTGGCGCGTTCCTGGAGAAGACAGGGAAGGGAAGGCGCTGTCTGTGTATCTGGAGAGATTGATCCAGGATAGGGAGCTGGTCATTCAGAGAGGGGAGGCGGCACGACGGTATTATCTGGAAAATGGCACTTCGGCCATGGCCGCGTACAGGTTGGCTCAGATCATCCGTCAGGTCGTCCAGGATGCTCCAGGGGATTTCCCGGCCTGGGAGGGAGAAGGTGTAGTTATGGAAAATACAACGACAGAGGTGGTTCACCGCTCATTTGAGATCTGGGACTCGCTTCGTGCAGGAGGGCAGTTATCGTATCGCCTGAGGAAAATTCGTCAGATTCCTGTTTTAGGGAAGGCTTTCTATTACGCAGCCCGACTGGTAGACAGTGTTATTCACTTGCCGGAAATTCGGCGTGCTGAGTGGCAATTTTTCCACTCGATTGTTCAAGAACTTACCCAACTGCGTGGGGAAGTTACCCAACTGGGTGGGGAAGTTACCCAACTGCGTGGGGAATTGAGGCAGGAGTATCAACCCCAGGCCTTAAAAGTTCTGGATAATCCCCTGGGTCTCATTCCCGGTTATCAGAGTCCGGTGTTCATGCCGGAGATTGAGAAAGAGGATTTTTACAATGCTTTGGAAGCGGTCTTTCGTGGTTCGCCAGAGATTGTGCAAGAGCGACAACAGCAAGTGTGGGAGCAGATTAAGACCGTCTGCTCTCCTCAGGCAGATCTGCCTGTTCTGGATATTGGGTGTGGACGCGGAGAATTTGTGACCCTTCTCCATAACGAAGGGTATCGAGCCATTGGCGTGGACATCAATCCAACCTTTCTCCCGGAGCTTTCTAAGCGGGGTATCGAGGTGCATCATCAGGACGCTTTGGAGTATTTACACGGTCTGCCTGATCATTATTTGCAAGGGATTGTGGCATTCCATGTGATTGAACATCTCGATCATCCTGCTCTGATGCAATTGTTAGAGTTGAGTTATCAAAAATTGATGCCTGGTGGCTTTATTTATCTGGAAACACCCAACCCGATCTGTTTGGAAAGTTTGAGTAAGTTTTATACCGATCCGACCCATCATCGCCCTATCCAACCGTTTCAACTGGCTTTCTTGTTAGAATATCACGGTTTTCGGAACACGAAATTGTTGTTCCTGCAACCGCTGAAAACTCGCGGGACGCTTTCTGAGGAGCGATGGATGACTCTGTATCAAGATTATGGTGCATTAGCAATCCGCCCCTCTCATCATTATTAGATGTCTGTGCAGGAGATCGGAATGGCAACCCCAAATGAGACGTTCTACTATGACTCCAGCAATCGGCAAAATAAACTTTGGATGGAGCTTCGAGAACTCTATCATTATCGTGATCTCATCTGGCAGATGACCTTACGAAATGTAACCGTTCGGTATAAGCGATCGGTGTTTGGTGTGGTTTGGACGATGTTGGAGCCTTTGTTGACTATGGTGGTGATGGCAGTTGTGTTTACTACCTTGCTGGGGCGTAATATTCCTCACTTCCCTGTCTATCTATTGACCGGGATTGTGGTCTGGAACTATTTTGCTTCGGCGACCCAATCCGCCATGCACAATTTTACGGGAGGAGAACGATTGATCGCCAAAGTGTATTTACCGCAATCTATTTTTGTGGTGACGGCAGTAACTACTGGCCTGGTTCACTTCCTGATCTCGTTGGGAGTTCTGTTATTGATTGCTTTGGTGACCGGCGCTTCTGTTTCGGTGTACACGCCTCTGCTGATGTTTCCTATCCTTACCCTGACGGCTTTTAATTTGGGGATTGGGCTCTGGCTTGCACCTTTGCAATCTTACTTTGCTGATACAAGCAGCATCTATGGAATTGCTTTGCGATTGCTGATTTATCTATCGGCGATTTTTTATCCGGTGGATATCCTGTCTCCTTCTTTGCAAGTGGTGGTTAATCTGAATCCAGTATATCAATTTGTCCATATCTTTCGCCATCCGGTTTATTATGGCACTTCTCTTCCGATTCTGCCTCTGGTATACACCACAACCCTGGCTATTTTGCTGTTGATTAGCGGTGCCCTGTTCTTCACCCGATTGTCGGATCGGATTGCGATGAAGTTCTAGAGAGGATCGGTCGGCTATGACAACCTCGCTCCCAGCCATCCTGGCAGACAATTTGGTTGTTCACTATCGCCGTTCTAAAGTCTATGCAGGCTCTATCAAAGAACTGCTGGTAGATATCTTTCGGATGACAAAGAAGAAATCGCCGCTTCGATCTGGCAGTGACGTGATCAAAGCGTTGGATGGTGTCTCACTGGAGATTCGACGGGGCGAGGTATATGGCATTATTGGTCGCAACGGTTCCGGAAAGAGCACCCTGCTCAAGGTGCTTTCGCGGATCATTCTACCCACAAAGGGACGTGTGCAGATTTGGGGACGGGTATTCCCTTTGCTTGGGGTGGGCGCAGGGTTTCATCCGGAATTGACCGGCCGGGAGAACATTTACCTGTATTCTGCAATTTTGGGACGCAGTCGTGCACGCACTCACGAACTGTTGGATGAGATTGTTGCTTTTGCTGAACTGGAGGACTTCATTGATGAGCCGATTCGCATTTACTCTAGTGGCATGGTCGCCCGTTTAGGTTTTGCTGTGGCCATGGCGGAGGTGCCAGAGATCTTGCTAGTAGATGAAGTCTTAGCAGTAGGCGACGAACGGTTTAAGGACAAGTGTAATGAACGGTTTAGAGAGTTTACGACACAGGGCTCGACAATAGTTTTTGTTTCGCATAATATGCGTGCCGTGGAAGAGATGTGTTCGCGCGTCTCCTGGATTCATCAGGGGAAGTTACTGATGACTGGAGATACCACAACAGTAATCGCCGAGTATCGTAGATTCATTCGCCAACAACCTTTTGTATAGGACGACATGAAAACAGCTCTGATCACGGGTGTTGCAGGACAGGATGGTTTGCTTCTTTCTAAATTCCTTTTGGCGAAAGGGTATCGGATTGTCGGCCTGGAGCGAAGTGGGAATGCCAGTGTCATCGATCGTATTCGCGATATTCTGGATCAAATCATCCTGGTTCGGGGTTCGCTCCAGGATCAGAGCCTATTGGTTAGATTGCTGGAAGAATATGAACCATGTGAGGTCTACAACCTGGCCGCACATTCGTTTGTCCCTAGTTCCTGGGGACAGGCTATTTTGACGGGAGAGATTAATGCTCTGGGGGTGACTCGAATCCTGGAGGCTATTCGATCGGTCAATCCAAAGATCCGCTTTTATCAGGCATCGAGTAGTGAGGTTTTTGGCCATGCCGTAGAGTCGCCTCAGAATGAGAACACTCCTTTTCGTCCCCGTAGTCCTTATGGCGTTGCCAAGGCGTATGGCCATTGGATCACCGTAAATTATAGAGAGATGTTTGGGTTGTATGCCGTGTCGGGCATTCTCTATAATCATGAGAGCCCCTTTCGGGGACCAGAATTTGTCACCCGAAAAATCACCTTGGGAGCAGTAAAGATCAAACTGGGGAAAATGAGCGAACTGCGCCTGGGCAATCTGGAGGCGCGTCGTGATTGGGGATATGCGGGGGATTATGTTCGGGCCATGTGGTTGATGTTGCAACAGGCTACGCCTGAAGATTATGTGATTGGTACTGGAGAAACTCATTCTGTTAGAGAATTTTGTGAAATTGCTTTTGCCCGGCTTGGATTGGATTATCGAAAATATGTTGTTGTGGATCCTCGCTTCTATCGCCCAAATGAAGAGGTGCTTCTCGTGGCCGATCCGAGCAAAGCACACCGCCAGTTGGGATGGCAGCCAACGATTAGCTTTCACGACTTGGTGGAAATGATGGTGGATGCAGACTGGCAGGCTCTCGCTCATCCTGCAGCAGTATGACGAAAACCTATTCGGCTATAGCCAGTTCGTTTATTCTTCCCTTTTTTCCGGGCCACTCAGGGGGTGAGAATCGTGATTTTTATCTCTTCCGTCATATTGCTTCACTGGCGTCGGTGCGATTCATTTCCATGACCCGCGCCCAACCCGATGGACGTTCTCATGATCTCAGACCATTGTTTTTGGAATATTACGATCCGGCTGTTCTGGAAGCGCAGTTTCCGGACTGGATCGATAGACGCGCAATCAAGCGTTCACCGTTCTCACGATTCATTGGATTGCTGCGTCTATACGATATTCCCGTATGGGGGGTGAAATATCATCGTGATATTGCCTTGATGTCATGGCAGAGTAGAGCCTATGTGGTTCCAGTTCTAAAAAAACAACTTCAGCGCACACTAGTTGATTTCCTGTTTGTCACCCCTCAACTCAACCCGGTTCTGTTGGAACTGGGGGGATTTCCTTTACCATCATCCCTGCGTACAATTTTGTTGACGTATGATGTGGAGGCAGTTCGCGTCGAACGCCTGGTGAATGTTGGCTCGGCGCTGGCACGCTATGCAAGGCGGTTAGAGGTGCGTCGTGCAGAACAGTTTGAACGTGAGAATCTGGCTCGGTTTGATGGTGTAGTGGTGGTCAGTGAGTTGGATCGAGCGGTTCTTATCGAACGGTATCATATTGATGAAAAACGCATTTTGGTGCTTGAAAATAGCGTGGATACAGATTATTTTGCCTTTGAACCTTATGTTGCGAGCTCTCAGTCCCCAGCCATTGTATTCGTAGGACATTTGGGCTACCGGCCCAATCACGATGCGGCTTTACGATTGATCCGCCAAATCATGCCCCGGATACGCCAGGTTATTCCAAATGCCAGAGCTTGGATTGTGGGAGAGTCGCCCTCGCATGAACTGCTTAAGGCTGCTCATTCTCTAGATACTGTTACCGGGCGCGTAGATGATGTGCGTCCTTACTTGCGGCAGGCTTCTATAATTTGTGTACCTTTACAGGCGGGTAGTGGGACAAAATTTAAGGTGTTAGAGTCGCTCAGTCTGGGCCGACCAGTAGTAGGAACGCCAATTGCCGCTGAAGGTCTAAAGGTAGAAGCAGGAGTTCATCTCATCATCGAAGAAAGTGATGAGGCATTGGCCAATGCGTGCATCCACATCATTCAACATCCAGAGGCCTATGATACAATGGTGCGGAGAGGGCGTCAGCAAGTAGAACGATATTACTCCTGGACGCAAACATTACAACGATTGGAGCCATGGTTAGAGAATCTACGCCAATGGCCATCCCAGCGTTTGCGCTGAGAATACTATGCGTGTAGCATTGATTTATTTGGGCCGTCGTGGGGCAGGGGGAAGGATTAGTCTGGAATTAGCACGTCACTTGAGTCGAAAATGTCAGGGGGTAGCAGTGATCTCTCGCCAAGCGGAAACTCGAAAGGCGTGGAGGGATGTTCCTTTTCCCACGATAGAAGTAGATACTTTTCAAACAGCGCTTGGGGCACTACTATCCTTGATCTTCCCCGCCAGGATTGATCGTTTGGCCAGGCAAATTCGTCAGTTAGCACCAGATGTGGTGCTCTTTCCAATGATGCATCCCTGGAACCCTGCAATACAACGCCGTCTGGCAGATGTCCCCTCTGTAGTCTTTGTTCATGATCCCCAGGCGCATCCCGACCTGGCAGGGTGGTTTTATGAAAAAATGGAGAATCTTTCAATTCAGCAGGCTTCGCGTTGTGTCATCCTTAGTGAGTCGCTGGTCCATCATCTGGTTCGTCGAGGGGTAGACCGGGAACGCATAGATGTGATTCCTCTTGGCCCTTTCTCATATAGCCATGACAATCAATCTATTGCCTCTCGTTCTCAAAAGAGAGATAAGGATATTCCAACGATTCTGTTCTTTGGGCGAATCGTGCCTTACAAGGGGTTAGATGTATTGCTTCGAGCTTATCTTCGCTTGCGAGCGATAATGCCCTGCCACCTTCTGATTGCTGGTGAAGGCAGTTTGACGCCCTATCGGCGCTTATTGCAGGCCGCTCCAGATGTAGAACTGATCCATCGTTGGATCGCAGAAGATGAAATTGCTGCTTTATTTACGCGCAGTGATCTAGTTGTCTTGCCTTATACCAGTGCGTCGCAAAGCGGTATTATTCCCATTGCCGCGTCCTTTGGTTTACCTGTCGTTGCGACGCGAGTTGGTGGTCTGGAAGAGCAGATCGAGGATGGGATAAGCGGTTGGCTGGTGCCTCCTCGGGATGAGCAGGCCCTGGCTGAGGCTATTCTTGCTGTATTGCTTGATCCTGAGGAAGCCAATCGGCGTGGTGCTGCATTACGAGAACGTTATGAAACGCGCTTCGGTTGGGAGTACATTACCGGTTTGGTGATACAAAGTCTGGAATTGGCCAGACGAGATCGAGGTTTAACATGAAACATTGGCCGCTTGTATCGGTGGTAACGCCTTCCCTTAACCAAGGTAAGTTTATCGGGGAGACGATCCGGTCCGTTTTGTCCCAGGAGTATCCTTTTCTGGAATACCTGATCGTGGATGGCGGATCGAATGACGAGACGTTATCAGTTCTACGTTCGTTCGGTTCTCGCTTACGTTGGATTTCTGAGCCCGATGAGGGACAATCTCAGGCCATTAACAAGGGATGGCGAATGACGCAAGGTGAGATCGTTACCTGGTTGAATGCCGATGACATTCTTGCTCCAGGGGCGATCCGCCAGGCTGTAGAAGCACTGCTCATAGCAGGGGATCAAATAGCGGGGGTATATGGTAATTGTACGTATATAGACGAAAGGGGCCAGCCAAAAGGGAGTTATGCTACCCACTCCTTTGACTACGAATCTTTAGTTGTATTAACGGAAGATTTTATCCCTCAACCTGGAACATTTTTACGCAGGAAGTGGGTTGAACGCGTTGGCATGTTGGATGAGACCTTGCATTATGTGATGGATTATGATTTGTGGCTGCGTATCGGGATGTATGCTTCGTTTTTGTACCTGCCAATTGAGATGAGCCGTGCTCGCTTGCATGAGGGAGCAAAGACCCTGGCCAGCGCATCGCGCTTTGGAGAAGAATTGGCACGAGTGTTTATTCGTCTGGTGGAGCATCCTGATTTTCCAGCAATGTTGCGTCGGCAGCGAAACGAGATTTTGAGTAGAGCATTTGTACATGCGGCTTCGTTCTGTTTTTGGGGAGGAGAAACGCAGCACGCTTTGCACTATCTTGCTCGTGCCTGGCGGATGATGCCTTTCCCACGCTCACGCTCTTTCTGGAGATTGCTGATCTTCTCGCTTGCCGGAAGGGTCGGTTGGCGTTTGGCCGAGGTGTTGCATGGCAATCCTTTTCGATTGGAGCGAGGATGGTTGCAGTGAACCGGCCTCTTGTGCTTCATGTTTCGTCAGCACGTCTTGCCTTTGGCGGGGTAGAGCGTTTTTTGTTGAATCTTTGTGAGGGGTTGCAAGAGGAATTCCAGTTTGTCTTGCTTTCTGATGCCGATGCGGTATTTCAACCCAGGGCCCGGCAGGCAGGATGTTATCTGAGTAATTGGAGAGTAAGAGGACCAATGGATCTGCGAGCGGCCAGATTGGCTGCAGCGGCACTCTCACTCCATCAACCGGCAATTGTGCATCTTCATGATGCTCGAGCAGCTTTCATCGTGCGCCTGTTCGCCCGGCATAAAAAGACAAAGGTGATCTATACGGTTCATCTTCCCCCTTACTATTACCGCTGGAACAGGTTCACTGCGCTACGACGATGGATGTATGTTCAGGTGGAGCGTCTGCTGAATCTGTTTTTGACCGACGCCATTATTTATCCCTCAGTAAGCAGTTGGAAAGAATCGCTCTATAAGCGGTATGTTCCTCCTCATAAGGCGTTTTGTATTCCGAATGGGATTGACCTGACCTCGTTTGCAGTGCCGGCTGCTACGCCCCGGCCCAAAAACGAGGCTCCCGTGATCTGTACTGTAGGGCGTTTAGGTGAAGAGAAGAATGTGGGTTTGTTGCTTGAAGCGGCTTCGATTCTGGCTAAACAAGGTTATAAGTTTTCTCTTTGGATTGTGGGTGATGGCCCTCAACGCATAACCCTGGAGACCATGGCCGATCGATTGGGGATAGCGCCATATGTCCATTTTTGGGGTGCCCAGGCGGATGTATCGTTCTTTTTGCATCGTGCTGATATCTTTGTGCTGGCATCCTGGTATGAAGGAGGGCGTACATATGCGGTGATGGAAGCCCAGGCAGCAGGTCTTCCATGCATCTTAAGCGATATTGCTGACCATGCTGATATGGTTGCAAACGGTTGTGGAAAGGTATTTCCACCCGGAGATGCTTTGTCCTGTGCAAGACATTTAGAAGAGTTGCTCTTGGATCCACAGGTGCGTCTGGAAATGGGACAGGCTGGTCGAGCACGGGCGTTTCAAGAGTATGCTGTTCAGGCAATGATAGAGAAGTATCGCCATCTTTATCAGAATCTTATTGAAGGCTGCGCATGACAAAGGTCATTCTGATATCGAATACCGATTGGTATTTGTTTCGTTTTCGGTGGTCTCTAGCACAATATTTACGTGAAGAAGGGGTGGAAGTGGCTTTTCTCTCTCCACCCGGTCCATATGCCTCCCGTATTCAATCGGCAGGGTTCCGATGGTTGGAATGGAATGTGAGCAGGCAAGGTATACAGCCCTGGGCGGAAATGAAGTCGATCTGGAAGTTGAGGCAGATTCTTCGAAGAGAAGCGCCCGATCTCGTTCATCTGCATACGATCAAGCCTGTGCTTTATGGTTCCCTGGCTTTGTGGTCAAACCGTCGTGTGGCGATTGTGCGTTCCATCACAGGACGAGGATATGTATTTCTCGGCTCTGATATGCGTGCCCGGCTTCTAAGGTGGCTGGTGCGTTGGGGATATCGTCTTCTATTGCACTCCGGTCGTGGTGTGACTGTGTTTGAGAATCAAACCGATCAGGCGTTTTTTGTTTCAGAGGGGTTAGTCGATCCAGCCAATACCGTGATTATCGAAGGAGTTGGGGTGAATACGGAGGAGTATCTGCCTTTGGCCGAACCAGAGGGTGATCCGGTTGTGGTTTTGGCGGGTCGTTTATTACGCGATAAAGGAGTTGAAATCTTCGTTGATGCGGCTCGCCAATTGCGTGGAAAGGTGCGCGCTCGGTTTGTCCTGGTGGGAGGTCCTGATGCAGGTAATCCATCCAGCATTTCAGTAGAGATGTTGAACTCCTGGGTACGCGAAGGTGTGATCGAATGGTGGGGTTGGCAGTCGGATATGCAGGAAGTGTTTGCCCGTTGCCATATTGTTTGCCTGCCCAGTTTTGGAGAGGGGATTCCCACTGTGTTGCTCGAGGCCGCGTCATCGGCCCGACCAATTGTAGCAACGGATGTTCCTGGATGTCGAGACGTGGTTGCGGATGGCGTGAATGGGTTCCTGGTACCGCCTGGTGATGCTGTAGCCCTGGCTCAAGCGCTGGAGCGTTTGATCCGCGAACCGCACACTCGTCAACGAATGGGTCAGGCTGGCCGAGAGCGGGTGAACCAACGTTTCTCGGCCAAGATAGTCAATAGAGCAACTTATCAGGTCTATCAGCAGTTATTGGAAAGGGGATAAGAGGCATGATAGAATCTCACCGCCGCCTGACAGGGGTGGTAGATTTGTGCCTTATCCATGGTCACATTGCAATTTCCTTCGACTTTCTTTTTCTACGTTTTGCTCTCTATTGTGCTCTCATTGGTGCTTTCGCCAGGGGGGATTGCTCTGGCTCAGCGTATCGGATTAATGGATCTGCCTGGTCGTGCACCTCACAAGCAGCATCAGAAGCCTACTCCTCTAGCAGGCGGTACAGTGCTCATGTTGAGCCTGGTCTTGTTGTTGACCTTGTTCGATTTATGGAATGAGCCCTCTATTTTCTATCTTGTCTGCTCGGCGGGCCTAGTGTATTTGTTTGGTCTACTGGATGATGCGCGGGGCCTCTCAGCACTCCCTAAGTTGTTGGGTCAGGTGGTGGCCGGCTTGTGGCTGATCTCAAATGGATATTCGGTGCACTTTGTAGAATCAGTGGCTGGTTCCATTCTGCCCCGCTCAGTTACAAACTGGTTCGATCTTGGCCTGACCCTGTTTTGGCTTGTGGGGATTACCAATGCTATGAACATGGTGGATAGTATGGATGGCCTGGTAGCAGGCTTGAGCGGAATTACTTTTCTATTCTTGCTGCCGGTTACCCTGGCTTCGGATCAACTTGCTCTGACGGCTTTGAGCGTGATTTTGCTTGGGATTTGCATTGGACTGTATTACAATAACATCACCCCAGCACGCCTATTCCTGGGTGACTCGGGAGCACAGACACTGGGGTTTCTGGTGGCTGCCATTGCTATGGTCTATGCTCCGGCGGGCCTGCCGCCTGCTGTTTCCTGGTTCGTGCCGATCTTATTGGTGGCTATCCCTATCTTTGATACGACACTCGTCACAGTATCTCGTTTAAGACGTGGCGTGCCCGTCTATCGTGCTGGTCGCGATCACCTTTACCATCGTTTGATCCGGCTTGGCTTGTCACCAGCTCGAGCGGTGATGACTATTCATCTGATGGCTATCTTGATAAATTGTCTGGCTTTTATAGCGCTGACGCTTTCACCGCTGGCAGCCAACCTGGTGTTTGGTGGAATACTCTTGCTGGGCGGGGTAGCCTTATTTGCGCTAGAACATACTTTTGATCCATCAAACGAAAGGGTTTCCTGAAGGAGTCTCCTATGCACACACTCGTCTTACTGCGTCACGGTCAGAGTATCTGGAATCTGGAAAATCGCTTCACGGGCTGGACCGATGTGGGGTTGACCGAACAGGGAGTGGCGGAAGCACATCAGGCAGGCCGTTTGCTACGAGAGGGAGGATATCGGTTCGACATCGCTTATACTTCAGTCCTGCGGCGCGCGATCAAAACACTCTGGATCGTGTTGGAGGAAATGGGGTTGGAGTGGATCCCGGTGATCAATGCCTGGCAATTAAACGAGCGGCACTATGGCGCTTTGCAGGGCTTGAATAAGGCTGAAATGGCGGAAAAGTTCGGCGAGGCCCAGGTGAAACTCTGGAGACGTAGTTACGACGTCCCTCCGCCGGCTCTGGATTGGAACGATGAGCGCCACCCTCGTTTCGATCCACGCTACGCGTCCATCCCTCCCGAGCAGTTGCCTTCCACCGAATCGCTCAAGATGACCCTCGAGCGGGTGTTGCCCTACTGGCACTCGACCATTGCTCCGGCCATCCAGTCGGGCAAACGGGTGTTGATCACAGCCCATGGCAATAGCCTGCGGGCCCTGGTCAAATATCTGGATAACATCAGTGATGCTGACATCACCGAGTTGAACATTCCGACCGGCATTCCTCTGGTGTATGAACTGGATGCCAACCTGCGGCCGATCACCCACTACTACCTGGGCGATCCGGAGGAAGTGGCCCGGGCAACCGCCGCAGTGGCGAATCAGGCCAAACCGCGCTCCGCATAATCCATGCACAATGTCAGATGAGTATCACTAAAGCAGCCCGCATTCTTTATGGGATACAGAGAGACGAGCAGGCTCACTAAGAAGCCTGTTTGTCTTCATTGCTACTGCATCATAGCCGATCTCCTGAACAAGAGTGAGGCCAGCGCGTTCGGAAGATATTTGTGACTTCACTGCCAAAAGGTCATTTCACCGCAGAGCGCGCAGAGAACGCGGAGAGTTTGGCTTGTTGAGTAAAACGCGGCATGTGCGGTGCGGATTTTGAAATTTTTGGCTCTGCGCTCTCCGCGTTCTCGGCGGTGAAGGGTTGTTGCAGTAGAGTCACTATTGAAAAGCCTTGAGTGTCAGCAACGAAAACTTGACGGGTGTTGTTTCCCCATATAAAATCAACCGCCAGAGCGCGGAGGTGGGTGTTTTGTTCGGGCTGGCCGCATGGCGGCCGTTCTTCGTGCTCTGAGCAACTCTAACTATTCACAATCATCTGGGAGGATCGCACAATGCACATAGTGGACACATTTCCAGCGGCTGTAGAGGCGTCTCTGAGCCGTGTTCCTGTTCCCCTGGTCTGGTGGTTGGGGCCGGCGATGGCTTTGGTGGCGCTGGTGGTTGCCTTTCTGCTCTATCGGCGTCTGCTGAGCCTGAGCGAAGGCACCGAGCGAATGCAGGAGATCGCTCAGGCAGTCCGTGAAGGGGCTATGGCGTATCTGCGGCGTCAGTACCGGGTGGTGGCAGTGGTCTTTGTTATCTTGTTTGTCATCTTCCTGGTACTGTCGTGGTTTGACTTGCAGAATCCGATCGTGCCCTATGCGTTCATTACGGGGGGGTTTTTCTCAGGCTTGTGTGGCTATATTGGGATGAAAACGGCAACCAGTGCTTCGGCCCGCACAGCCTTTGCAGCCACGAAGAGCCTGAACAGCGCTTTGCAGGTGGCCCTGCGCGGCGGCGCTGTGATGGGACTGGTAGTGGTGGGCTTTGCTCTGCTGGATATCACCGTCTGGTTCCTGGTGCTGTATTACGTCTTCCCGGCTCTCTTCCCCAATAGTTTTATCAGCCTGGCGGCCAATCCGTTGCCGCAGATCACGGCCGTGATGCTCAGTTTTGGCATGGGGGCTTCGACTCAGGCATTGTTTGCTCGCGTCGGTGGCGGCATCTATACCAAGGCGGCCGATGTGGGTGCTGACCTGGTCGGCAAGGTGGAGGCCAATATTCCTGAAGATGATCCGCGCAATCCAGCCACCATTGCTGATAATGTGGGCGATAACGTGGGCGATGTCGCCGGCATGGGCGCTGACTTGTATGAGTCCTATGCAGGTTCGATCCTGGCGACCAGCGCGCTGGGCGTGGCGGCGGTCAAGTTCCTGCCCCCAGAGATGATGGCTGGCCGATCGACTTTGGAGATGGGGCTGATCTATATCACCACGCCAATTGTGATTGCTGCAGTGGGGATTTTGCTCTCCATTCTGGCCATCTTCCTGGTGCGCGCGCGCGAGGATGCCAACCAGGGCGAGTTGATCGCCGCGCTGGGGCGTGGACTGTACGTCAGTTCGGCCGGGATCGCCATCTTTTCCTTGCCGATCTTTCTGTTGTTGGGCATTCCCAATCCCTATGGGTTGTGGGTGGTGGTGTTGACTGGCCTGGCCGTGGGGATCGCAGTAGGAAAATTCACTGAATACTACACTTCCCACGCGTTTCAACCGACTCGAACCATTGCTTATCATGCCAGCACCAGCACGGCCACTGCCCTGATCGAGGGTCTGGCCGTGGGAATGCGCTCCGGCGGGCTGCCCGTGGCGGCTGTGACCATCGGGATTGTGATCAGTTTCTATGCCTCCGGTGGGGCGCAAAATATTCTGTTGGGTCTGTATGGAGTGGGTTTGGCTGCAGTGAGCATGCTCTCCACCCTCGGGTTTACGCTAGCAACCGATGCCTACGGCCCAATTGCCGATAACGCCGGCGGCAACGCGCAAATGTCTGAACTGGATCCGATCGTGCGCCATCGCACGGATGAACTGGATGCGGTGGGCAATACCACAGCCGCGGTGGGCAAAGGTTTTGCAATTGGCTCTGCCGCCTTGACAGCCATGGCTCTGCTGGCAGCGTATCTGGAAGAAATCCGCCTGGTGTTGCACGAATTGCGCCGCGTGGACGCCCTGGCCGTGGATGGGCAGACGATCAAAGTGGTTGAAATGACCATCCAGGACTTCATGCGCTTCTATAATGTATCCCTGATCAATCCGGCGGTGTTGGTGGGCCTGTTTGCCGGTGTCGCCACGACGTTCTACTTCTCGGCCATGGCGATGAGCGCCGTCGGGCGTGCGGCTCAGGGAATGGTGGAAGAAGTCCGTCGGCAGTTCCGCGAGATCGTGGGCTTACTGGAAGGGAAAGCCCGCCCCGATTATGCCCGTTGTGTCTCGATCAGCACCGCCGCTGCCCAGCGGGAGATGGTTGGCCCAGCGCTGATCGCCATCATCATCCCGGTCTTGATTGGCACGTTTTTCGGTGTGGCCGGAGTGTTGGGGTTGCTCGCCGGAAGCCTGGCGACCGGTTTCTCCCTGGCGATCATGATGGCCAATGCCGGTGGGGCCTGGGACAACGCCAAGAAATACATTGAAGGCGGTGAATATGGCGGGAAAGGCTCCAGCGCCCACAAGGCGGCGGTGGTGGGTGACACGGTAGGCGATCCGTTCAAGGATACCGCCGGCCCGTCGCTGAACATCTTGATTAAGTTGATGTCTATGGTCTCGGTGGTGTTCGCCGGTTTGATCGTCGCCTTCGCTGACGGTCAGGGCTTGATTATGCTGCTGGTAGGCCGATAAGGCCTGGTTGGAGCACAAACGCCCCGCTGAGCCAGCAGGCTTGTCGGGGCGTTTTTGTTTGGGGGGAGGATCGGATCGGGAGGGCGCGGCCGGCCGCACGTCCAGGGAAGGATGCGAACGGCTGTCAGGCTGTCTCCCGTCGGTTGGCCAGGTTCTCAATGACCAGGACCACGGTCACTCCCAGGATCATCAGCAGGATCGCCACCAGCACTTCCCCGCTCCAGGGGGCCGGCAAAACGTTGATCTCCCGGCTTATCTCACCCATCGGTTCAATAATCTTCCAGGGCCATACTTTGCGCAAAGAGCCAAGCATAAAGCCGGTGAGAATAGCCACCACCAGATCGTGGTTTTTATGTAACATCCAGCGCAGCAGACGCACAAAGGCCACCAGACCGATGACCGCTCCGCAGGCTACCAGAAACAGGGGGAACAGGTCAAAGTTTTTCACTGCTCCCAGGATATAACGGTATTTGCCCAGCAATACCAGAATGAAGGCGCCGGAGATTCCAGGCAGAATCATGGCACAGATCGCCAGGGCGCCGCTCAGGAAAAGCAGCAGGGGGGTGTGGGGCGTTTCAGCGGGGGTCAGACCGACCAGGACGTAGGCTCCTGCGGCGCTCAGGAGAGCCGCCATCAGGTTCAGAAAAGACCAGGTTTTTACCCGACGGCGAACGACCAGAATGGACGCAGCCACCAAGCCGAAGAAGAAGGCCCATACCAGTTCGGGTTTGTTTTCGAGTGCCCAATGCAGGGCCCGGGAAAGGGAGAGAATGGCCAGGAAGATCCCGCTCAGCAGCGAGAGGAGAAATTTCCAGGGGAATTCGGCCAGGGCCTGACGCCATTCAGGGCTGAACAGGCGACGCAGGAAGGTGAGATTGAAGGCGTGAATGGCATCGAGCAACTCCTCGTAAATGCCGAGAATGAAGGCCATCGTGCCCCCAGAGACGCCTGGGATGATATCGGCTGTGCCCATGGCCAAGCCGCGCGCCCCAATCCAGAGATAATCGCTCCACGTGCGTTGAGGGTTGGTGTTCATGGATTTGTCCTGACTGCAAGATAACGGGCAGGATTATACCCGGTTTTGGAGAGGCTGAAAGGAGGGCACAAGAGCAGATAGGCTACCACGCGCGTGCCAGAATTTCGCCGATTTCTTCTGAGGTCAGTGGCAGGGGATTGCCTTTCATGCTGCTGGCCTGCTGAGCCTGGGCGATCAGCGCCGGGAAGGATTCAGGGGTCACCCCATACGCGCTCAGGCGGGGAATGCCCAGGGAGTCGACCGTTTCACGCAACCAGCGGATCAGACTCTCCGGACCGCGATAGGACTCCCCGAGAAGCAGAGACCCGGCCTCGTCATAGCGCGCCAGCGCGTCCTGCGGACCCCGAGCCTGTAACGCCCGAACGTTGATTTCCACCACCTCGGGCAGCAGACGGGCACATAGCGCGCCGTGATGAGCCTGCGGATACCGTCCGCCCAGCGGGCCGGCCAGCCCGTGGACGGCGCCCAGGCGCGCATTGGCCAGGGCCAACCCGCCACACAACGCAGCCACCGACATATCGTAACGGGCTTGCCGATCGGCGCCGTTCTCCCAGGCCCGGCGCAGAGAACGGCCGGCCCGGCGCAATCCCTCGCGGCAAATCGCATCGGTGAGTGGATTCGGCGTGTTGCAGACCAGTGGCTCCAGGCATTGGGTGAGCGCATCCAGGCCGGTGTAAGCGGTCACATCAGGGGGCAGCGAACAGGTGAGTTCTGGGTCCACCACAGCCAGGCGCGGCAACATCCAGGGATGACGCAGGCTGACCTTGACGGCGCGCTCCGGGACGGCAATCACTGCGTTGCGAGTCACTTCCGAACCAGTGCCGGCAGTTGTAGGGATGGCTATACAGGGCAGGGGAGGGTGTTCCAGCGCCCGGCCGCGGCCGACTACTTCCAGATAGTCGAGCGGATCGCCAGGATTGACTGCCAGGGCAGCAACCGCTTTGGCGGTATCCAGGGCTGAGCCGCCACCAAAACCGATCACCAGATCACAGTGGGACTCTCTCAGGCTCTGGGTAGCCAGGAGGATTGTCTGCACATCTGGCTCTTTATGGATGGAGAAAGAGACGACTTCCAGGCCGTGGCGAGCCAGACCGTCCAGCAGGAAGGCGGCCCGTTCGGGTGAACCGGTGACCACGAAGGCCCGTTTCCCGAACGAAGTTGCCAGCTCTGGGACCCCGGCACACACGCCGGGGCCAAACACAATGCGGTTGGCTGTCGCAAATTCAAAGCGCATGGTGGGTCAATGGTTTACCATCCCTCGTCGGCGGGGAAGATATTGGCGTATACCACGCGGTGGCGCGGCTCGGCCATCATGGGTTCTGCCAGTTCGCGCCATCGGTTGTAGTGGGCGGTTTGGCGATGTTTCTCCGGGTCTTCTGGCGTGCGATAGACTTCCACCAGCACAAAACGGGTGGGATCATCGGCCTGTTGAATCACATCGAAGCGGGCGATCCCTGGTTCCTGCACGCTGTTGCGGGCATTTTCCAGGGTGATCTCCTTGAAGGATTCTACGAATTCGGGTTTGACATGCACGTGGACGTGAACAATATACATGAGCACCTCCAGGGGACAATGGGGATTTGCGTCTCACCTAAAAACCTGAGTCAATCAATGGGGGGACTGCAAAAATGCACTGTGCTCGCAGCGGGAAAACCACCTTTTTGGATTAATCAATAAGCCCCTCCCTGATAGAGCGCCGGGTCAGTGGGAGTCTGGCCGGAAGGATCATGGACGTACACCCAATCCCCCAGGCGAGCCCAATCGAACAACCAGCGGGCATCGCCAATCGAAAGGTTGACGCAGCCGTGGGATTGGGGGAAACCAAAGCGCGTGCGCCAGTAGGCGCCGTGCAGAGCGCGCGGCCCGTCGAAATACATGGTGTAGGGTACATCTTCCAGATAGTAAAAATCGCTGGGATCGTTATTGCGCATGGTCTCGCGCTCTTTCTTCTCGTAGATCTGAAATAGACCCGGCCGGGTCCAGAAGGGCTTGGCGCCTGAGGCGATCAACGTGGCGAAGATCAGATGACCTCCTTCGTAGACGGCCAGGACCTGTTCTTTCAGGTCCACTTCGATCCAGCGATCCCAGGTCACGCCTTCGGGAGGGGTGGGGTTGGGGAGGACGATGCCGGCTTTGCGGCCTTCGATCCACTCATCGGGGCCGATCAGATACCACTCCATCCCATCGGCCTCCTGAGTCGCATACACCTGGACCACTGTCTCCGGGGGCAAGAAACGGTCGGTCTCAGGGGTGAAGTAACCCGGTGCGGCCTTGACGGGAACGCCTTCAATCGTCCAACCAAATGCCTGCTGGGGGGTATCGTAAAAAAGCAATCCCTGAAAGGTTGGGATTACCCCGACCCGTGCTCCCTTGCCTGGAATCCAGTAACCTTGCTGGGTCTGGTAATAGATGCCACGGCCGGTGTCAATGCGGTCTCGATAGGAGATATACGCAAAGCCTGGGGGGAAAACCAGAGCCGGAGGTCCTTTCGCCTGGGCATCAGCCAGCGTGGAATACAGGGGGATCACGTCCCGGTCGAGGCGGAAGTAGCGATAAGGGATGTCGTTGAGACTTCGGTCGGGGAGGAGGGCCGGCAGGGGACGCGGAGGGATAGTCAATCCGATTCGAGCCAGTTCAGTCAGGTAGACGGATGGGCCGGCGAGCAAACAATCCTCTGGGGCGATCAGATAGGCATTGGGCGCGCATACAACTGCTCCGGCAGGCGGTTCTTCTGGCGAGGAAACAGTCTGGGAGAGAACCGTTTGTGCTTTAAACAGAAGTAGCGCCATAAACAACACGCCACTTCCAATGCGCCACGGGGCGGTAGTCGTGGATTTCGCTTTCATTCTCTTTCACTTGCTCCATCCTTTGATGGTGTGACTGCCCAATGGTGCTTGCCCGGCTCACAAGCCTCTGCCCACAAAATTATAGCATAGCCCACTTTACGATTTTGTTGGTCTATATGCTTCTCCTCCATCCTGAAACTTGACACAATCTGTGCCGTGTTCTAAAATAAAAGCATTCAGGTTTTCCATATCTGCGCCGATGGGTGGCGCCAACTCCTGCAAGGAGGGCACTTTGGCTAAATCCCGAACTCAACAAATGGTTGATCGCCTGCGGGAACTGCAGGCTTCTTCTCCAGATATTGAGGCATCTGCTGTGGTCAGCGTAGATGGCCTGAGTATCGCTTCCGCATTGCCACAAGGTGTGGAAGAGGACCGAGTCTCGGCTATGTCGGCGGCTATGCTTTCTCTGGGCGAACGCATCGCGACCGAGTTGGGCCGTGGCTCGCTGGAACAGGTGTATATCAAGGGCGAGAAGGGCTATGTGGTCTTGATGTCGGTCGGCCAGGAGGCTGTGTTAACTGCTCTGGCTCGTGAGCAGGCCAAACTGGGCCTCATCTTCCTGGATATGCGGCGCGCGGCAGAAGATTTGGCAAAACTGATCTAGGAGATAGAGATGACCCCTGTTCAAAAAAGTGGCCTGATGTACCCTAATAAGTTTGGTCGGATCATGCTGCGCGCGCTCGAAGAGGTCATGGGCCGCAACGGTCTGCATGCTATTCTTAACCTGGCTGGGTTAAGCCACTATATTGAAAACCCCTTCCCGGACAATCTGGAGCGAGGGTTTGATTTTGCAGAGGTAGCGGCGATCAATATGGCCCTGGAAGAGATGTATGGCCCGCGCGGTGGACGTGGCCTTTCGCTGCGCGTGGGGCGTGCTATCTTTGCCGATGGCTTGCGTAACTTCGGTGCACTGGCTGGTGTGGGCGATCTGGCGTTCAAGGTGCTGCCCTTGCAGGCGAAATTGCGCATTGGTCTCCCAGCAGAAGCCAAGATCTTCTCCCAAATCAGCGATCAGTATAGCACTGTGGAGGAGCGCGAGAACGAGTTCGTCTATACCATTCACAAATGCTCCGAGTGCTATGGTCGGCACGGCCTGGATAAGCCCGTATGCTTCATTGCGGTCGGTCTGCTTCAGGAAAGCCTGAAATGGGTCTCTGGCGGCAATGAGTTTCGGGTCAACGAATCCAGATGTATGGCTATGGGCGATCCGGTGTGTGAGTTTATCATCCAGAAAGAACCGATCTCCTAGGCGGGGTAAATGTGGCCGCTACACGCTATAAATTGCTGATAGTCGAAGATGACGTGGACGTGGCCGAAATGGTCACGGCCTACTTTCGTGCCCAGGGGTACGAAGTGATGACGGTCAACTGGGGGGAGGACGGTGTTCGGGCCTGCCAGACCTTTCACCCCGATCTGGCCATTCTCGATATCCGCCTGCCGGATATTGATGGCTACGAAGTAGCCCGTCGCCTGCGCACCGATCGGCGCACTGCCCATGTGCCGATCATTTTCCTCACCGAGAAGCGTGAACGCGGCGATAAGTTACGTGGTCTCGAACTGGGCGCAGACGATTACATCACCAAACCGTTCGACATTCAGGAGCTACGTCTGCGGGTGCGCAATGCTCTGCAGCGCATTAATCAGGGCTCGTTCACCAATCCCGTCAGTGGCCTGCCCGAAGGTCGTCTGGTGGACGATCACCTGGGTTCGGTATTGCAGTCTGATACCGTCGGCCTGTTGTTGGTCTCGCTCAGTCATCTGGACGCCTTTCGGGAAATGTATGGCTTTGTAGCCTCCGACGATGTGTTGCGCGCCTTCAGCGTGATGATCCAGAACACGGTGAATGAATTGGGTATCCGCGATCAGTTTGTAGGACATCTGGGACCATCCGATTTTGTAGTGACTGTTCCTTCAGTGAATCTGGACGCGCTTCACGAACGGTTGCACACCCGCCTCAAGGAATCGCTGGATTACTTCTATCCTCTGAAAGACCGCGAGCGAATGCTCGATCGCCCCGATCGATTGGCTGTGCACCTGGTGACGATTCCTTCCTTGCGAGGGCGCTTCTCTGGAGTGGAGCAACTCAAGATGGAGTTGTTGAGGTTGAGGGGTGGGTAGCCGCGTTAGTCGCATTAGTCTGTTAGTCGGTTGGTCTGTTAGTCTGTTAGTCGGTTAGTCTGTTAGTCGGTTAGTCTGTTAGTCGGTTGGTCTGTTAGTCGG
>FWWM01007067.1_pt1 | contig 22838 bp, 30 predicted proteins | sample 2228351 | NCBI WGS metagenome assembly FWWM01 (sample SAMEA103939774, study PRJEB20133) | metagenome
TCTTCCTCAATTTTGTTGCTGCTCATGAAGGGAAATCCATTCCTCGGTTGAGCTTAACGGATCTGACACCAACCATGGTGACCTACTTTCTTGACCATCTGGAGAAAGAACGGAACAATAGCATACAGACAAGAAACATCCGCCTGGCTTGCCTCCATAGCTTCTGTCGTTACCTCATCTATCATGAACCGCTCCTATTCGATCAGTGCCAACGCACGTTGGCAGTTCCTTTCAAGCGTATGAAGAGTGCCCCAGTTGAATATCTGGAACGGGAAGAAATAAAAGCGATTCTCCAGGCGGTAGATCGGGCCACTGCAGATGGCCACCGTGACTACACGCTTCTTTCTTTCATGTACAACACTGGGGCTCGCGTCCAGGAAGTTATCCATTTGTCTACCAGCGCCCTTCAATTGGAGCGCCCCTTTCAGGTTCGCTTTTTGGGGAAAGGGAGCAAGGAGCGTCTATGTCCTTTATGGCCAGAGACGGTCAAACTGCTTCGTTGCTTGCTGAACCAGAGAGGAATTGATCCCCGGGCAGATGCCCTTGTTTTTGTAAGTCATAGAGGGCAGGGTTTAACCCGCTATGGGGTTCGATATCTGCTAAACAAGTATGCCGATGTTGCTGCCCGAAATTGTAAATCCTTAAAACAAAAACGTATCCATCCCCATACTATTCGACACACAACCGCCACGCACCTGCTTCGGTCAGGGGTGGATATCAATACCATCCGGGCCTGGCTCGGACATACCCGTCTGGAAACAACGAACCGCTATGCGGAAATCGATCTTGAGATGAAACGAAAAGTCTTGAAAAATTACCTGCCCATTTCTAAAACTAACCGCCCCTGGAAACGAAGCGATCAGCTAATTCAATGGTTAGAGTCTCTCTGATATGCAAGATATTAATGTGGAGCAACAATGCTCAGCAAAGAGAGCATCGGAAGTTCTGACAGGGGCAGGCATATGCCGGTGCAAATTACTCAACATAAATGAGGACTCACCATAAGCCCTCTGTCATGAGGCTATCCTCAAAGGACATCAGACCATCTTCATCACCCTCTTTGACCTCATTGCAAAACTCTCCAGGGCCCCTAACACCTTCAGCCTCATCGAATACTACTCCAAAGTCCCTATCCTCTGCATCGATGAACTGGGATACCTCGTCCCCACTAAAGAACAAGCAGACTGGATATTTCAGATCATATCCAAAAGAGTAGAATTGTTTACCACCATCATTACGACCAACCTCATCCCATCCAATTGGGGAAAGATCTTTGATTCCGTAACCGCCTCTGCAATCCTTGACCGACTGAGCCTAAATGGTAAGTTCATTACCTTAGAAGGGAGATCTGATAGAAGTAAGAATAAGTGACCCATAAGAAATATAGACACTCTGGTAGACCCAAATAACCCTATTTGAATCCACCATCATTCCTCTATCCTGAGGAAGATTAAGATTAAAGGAAGAATTACGTTCTCCCGCGACTCCAAAAGGAACCACCTTTCCAATTTTTGGCTTCTTTTTAAATACTACCTACAATCCTCACTAAAGATGATTACTCTCGTAGGGTCGTAGGGGCGAGAATGGTAGGCAGAGAGACCACCTTTGAGCATCTCGAGACGGTGAGAGGGACCGTCACCACCTATGGGATTCCTTTAGCCTACTATCTGGATAACCATTCCATTTTCCGGTTTGTTCTGCATCAAGGAGTTCATGTGAGATACAAGCTTGGTGAGGATGAAGGGGAGATTCAGTTCAAGAGGGCCCTCAGCTCTCTTGGCATTGGGATGATCTATACAGGGAAGCGTCAGGCCCAGGCCAAGGGGAAGGTGGAGAAGATCTTTGATTACCTTCAGAGAAGACTTCCTCATCTCTGTGAGAAATACAAGGTTAAAGACCTCTCTGAGGCTCAGAAGCTCTTGGAGGAGTTGATATCCTACTACAATGAAAAGCGCATCCATGATGAGACGGGTGAGATCCCAGCCCAAAGATGGCAGGAGGCTATCAGAAATGGCAAAGGTAAATTAAGAGCCCTTGAGCCTTCTATGGACCTCGATCAGATCTTCTCCATCCACCTCAAGAGAACGGTAAGGAAAGATGGAACCGTTATGTTTATGGGGAAGAAATAGCCCACCGGATGCTCCGAAGCAACATCTCTCACCATCTGCCTTATCCCAAATCAGAAGTTTATGATCTACAAAGAAGATAAAAAAACTACGGGAGTTCCATCTCTGAACGGAAGGCTTCAGCTTGTCCACAAATCGTTTCCCAGATGTGCATAAATGATTTTTACGTAACATATCAAGTAAGTAATGCTTTATGTCTAAAGAACCTTCCTGGGTTCCTCATGAATAAAAATAAACTACAATTCCTCTTTAACTTAAGTCTAATTCCTCTCATGCGAATAGCGGATCAGCCTTTTGCTTGCGGCGGATGGCTGAAAATGCTTCGTTTTGAGGTTGATGATCTTAAGGGGAGGGTTGATGAGGAGGGTAAACTATCCCTGTGATCTTATCCTTTTTAAAGTCAAAAAGAATTCGGGATTCTTGGCCGTTTTTTAGGGTTACGATGGGCTCCTCTAAAACCTTGCCAATGATGGCTGAATCGATCTCTCGCTCGCTAAAAAGATGGATTATCTCCTTTGATTTTTCTGGAGAAGCAGAAAGGACAAACCCAAAACTCTGAAAACAGACCAACCAATCTGAAAGGTCAATTTCAACCGGTCTGGGGATGGAGGAAAGATCAACCCAGGCCCCCTTTTTAGAATTTTCTAACAGGATGGAGAGGGTTCCTAAGATCCCCGCGTTGCTCACATCCTTGCAGGCCTCGGCCAATCCTCTTTCGGCGATCAGGGGTAGGGTCTCCAGTCGATAAAGCAACTCTTCAGAACTCTTATGGGAGTTAGCATCCCAACTCACTACAGAATGGCAGCCTTTCTGTCCCTTGAGGTCTGTGGCAAAAATCAGATCATCTCCTGCTCGGGCCAGGTGACTTCGAAGGAGTTTATTGGCATAACCTAAGATCGCTACTGACAATGAAGGAATACCCCCGGGTGATTCAGGATGGATATGTCCACCTACCATTGGAACTCTCAATTTCTCGCAACCCTTTCGGATCCCCTCCACCACCTGAGATCGATGGTCTTCATCTCCACTTGTTAGGACATTCACCATGGCCAGTGGCCTACCCCCCATGGAATAGATATCATTGACCGTGACCATCACAGAGGCCTTCCCTGCTGCATAGGGCTCGTTGATTAATAACCGTGTCATAATGCCATCCGCAGCCAAAAGTAAAAACCCATCCTTCCACTGAATCACAGCCGCATCATCCCCATAGTTGGGCAGTTGTGGACCTGGCTGACCCTGGAGGACAAGTTTCTTAAAAACATCCTCAATGGGACGCTTCCGCAATAGACCTTCGTAGTTACGAACCCTCTCGATGAGTTGATCTAAATTAATTTTCATAACAACTCGTTTCCTTATGCCAGTTTCCCTATTAAGCATCAAACCGCAAGCACCTGCCTTCGCCGGAGTGCCTGCCCGCCGCACAAGGCTTTGGCAGGCGGGGGTTCGCGCAGGCAGGCCAAATCCCAAATAAGCTCCATCCAAAGGTATTTAAAATTCCCCCTCACCCCCTCCCTCTCCCCCACGGGAGAGGGGGAGGGTGAGGGGAGAATCGTTTCGGTGTTTGGAAATTGGTGCTTCGAATTTATTCGGAATTTGTCATTTGGAATTTGGAATTTCATATGTCTTCCAGATTGGCTTCCATCAATTGATGGGGTTTGCCAAAATACTCTTTTACAGGCTCAATGGCCTTCCAACCCAGGCGTAAAAAGAAAGGGACATTTTCTACCTGGATATGAGCGGTGAATTTTTTACACCCTTTCTGCTTAACGCATTTGATTGCTTCTCTGACCAACAACTCCCCAGCCCCTGTATTTCTAAACTCCTTTTTTACCGCAAGCCTTCCTCCCACCCAGTGGCCATTCTGATCAACCGGGAAGAGGCGAACGGTTCCAATGATTTCCTGGTCTAATTGGGCTACGAGGTGGATGCTTCTCAAATCATTTTCATCTTGATCCGAATCTGAAAAAATCTTCTGTTCTTCGACAAAGACCTCCCTTCGAATCTCAAAGGCCTTCTCCTGCTCAATTCTTCTCCTCACCGGATGGCAGATCAATCGGTCCCCTTCCTTCTCATAGGCAGGCAAAACCGAGCATGCCCCGCATCGAACACATCCTGCGAGCGATTGGGAAGAAGAAAGTCCTTTTCTCTTGAGAATCCATGCCACCTCTTCATAGATTCTCTTCATTAAATCCGAATCGGGGGGAAGAGAGTCCTCCATGAGCGATCCTAAGATGGGTCTTAAGGGAACCACGAAGGGATAAACTCCTAAGTCAGCAAGAAATTCGCTTCCCCGGACGACTGATTCCGGTTTTTCCCCAAGACCCACGATTAGAAAACTACTCACCTGGTTGGGACCAAAAACCTCAACCGCCCTCTTCCAGGCCTCTTCATATTTCTTAAGCCCCAGGCGAGCCTTGGCAGGAGCAACCCTAAAGAGGGCCTCAGGATCAAAACTTTCGATGTGAATCCCTACGGTGTCCACCCCTGACTCTTTCAGTTGATAAAGCCCTTCAGAATCGACGGTGGGGAAAAATTGAGCATGAATGGGTAACCCAGTGGCCTTCTTCATCGCCCTGGAACAACGTCCCAGGTAATCAATTTCTTTCCCTGGTGGTTTCACTTCCCCTGTGGTCAGCACAATATGTTTGACCGAATCAAGAGCCTTGGCCTTGTTTCCAACTTCGGCCAACTGCTCAGGGGTCTTGGTTTTTAAGGTCTGGCCATTTTTATAAGAGAGTTCTATTCCGCAAAACTGACACCTCTTCTTCGTGTTCCAGTAAATGCAAGTCTGGATGACAGTGGTGGCTAAACAGTCTTTTCCGTGAAGGAGTGCAATCTTTGAATAGGGAATTCCTTCCTCTGTGGAGAAATTATAAAATTTTGGTCTCTTTATAAATTCGATAGAGGAAAGGGGTCTTTCACCCTTAAAGACTGAAAAACGTCCATCCTCTTCTTTCAGAAAATAGGGAGATTGAAGGACATACGGACTGCTGATTGGAATCGAAATTGTTTTCCCTTCAATTAAAAAGGTCCCCCCTTCGGCTGGACCTGCGCCTCCCTTTCGTTTTAAGAGGTCTCCCTGAAAACGCAATCCATAACTCTGAAGTTCTACAAGAAGTTCTTGGAGCATCTATCAATGGATCTTTAATGCCACCTCGGCCACCCTTTGGCCAAGGCTTCGGGCTGTCTCCAGACCAAATGAATCCTTTTCAATTCCCTCGGGATGGCTACTCCATAAGGTTGCTCCAAAATGGGCAGTGGGTTTCCCCTCGCTCACCACAATCATATCCTGAACCAGCATGGCCGTCTGAACCGCCTGAATGGCAAGCTCCTGACCTCCGCTTCGAACCCCTCCAACGGCAATCACCCCACCTACTTTATTCCGAAGAAGAAATCCATTTCTTCTAAACATCACACATCGATCAAAAAAGGCCTTACACTGAGAGGACATTAAGCCAAAATAGACCGGTGTAGCTACAATAAGCCCTCCCACAGCAGGATTAGAAAGGAGGGGAATCAACTGCACAAAGTCATCCTCCTGACTGCATTCCAAAACCTTCATACATTTTCCACAGGCCAAACAGCCATTGATCTTCATGTCAGAAAGTTCAATCAAGGTTGTCTCGATCTCTGGAAAAGTTTCCTTAGCTGCCTGAAGACAGGCCTGAAGAGCCAAGAAAGTTGATTTCCCTTTTCGGGGGCTACAGGATACCCCAACAATCTTCATCTTTCTCCCTCCTCCTTCATCATCTCTCCCTCCAAGATCCTTAGAATATCCCTTCGAATCTGATTACACTCTTCACTTGTTCGATCCCTGGGTCTTGGGAGAGGAACCTCAACTCGCTTAATAATTTTGCCAGGCCTCCTTGAGAGGACCACAATCTCATCGCTTAAAAAAACGGCTTCCTCCACATTATGGGTGACAAAAATGATGGTGTCCCCCCTCTCCTGCCAGATTCGGAGGAGAAACTCCTGCATGCCATTACGGGTCTGACTATCCAGTGAGCCGAAAGGCTCATCCATTAAAACGACTCGAGGGTTCATGATCAATGTTCTCGCAATCGCCACTCTTTGTTTCATCCCTCCTGAGAGTTCTCGAGGGTAACGGTTTTCAAAACCACTGAGACCAAACTGCTTGATATATTCCATAGCGATCAAACGCCTCTTCTCCTTATTGACCCCTCGGATCTCGAGACCCATCTCAATATTCTGGAGTGTCGTCCTCCAGGGGAAAAGGGCATATTCTTGAAAAACCATTCCCACTGCCTCTGATCCTTGAACCATCTCCTCTCCATCCAGAAGGACTTTCCCTTCCGAGGCCTTTTCTAAACCCGCAATAATCCTAAGAAGCGTGGTCTTTCCACATCCACTTGGCCCGATGATGGCCACAAATCTCCCATTTTCGATTCGATACTCAATATGGTCTAAGGCATGAACCGAATCCGACTGATTCTTGCCATAGAAGGTTTTACTGAGGCCTAAGAATTCAAGACTCAATGATCACTCCTTGCTTTTTTGTCTAAGGGTGAAGGTTCAACCAAACGAACTTCTTTGCCTTTGTCTAATAACAGGAAACGGCTTTGAATTGAAGACTTTTACCTCCACCTTAAAGCCCTTGATTCAGTAACTCTCAGTCCCGCATTGATTAATAGACCGATTACCCCGATGACCAACATGCCTGCCAGAATCTCATCAGGTCTCTGAATATCCCGTGCGGTCATGATCATATAGCCCAGTCCAAATCCTTCTCTCACCCCTGTAAATTCTGCAGCCACCAGAGTCATCCACCCTACCCCGAGTCCAATCCGCATTCCCACAAAGATGTAGGGAACAGAGCCCGGAAGAAGAACTTTATAAAAGATATCCTTCTCCTTCGCATGTAATGTCCGAGCCGCCTCTATTAAAACTGGGTTAATCGAAAGAACCCCTGCAATCGTATTTAAGAGAATGGGGAAAAAGGCGCCAAGAAAGATGATGAAAGCCGCTGATTTGATGCCAATGCCAAACCATAAAATCGCAATCGGAATCCATGCCAAAGGAGGAATGGGCCTTACTACTTCGATGATGGGGCTGATCATTCTTCTAAGTCTCGGAAACCATCCCATCAAGAGTCCTAAGGGGATGGCTAACAAGGCGGCAACCCCGTAACCCAGTGCCACTCGATAAAGGCTGTAAAGCACATGATCGTGAAGAAGATGTCCGGGTGGAACACCCACGGCGATGAGGTCTATGAAGCCAATAACAATTTCGACCGGGGAAGGGAGTTTATAGCTGGGAATCAGATGAAGAGAGGATAATCCCTGCCAGACCAGGATCAATAGGATGAGCAGTAAATAACGCTCCTTTTTCATCGGCGGATGATCTCTTTGAGAATCTCTGTCCTCATGAAACGACGAACGAACCCCTCTACATCATCGACTTTGATATATTTTAATTTATTAAGAAAGTCGACATATTCCTTTTCTCCCTCCACGCTCAGGATAGGAGTATAATTGACATTCTCCATGGCTAACCTGACGGTAGATTCATCCATCCCCGTATATCGGATACCGATCTGGAGAGCCTCCTCACGGTTGCGAAGAATAAAGTCAATGGCTTTGACGTGGACCCTTACCATGGCTTTGGCCTGATCCTTTCGGGTTTCAAAAAAACGCTCATCACAAACAAGGGCACAGCAAGGATGATCTTTCCATATCTCCCGTGAGGAAAGGAGAATTCTCCCCACTCCCATAGTCACTGCCTTCGCTGGAAAAGGCTCCCAGGCGATAAAGGCGTCAACTTGACTCGTTCTTAACGCACCAATCATTTCAGGGGGTTTTAATACCATTATTTTGACCTGATCCGAAGGGGTTTTAAATTTATGCAAGGCCTTTCGAAGCAAAAAATCCTGAACCGTCGAATGTCCAGGGACAACTACTGTCTTACCCACCAGGTCCGAGAGGGCCTGAATCTTATCTTCTTTCCTAACGACAATGGCTGAACCCTCGGTGTTGACCTGCGAAAGGGCAACAACCCTTGCGGTCTTATTCGCAACCGCTGTGGTAGAAGGTGCAATCCCCACATATCCCACATCCAGTTCCCCTGAAGCAAAGCCGCTCATTAACTCTGGCCCTGCCTTGAAAATGCCAGCTACCTTTACCTGCACTCCCTCTTTCTCAAAAAATCCCTTCTCCAGGGCCACCCAGCAAGGGAGTTGATGGATATCCGCCTGAAGATAAGCAAGCCGCACCGGTTGCGCCTGGGCGATTGTCCTAAAGAATAGAAAAAGCATAACACAAACAAAAATTATTTTGTTCATTCTCTCTCCTCACTTTTTATTTGACACCATTTTATAAGATAATACTGAAATCTTCAATCCCTTTATGGGTGGAGGTTATTGTCATATTGGTTGGGGATTATTCAAGGGTAAAACACCGCTTCTGGGCAGGGTAACGTATTTCTTTTGAAGATTCGAACCGATGATATTAAAAAATTCGAGACATGCTAAACAACAGGGGGAGGAAGTCTTATTAATATTTTTAAATTCAGTTCCTATGAACTGGGGAGGTCTTCTTTCTCTTGGGCCTCCTCTTTTTGAATTCGTGTGGATGGAAGGCCCAGGGCCAGAGCAACCAATTCAACAAGGTCTCTCATCTGAATCGAAGACCCCATGGTGATGATTTCTTTCTGGAGCCCCTGATAACAGAAAGGGCAGGTGGAGATAAGCTCAGTCGCCCCAGTTCGTTCAGCATCTCGAACCCTCTCCTTGGTCATCTTTTGCTGGATATCAGGATAGCCTGATTTCAATCCCCCTCCCGCTCCACAACATCTGGAATTTTCTCTCACCCTTTCCATCTCGACAAATTCAATTCCTGCCTCTGCAAGGGCCTTGAGGACCTTTCTCGGATCATCGAATTCCCCACAGGCTCTTCCCATATGACAGGGGTCATGATAGGTGACCTTGAGATTCAATTTTTTATTGAACTTTATCTTTCCCTCATCAATCAGCCTCACCAGAAGGGTGGCAAAAGGGATCACTTCAAAATGGAGTTCTCCAATTTTGGGATAATCCTGTCTGATTGTCTTGAAACAACCTGCGCAAGAGGTGACCAGCGTCTTAATTCCCAATTCGTTGAACATCTTAATATTTTCTGAGGCGATTCGTTCAAATTCCTTATCCCCCATTCTCAAAAGGACGCTTCCGCAACATTTCTCCTGATTGGCTAAAAATCCCCAATTCAACTCAAGGGTGTTTAAGATATTGGTAGTGTTGATGGCGATCTCCCTTAGATTGGCATCAAAGGATGCGGTACAACCGACAAAATAGAGAATCTCTGCACCCTTTTTGATCTCTTTCGGTGGGGCAATCAGGGTCTTCTCCTTTCTCCCCGCCCTCGCCCAGTGGGCTCGACTCGATCGGGGTTGCCCCCAAGGATTATCATAGGCCTTCGTGTTTTTCACCAGAGGAATCTGATTCTCCATTGGCCCAAACCCTAACTCCACCATAGACCGTCTGATTTTTTCCCAAAGTTCTACCGTATCAATTCGCGACGGGCAGACAAAGTGGCATTGCCCGCAGGTGCTACACTCATAAAGACTTCTGGCAAAATCTCTTATCGATTCAGGATCCACTGGGTTACAGTCAAACAAGATTGCATTTGGCCCATATTGGGCTTTTACTATTTCTCTAAAATCGGCGATCTTTTTCCGGGGGGTGATGGCTTCTCTCTGGTCCTGAAGATAAACCGGGCACCAGGTGACACATTCACCGCACTCCGTGCAGGCATCCAGTTCCATCAAGCGGAGTTGATCGAATTGTGAAAGAGGAATTTTGGGTTGGTCCAGGGAATTGAGAATCCTTTTCTTGACCTGAATAGTCCATATGACCAATCCTAAGAAGATCCAGAACCCCCCAAGAAAAAGGAGCCTTGGAATGGTGTAACGGATGGGGCGAGTGTCCGGAAGTGTGGCCACATAGTCCAACACCTGATCGATCTGTGCCTCGGTTAATTTTTCCTTGAAGGCCGGCTGAGAGAGTGTGGATTCCGTTCCCTCAACCTTTGAACCCTTCAACACAAATTCTTTAAGGGTCTTTCGATTGAGGACGTCTCCAAACTTATCAGTGGTCAAGGCAAGTTTGATTGCACCGGTATTGAGAGAGGGGATGGTCCGGCTGGCAGGATTCTTGGCCCCAAAATTTCGTTGCCCTCCTCTTCCCAACTCCCCATGACAACGGAGACAATGTTCGCGGTAGATCTTTTCCCCAGGGGAGACCCCCCCTTTTTCCTCTGCCCAAATCTCCCCGTACTGAACAACAGGATAGACCCCTCCCCATAAAATAAGAAAAAAAATGATTTGAAGAAGAGGCCTTCGTTTAAGCGATTTCATTTTTTACTCTCCTAAGACAGCCCAGAGGCTCAATACAACTATGAGAAGAAGGGCAACCGAGCCTCCTAAAATAAACCATCGATGTTCATGAAAACTATGGATGTCCTTAGTGTCTATAAATGGGAGAAGAATTAATATGGCTAAGAGAATGAAGGGGACAAGCACTCCGATCGTCGGAGGAACCAATTTCATGACCTGATATAACCAGAGAAAATACCATTCTGGGTTTAGGGTGGAGGGGGTCACTAATGGGTTTGCTTCCTCCTCATACCCAATCGGTAAGAGGACCGAAAGGGTAACGACCACTCCAACGAGAAACAAAAATACAATCATCTCTGTGAAAAATTGGTCGGGATAGAAAGTGGGTCTTCTTTTCATTTCATTCATCTCCATCTCTCTAAAAAGGAGTTTTAACCCCTTGGCGTCGGATCATGATAAAATGGGCTAAAAGGAAGCCAATGAGAAACAAAGGCAGAACGATGACGTGTGAGATAAAGAAACGAGTAATCGTCGGCTGTTTCACACCATATCCTCCTTGAAGAAAGATCATCAAATATTCCCCAATGATGGGAAGTTCACTCGCCATGCCCGTTCCGATTCGGGTCGCCCAGTATCCCCTTTGGTCCCAAGTTAATAAGTATCCAGTAAAAGAGAAGGCAAAACATAACAGGAGGAGAAAGACTCCGCTTATCCACGTCATTTCCCGAGGGGGTTTATAGGCCCCTCGAAAGAAGACGATCACCATATGGACCACCACCGTGACGATGATCAGATAACTGGCATAATGGTGAATTCCTCTAACCAGCCACCCCAGATGAACCTGGTCCGTGATGAAGACGATGCTCTGAAAGGCACCTTTCACTGTAGGTTGATAGTAATAGGCAAGGAAGATGCCAGTGATCAGTTCGATCACAAGGAGAGCAAAGGTCATCCCGCCCCAGCAGAACCTCAACCTCTTCTTATACTCGGTAACTTCTGTATCCAGAATGGGGCTTAACCATTTTCTAAGATTCCATCGCTCTTCAGCCCACTGGAAAAGGTTTGATTTCCAACCTGCCATCCTTATACCCCACTGATCATCGTAATCCGAAACCATGAAGGATATTCTGGAAGTTTTTCTTCAATAAGTTTAACAGAGATCATCTCCCCTTCCACCTTGATCTCCATCGGAAGAAGGTTGTAGGGTTTAACGGGTCCCTTTAGAGCTTTCCCGGCCTCGTCAAACACTGCATCATGACAGGGGCAGATAAACTGTTTCTTCTTCTCATCCCATACGACGATGCACCCCAGATGGGGACAGATGGTCGAAAAAGAGAGGAGGCCTTTGCCATCCTTGATTAAGATGATGGGCAATCCGAAGTAGGTCTTAACTAAACTATTCTCTTTGAATTCGGAGAGGTTTGCTACCACTTGCCACCCTCCCACCTTTTTCAATGCGCTTCGAGGAGGGGTAAGAAAGGCAATGATGGATGAAAGAATGGCTCCCAATCCAAAGAGCCCGAGAAAGGCAGTTAAGAACCTCAACATCTTTCTTCGTGAAACCGAAGGCTGAGGAGTTCCCTCTCCGAGCATCGTTGTTTTTTCGTCCATATGGGTCTCCTTCCCCTACCTTCTTGAAACAGTCGCCGTCACCGGACAAGTCAGGATATGAGCAAACTTGCTATAGGGAATATAAGCAATAAAAGCAAAGGCCAGGAGAAAATGGAAATTCCATAGATAAAAGTGAAAGGTCGTCCAATTCAAAGGAAGAGGCCTCAAGAGAAGGGCCAGGGTAAATCCTACAAAAGAAGGACTATATTTCAAAGAAAAAGGAAGGACAGCAATCCGAAAGGCTTCCAACAGAAAACCGGTCACCACAATGAAAAAGATAAAGAGGAGGGCGATATGGTCCCTTATTTCTGTCTTCAGTTGAGGTTGTTTCAACACATATCGTCTTAGGGCTGAAAGAATCACCCCGACCAAAATGCTCAGTCCTAAAAAATCCATCAGAAAATCTAAAATTCTTCCTCCCACCGAGGGAATCCCAAAGGTTCTCAACTGACCCATGATCACATACCCGTAAACAAAAAGCATCAGAATAAACAGGATCGAAAACCCCATGGAGAGCGTCATATAGTTTGCCCAACGGAGAGGATTCAATCGGAGGATCCACCTCTGTAAGAAGGCATCGTAAAAGAGAAACTTGAAAATGGGGATCTTCTTTTTTTTCCGACCGCCCTCCTTTCTCCCCCTTTGCCAGATCCATATCTTGGAAATCAACCCATAAAAAAAAATCATCGTGGCAACCCCAGCGGTAATCCACATCAAAACCCATTTGTAAAGACTTTCCGCTTCATAAAAACTCTTTCCAGGATAGGCATGGTCTACATGGCAATGGACACACAATTTTTTGGGTTCCTTCTTAAACTCCTTTACATATTCCACGGTGGCCAAACAGGGGGGCTCAAACTGGGATAGAAGATAGAGAGAGAAGATAAAGGATAAAATCCACATCCTCTTCCGCATCATCATTGGTCCCTAAGGAAGTTTTGCATTACCTTTTTGAAATAAGAGGGATTGAAAATAAAGATTCAAAAAAGAATAAGATAACCTTTTTAAATTTTCAAATAGCTTCTGAGCCAGGGGAGTCGTCTCCTCCCCTTCCCTTCCCCTCCTTCGGATCATCTGGATGGCAGAGGGAAGGGATTGAGAAATTTCAACACACGCTCTGAGCCTCGGTCCATCCATCTCCAAGTCGGGAAGGGTTTCGACTTTTCTCAGTTTATCCCAGATAAAATTCAAAAAAACGCTTATCTTTTCCGATTGGAAGAGTTTATTCCCGATCAACCACTCCATGTTCAAATCACTTATGCCCGAGGCTTGGATTCGAGCATTGCTGAGCTCTCTCTTTAAATCTTTCAGATACCCCTTTAAGGAATCCCCTCGAATAAATTCTTTCTCTTCATAAAAATTTTTTTTAACCCTCGGGGCCTCTCTCTTTAAGGGTTTCAAGATGATCTCCTGGAGGTAGCGATTGCAGGAAGGGTAATGGGGATGTTCAAAGTGTGGACCAAAGATATAGATCTCTCCTTCTCCCATTGACTTTTTACCTACTGCGATCTTCCCGATCAAGGTTTTTACAGCAAGTTCCTCTTTAACAAGAAACTTGGTCTTTGGGGTAAAGCCCTGATAGGTAGCGAAGGGTTCGATATCTTCCGAGGGTAACATCGAGGGCCCGCCATAAAGAGGCGCAACGATCTCCTCTCCCTTTTCGTCCAAAGACCGGTTGACCATCTTCAGAACGACTTCCTCTCTAACCACCTGGTAGATAAAATCACACCCATAGGAGCTACAGGAACTCTTCTCAAACAACGAGCGTTCCCCTTCGGAAAGCCTCCGAGAGATATTCGAAATCTTTGCATCGATAAAATTAAACCAACGAAGATAGGGCATGGAGGATCGGAGTGGGAGGTAGGCTCCTGCACAAGTTCCAATATAGAGTCCCCCTTGGGTGATAAAATTTCTTAGTCTTTCTGAGCCTTCCTCACCCAATCCTTCGGCAATGGCAAAGGTGTCTCCCCCCGACATCAATAAGACATTTATCCCCTCCATCCCTCCTTCAATCATATCCTTCTCAGTTAAGAAAACGACCTCATGATATCCCATTCGGTCAAGCATTTCAGCAAACCAGAGCCATGAGTGAGAGGCCCCCTTTCCCGAATAGATGCCGATTGAAGGCTGAAAGGGAAATTGGGTGAACCGATTATTATGAGCGGTGGGCGATGGGACCATGGTGTGAGATCATCCGGTAATCTCTGAAATCACCTTGCTTAGTGCTTCTGAAGTGAATTCCAACCCTGTCCCAACATGGGCAAGTTCCAACAACTTCTCCTCACTGAGCTCTGGAGAGAGTTGAATAAAGATGGGATGAATCCCAAAAATATAGGCCACAGCCTGCCTTCTTTCCCATTCGTCCGAAGAAAGGCCGAAATTGGGTGCCCAGGGGCTAAACCTTCCCTTTCCGACACTTTCCAGTGTTCCCTTAAGGGTTGGAATAGCCTTTTTGATCTCATCGGGCTTCTTTTTGCCTGCCGTTTGGCTTAACTCCGAAACCGCCACCGCGTCAATTCCATATCTTGCACAATCTCTCAACAACGCACAGGCCTCCTGAGCAGAAAGACCTAACCTCCTAAAACCAAGAAGGGCAGGAAGATCGGTAATGAGAAAACCAGGTTCACCCTTTTTACTCTCCTTTAAAAGTTTAGGGTCTTCATCCAGAAATACAAACGTATTGGTTGGGTAAGGAGTGTTGAAACAGGATCGATGGCTGTGCACAATCGGCTCAAGCCACTTCCCGATATCTTCGCCGAGGGTAGCAGAGAGATCCCCGATCCCCCTCTTTCGGGCATGAGCCCCTTTCTTCATCTCAAAAAGAAGTTCCCTACATTTTCCCACGAATCCCTCGGGATCTGAAATCTCCAGTAAGTTTAACCCTCTTAAGGCAATTAACTTCAGGTTCTTTCGGCCAAACAATTTTCCAAACCCCCACCGATCCCCGCTTGGCCAGTAATTGATCTGAACTTGTGCAAAATCAGACCCTGATTCCCCTGCCTTTCCTATGCCCAGCACTTGGATCAAGAGATCTCCCAGAGATTCCCTGATCCAATCGGTGGAGGCCCAGACATCTTTCCCCCAAACCTCACCAGCATCGCTAAGATCTGCAATGCCATCATGAACCCAGAGATAAACAGGTTTTGAAGCACCTCCCTTAATGACCAGGTAATCAAACCCTGAGTACTTTAACTCCATCCCTGCATAAAGCGTTAATGGAGCATGACAGACCTTTCCTGTCAAATGGCTTTTGGCTGTAAGGAGGCTTAAGGCAGAGCCAGGAACAAGAGTTCCGGTTAACAACCCTGTCCCCAAGACAATGGGATCCTCCTCCTTATATTTTTCATAAAGGGAAAGGGTGATCCCTGCCCCACCGATCCGCTCTCTGACCAGATCTTCATCCAGCCCTTCCTCGGTGATCTTGGAGGTTGCCAAATCGATGATTCCAATTTTATTGGAGGCCAAATAATCCATCTCTCGTCTCTCCTTTATTCCAGATAGATTGCATCAACAGGGCAGAATTGAAGGCAAAGGGGTCCTTCCTCTCGATCAGAACAGAGGTCACAGGGTTGACGGAGCAGTAAGGGTTTTGCCGAGGCATCCTCTTTTTCTTTACTCGGGCCTTCCTCTCCCCCCGCCCCAAGCTTTCTAATTTCTAACCCCTCGGGTCTGACAATGATCAAATTCTCCTCTTCTTTTACTACCACGGCAAAATAATCCTTCTTTTCCCTTCCTCGGGTAACCATGATACAGGAGGAAAGAAAGGCAAAACCATCATCCCGATGGTATCCGCAGGCCATTTCACAGGCCATACACAACACACACTTTTTTGGATCGATTCTTATCCCCATATCGATTCTCCTCATCTCTTATACGCTCAACATGAGTTTGCTCTTTTCACCTTGAAAATTGCCTTAGGATTATAATTGTTTAAAATCGTAAAGTCAAAATCCTCTATCTTTTTTCTCAATAAGAAGGTGAATCAGGGAGATGACATCTGGTATATCCCACTTCCTCGGGCCAATCGCCTTTCCTAAAACCACCCCCCTCTTGTCAATGATAAAGGAAGTAGGAATGGCCCTGACTCTGTAAAGGTCGAGCACTTTACCCTTTGGGTCCAGTAAGATGGGGAAGGTGTAACCCTTTTTTTCAATGAACCTTTTTACCTTCTCCCTTTCTTCATAATCGACAGAGACTGCCAGCAGTGCAAACTCTTTCCTGTTGAACCGTTGATAAAGGTTCTCCATCGAAGGCATCTCCTCTTTACAGGGACCGCACCAGGTTGCCCAAAAATTGAGAAGGATCACCTTCCCCTTTAGACTTTTCAATTCGATGGGTTTCCCCTCTAAATTTTCAAGACGAAAATCAGGGGCCTTGGAAAACTCTCTTACAGGTTGAATTTTAATCTTTTCAAAAAGTTCTTCCACATTGGTCTGAGCAAAGGCACAAAACGGGAAATACACAACGACCAGCCCAAGAAGAAGAGAAACGTCTTTTTTAATCATTCCTTTTCAACCCTTCCCTGATTTTTTCTATAACATTACCCCGTTTCCTATTTCAATCATTTTTTAAGGGAGCAAGGCCCCTGTTGTCTCCTGTTGTCCCCTGTTGTCTATGAGAAAAAATTTTTTTATAATTTATATGATGCGTGAACCAGGGTACGAAGAGTTTGAAGCCACCTCCCTTTATTGCCCCAGGTGTAAGGCGGCTGTCCCAGTGAGAAAAAGATTGCTCCTGGTGCTGCCTGAGGGAGATGAGTATGAATATCTTTGCGCCTATTGTTCCTCTTCGGTAGGGACAAAAATCGATAAAAACGCCCCTCAGATTGAGTTGCTCGTTAAACCCTAACCCCCCTTTCTTTTCTATTCTCTCCCTCTCTCATCCTTCGGATGTTTCATCTCGATCCACTTCTCCCTTCTTGAATCTCATCACGAAATTTGTTTTAATCAAACCCACGAGGAGGAGAAGTTGAAGACAGGGAAATTAGAAATCGAACTTTTAAAAAGGCTCCTTACCAAATATGCCCTTGTTGATTCACAGGTCGTGGTCGGTCCCAAAATTGGGGAGGATGCAGCCGTGGTCTCCTTAGGAAGGAGCTTGGACCGTTATTGGGTTCTCACCTCTGATCCGATTACCTTTACCACTGAGGCAATGGGTTATTATGGGGTGGTCGTCAATATGAATGACCTTGCCACCCGAGGGGCAATCCCGAAATGGTTTTTAGCGACCCTCCTCTTTCCAGAAGGAGTCGAGCCAAAGGAGATTGAAAAAATCTTTCGCCAGATCCATCAGACCTGTCAGAAATTCCAAATCTCCTTCATCGGTGGGCATACGGAGGTTACCCCAGGAATAGAAAAACCCATCCTCTCTGGCCATATGGTGGGAGAGGTTAAAAAAGATAAACTGGTGAAAACAGGTGGGGCAAGGGCTGGAGACCTCCTCCTCTTAGTTAAAGGAATCTGTATTGAGGGAACTTCCATCATTGCAAGGGAGAAAGAGTCCAAACTTTTAAAGAAGGGGCTCTCCCCTTCCCTCCTCAGGAGGGCAAAGCGTTTTATTTTTAACCCCGGGATTGATGTGCTTCGACCTGCCCGATTGGCCTGTGAATCTGCCTCGATCCATTCCATGCATGATCCCACAGAGGGAGGTCTGGTCAATGGGCTGATTGAGATGGCATGGGCTTCTGAGAAAGAGATCGAAATCGATTTAGAAAAAGTTTTTATTTATAAGGAATCTCAAATTCTCTGCCAGCAATATGGATTGGACCCTTTGGGCGTCATCGCTTCTGGATCACTTCTGCTAAGTATCACCCCATCAGATTTTCCAAAAATCGAAAAGGCCTTTAGAAAACACTCTATCCCCTTTCGGGTGATCGGTAAGGTGAAGAAAGGTCCTCCAAGGGTTTTTAAGATTGATCAAAAAGGCCGTAAAGAACTCTACCCTTTTCCCCGCGATGAAATTCTAAAAATCTACGATTGACTGGGGGGGTAAATTCTATCCCCTACAAATGAAAAGGTGAGAGCCAGAGGCTAAACTCCTGTCATTTCCCTTGATAGATCATTGATAGTAACGCATTTATAAAAAATCTTTTTATTCTCCCCTCGGTGTCCCAAAATCATTCTTCCCCAATTTAAAATGGACTCCTCCGTGATCCTTTTAGGGTCCTTTCTCCGCTCTAGCAAAATTCCGATAAATTCAACTCTATTCATTATATCAATGGAGTATAACTCATAGGCTGTCATCTTGATCGATTTCCAATCCAATAGATTTATCTTTCTTATTAGCCTTATCTATACCAAGTCCAACTTTTATCCTAACTCCCTATATTTATATCGTTTTGTGAGGATATAGAGAAATAGGTCTCTTTGACATTTTTACAAAACCTTGAAAATGTTTCAGACTGGAACTCAATTTTTACAAATTGATGAAGTCCGGTCTTGCCAAAAGGATTCTATTTGGGGTAGATAGGCGTGCCCTTGCCGCCCAGGCTGTGACAATAGAAGCCAGTTTTTAGGTGAGCCAGAACTAAAGTTCAACCAATGCTATGAAGTTTATAGTCAGAGGATTCAGAGAGAAGACCTGGATGAGGATATGAAGTTTGATCCTAAGATTCTTCTCACAGAATACCTCATCAACCCTAATAGCCGGGATAGTTTTGTTTATATATCTTCTATTCAGCAGATGAGAATCAATCTGTTTGGGAGTGAAGGTTTGGTTTCGGCCACAGGGGACTTGGACGATGACTCCGATGCCCAGAAACCCGATATCCCCATCCCCGCTTTCGATGTGATTATCACTGATGAGTGCCACCGGGGTATATCGCTCAGGAAGAAAGCAAATGGCGAGAGGTGCTCAATCACTCTGACGGAATCAAAATGGGTCTCACTGCAACTCCCGTAGCGCATGCGATGGCCTTTTTCAGAAACAGAGGGATGGTCTCTAAGGATGGACAAGAATTAGGGCCCCAAGATTATTTAAAGGATTTTGAAACATTCGTAAAGGAAAATCCCAGGCATATTGAGGCACTTGAGACACTTTTGAGGAAGCCCAAAGAATTTGATACCAAAAACTGAAGGCCTTGAAGGATACTTTGGCTGCCACACCAGACCATCTTATAGATAAATTTATAGAGAAAAATCTTCGATGTGCCTATAATAAGGAACTCGCTGATATTATCTCGATGATACGCTTCTCGGCAAAAGGTGGAGAATTACTTACCACCGAGCCGAGGGTAAACAAGGCCTTGAAGAAGGTCAAATCAGATCGTTCGTTTACAGAAGAGCAGAATAAGTGGTTAGAGTTGATCCGAAGGGATCTCACTGAAAATCTTTTAATGGCAAAAGAAACCATTGAACCCCTTCCCATATTTACTCGCAAAGGGGCTTCGTGGAATAAATTGGGTAAGATTTTTGGTAACCTGGAATCAATCATTCAACAATTGAAGGGAGCCGCCGTCGCTTGAGAAAAGCCTTTATTTTATACATCAAATTTGATGTTGACTAATTATAGAATTTCCTGTAAGATGTAAACATTTGCCGTGAGAAAAAAGAGTTTTGATCTATATCTTGAAGAACAATTCCGCGTTCCAGATTCCGTGGAAAGATTCAAAAAAGCTAGCGGGGCTTCAGATGTTGCCATGCAACTTGCTTCTTTACGTAAACGGTCAGGGCTGTCTCAGAAGGAATTGGCCAAAAGGGTCGGGACATCTCAACAGCAAATCAGTCGCCTGGAATCCCCCTCGTATGAAGGTCACTCCTTAAGCATGTTGCGTCGAGTTGCAGGGGTTCTCGGAGCCAGCGTTCATGTAAAAATCCAAGGCCAAAAGCAACAATCCCCACCGATGGTTGCCGAAGCCAAAGCCATTTATAGAGTTAAAAATAAGGATGTGCGAAAACGAAGGGAACTCGAAAAGTTTGAGTTTGACTTTATAAGAAAAGAGAAAGTAGACCTGCTGAGGAATTTCTACATTGTAGAAGCTCTCTATAAAGAAGCAGCGACCCTAGGTATCATCCCATTGAAGAACCCCTTGGATGGAATAGAGGTCGATCTAAAAATAGCAAAGGTCGTTAATAGTGTTTGAAAAATTGCTTAAAAAGATTGCACATCAGTTGAGGAAGGCCTCGATTCCCTATATGGTCATAGGTGGCCAGGCTGTTCTTCTCTATGGAGAACCAAGGCTGACCCGGGATATTGATATCACCATGGGGATTGGTGTAGATGGATTGGATAAAGTAAAAAAAATCATTTCAGTCATTGGGCTCAAGAGCCTTGTTCATAAGGAGAAGGAGTTTGTGGAGCGGAACATGGTTTTCCCTACCATAGATCAAAAAAGTGGTATTCGAGTTGATTTTATCTTTTCATTCTCCCCCTATGAAAGGCAGGCTATCGAGCGAGCGAAGGAAATCAAATTGGGCAATTCATTTGTCAGATTTGCTTGTCTTGAAGATGTGGTGATCCATAAGATGATTGCTGGAAGAGCAAGGGATTTTGAGGATATAAAATCCATTCTCTTAAAAAACCCGAAGTATGATTTAGTCTATATCAAAAAGTGGTTAAAGGAGTTTGACAAATCAGTGGGTGGAGAATTCTTAAAGACATTTAGAAATATAGTGAAGATGGCGGTTATGATTGCGTTATGACCAATCCTCTCTTTGGAACGAAAGGGGCTAATCAAGCACCTAACCCCAATCCAGAGGGACATTCAAAACGAGACCTAAAAGATTCCAAAGAAGATCGCTGGCGCTGTTTTACCAATAATGAAGTTAAGGAACGAGATTTCAAAATCGATAGCCTCAAATGGCTCAAGGATGAATCCCTGGATAATATGGACGAGTTGCCAGAGCCGGAGGAATTGGCCTCCGATGCGATTTCAGAATTGGAGAGCGCGGTTGAGGAATTAAATTCCATTATAAAAATGTTGGAAAATGAGAATTCCAAAGTGTAGGGTGGATTAAGCAAAGCAAATCCACCAATCATTTGAAATGTTGTAAATCCATCACCCACCAAACGGTAGGGGGGAAATTTTCTCCTCCCTTTGAAAAAGGGAGGCGGGGAGGGATTTTTAAAAGTTTATTTCAAGCTGCCAAATTGATACCATAAATGAGTAATAGGATTGAACAATATAAAATAGGCAATGCGCCTGTCATGAAAGAGCCTACAGAAAATAACCTTCCAGAAGGTTGGGTTTGGGCTAAGATAAAATATCTTGTTAACATCAATTATGGTAAAGGATTGAAAAAAGAAAGATGCAATGAAGGTCCCTTTCCTGTTTATGGGTCAAATGGCGTTGTTGGTTTCCATGCCGTTGCCCTTACAAAAGGGCCCCCAATAATATTGGGGCGAAAAGGTAGTATTGGAGCGGTGCACAATTTGCCGAGTCCTTATTGGCCGATCGATACGACATACTTTATTGACAAGTTTAATGGCCTTTACTCAAAATATCTTGTTCATGCACTTCGGAGCCTCGATCTGTATGAGCTTGATAGCTCAACTGCTATTCCTGGACTTAATCGAGATGGTTTGTATGACCAGCATTTACCGATAGCTCCACTTGAGGAACAAAGGCGAATCGTGGCGAAAATTGAAGAACTGCTGGCACGGGTTAACTCGGCACAAGAACGTCTGACAAAAGTGTCAGTTATCCTGAAGCGATTCTGTCAGGCTGTCCTCTCCGCCGCCTGCTCCGGCCGCCTCACCGAAGATTGGCGATCCAACCAGAAAGAGCTTGAACCAGCGATCCAACTTATAGAACGTATTAGGAAGACATATCGTGAGCAATACGAAGCCGAATGCTATAAAGCTAAAAAAGATGGTAAAAGGCTTCCAAAAAAGCCTGAAATTCTTGAATGACGTAAGGTTAAATCAGCTGATTTACCTAATATTCCTGATGTGTGACCTGGCTATACTTACCTGCTCTCGATTATATGAGCAGAGGTAAGTCGAAACATCGTCCCAGGAACGCACCTCACCTTTTCGGAGGGCCATACCCCTTTATTCAGACAGGGGATATTGCCCAATCGCAAGGTGTTATTACCTCACATCAGCAGACATACAGCGAAGCTGGTCTAGCCCAAAGCCATCTTTGGCCAGCTGGTACAACATGCATTACGATCGCGGCCAACATTGCAAATTCTGCTGTACTTACATATCCGGCATGTTCTCCTGACAGTGTGGTTGGGCTAATTCCTGACGAATCCCTCTGCCTCAAAGAGTATGCAGAATTTTTTCTCAGAATGGCTCGTGCCGATCTTGAACAATTCGCTCTTGCAACAGCCCAAAAAAATATCAATGTTGAAATACTATGTGATGTGGCAGTACCATTACCTCCCCTTGCCGAGCAACATGAAATTGTGCGCCGGGTTGAGGCAATGTTCAAATTGGCGGATGCGGCTGAGAAGCGGGTTGAAGCAGCCAAATTGAGGGCTGAAAAACTTACCCAGGCCATCCTCGCTAAAGCCTTCTGGGGGAATTGGTCCCACCCGAAGCCGAACTCGCCTGCCCCGAAGGGAGGCCCTACGAATCTGCCTCCGAACTTCTGGCCCGCATTAAGGCTAACCAGGATCCGAAAGTAGCGTCAAAAGCAACCTACCGAAGGCGAACCAATAGAACGAAAAATTATTAACCCCTGAGGTTAACATTTCTATTGAAAAAGAGCCTGCCCTATGTTAATCACATTTAAGAACAATGAAATTAAGAAAGAATTTTGTGATAAAAAAACTCTCAAACGTCGGTGGGGTCTGGAACAGGCAAAAA
>FWWM01007068.1_pt1 | contig 22832 bp, 22 predicted proteins | sample 2228351 | NCBI WGS metagenome assembly FWWM01 (sample SAMEA103939774, study PRJEB20133) | metagenome
TACTTTATGGATGTGATAGAGCCATCAATTGAAGACGCCATAAAAATCACAAAGAACAAAAAAAGCTTTTTAACGAATTTGTAAACATTGGTGGTGAAGTAGTAAACCTTGAACCAGACGAAAAGGATCACTTAAACCAGAAACTCGAAGAATGGATAAGACAAAAAGAACTCGAGTATAAAAAGAGAATCAAAGAAGAGATTAAGCCCGAACCTTCCTCATCAAAACCATCTTCACATAAAGAAAAAAAGGATTCTTATGAAAAAGCAATAACAAAAAAAACAGAACAAAAAACTTCTGTCAAAAAAGAAGATAATCCAACTCCATATTATTTTGGCAGTCTTGCTTCAAAAATAACATGCATACTTTATAGAATTTTTCCTATTTTTAAAAAAGGATTTACAAAGCATTTTATGGAACTTACTTTTTATAAACTACAGACATCTCTTCTTGAAGCTCAGCAAATACTCGTTACAGTATTTCAAATAGATCAAAAAGTTACCTCAAGGATTAGAAATTTTCTCTTAAAAGCCGGTTATACTTACTATTTTGAACTTGTTTATAGATTTTATCTATTGTATGACGAAACATTATTTGCTAAACTTTTTGACACTACTTCTGACTATGAAAATCCAGTATTTCTATCAAAAGCTTATTTCATAGAACTATTTAAAAGAATACTTTCAATCCATAGATATCATTCTACTTTAAAACTTGCATTTTCTAAAATATTAGAAGAAGAAAGAAGAATATGTAACTTAGATATAAAACTTACAGAAATTAGACTCCAAAAGCTCATTGAAATAAGTGATTTTGTATTTGAAAAATATTTTCCCAAACTCCTTCAACTAATTGATTATTACTATAAAAATGAGATTTTTCTTTTAGAAAAACCAAGAAATTTTAAAGAATTTCTCAATATAACGGAAAAAGATATTTTAGGATACTGGAACAAACACTGGGAAGAAGAAGAACAAAAGCAAAAGAAAGAAGAAAAATCAAAAGAAGAAGTTAAACCAGTAATCGAAGAAACTACAAATAAAAAAATAAATCAAGCTATTCTTGATGGTTTAGAACTAATAAATAACTCAATCAACTTTCCCTCTATATTAAATTACTATATATCAATAAAAGATCCAAGGATGCTTCTATCATTTAACGACAAAATATTTATAACCTGGGTATTACTTGAATACTTTGACAAGTTTTTTTCACCAATTTTTGCCTCAAATAGCATAATATATCAGGTTACTTTTAATGCAGGACAGAGAATAGATATAAAGGGAAATCTTAAAGATCTTTACTATGAAATAAACACAAACTATAAAAACTTCAAAGAGTACTTAACCTTAGTAAATGAACTAAACAAAAATTCTTCTTCAACTATCTCTGGTTCAAAAGAACTCTTTTCACTCACACAGAAACTCGAAATGCAAAGAGCACAGATATCAAAAAAAATCAGAACAGATGTCTCAATAGAAATGAAAAAAATAGCTGATAATCTTGAAATTATTTTTGTAGATTACAATTTTGAAAAAAAGATTATTCTTAATCCTGAAGAAATAATCCCAATCGAAATAAACTTCTGTGGTAAAAAATACAACCAGAATAAAAAAATAATAGATTTGTTTAAAGAAGCCCATAATTTCGTTAGTGCCTTCCATTTTCTGCTTACTGATGGGGACCTCAGTGGAACTTTATTATCTGTAGTAAAGCCTAAATATCTATCTTTTAGTGAGAAAAAAGCGGAAGAAAATAATGAAATTATTCAAGCTAAGTAAACTAATATATTTCATTTATTCTTTTCTCTTTACATTTTTGTTCCTTATTATAATAATTTTCTATCTTTTTGTTAACGTCAATATACCATTATTTATTTTTTGTTCTATTCTCATATCTATAATTTTTATTGTATTTTTTTCAATAGCCCTCAAAGTTTTTATAATAAAACAAAAAAATATCTCATCAGATATAGAAAAAAAAATTTTTGGGAAAAGACTTCTTTTAATAGAAACTTTCTTAGAATCCGCAAAGAATAATAAAAATATTTATGAAAAAATCAAACAAATTATTCAACAAAATGAAAATTATAACTATTTAATCAAAAGAGAAAAACAAAAATTATTTATTTCTTCTATTATATTTTTAATTCTCTTTTCCCTATTCATTAACATTATATTCATAACATTAAATTCTGTAAAGAAGAAAAATGAAAACATAAAAAGTTTTTTAAATTCAAAATTTAATGTCATTATTCCAGAACATTATTTAATAAATAGTGTAATTAAAATTGAACTACCTGACTATGAAAAATATGAAAAAACATTGATTTTTATCTCAAATATCATCTTTGAAATTAGAACAAATGAGTTTCTAATATCTGAAAAATGGACACAGGATGAAGAGCTAAAAATAAAGATTTTAGCAAAGAAATATGGGATTACTAAAACAATTTTTAATAATAAATTAAAAGGGACAAATAAATTTATACCATTAAAACTAACAACCTCAATAAGCTATAAATTTTTTACAGAACCTATAACCTTTTCTGGCATAAAAGACATTGAAGTATACAAAAAAAGTATAATTCAATTAAGTGGCGAGATGTCAAAAAACATAAAGGATATTATAATTGATAACGCAAATACAACTTTTACTAATTCAACTTTCTTAATTACTTTAAAGCCAGAGAAAAGTAGAAAACTAAATTTAAAGTTAATAGCTTTTGATAATGATGTTTTTGAAATCAAAGATATAAACATAAAATTAATACCAAATCAACCTCCAGAAATAAAAATAGAATTTCCAAAAGAAGATGTCATATTGACATTTTTTCCATGGAAACTAATTACTCTATTAAGAGGAATAGATGATCAGGGAATAAAAAAAATAATAGTTAACACAGTTGTAGAAAATGAATCAAGCTACTTAAAAAATTTAGGATATAAAAAAGAATTCATCTATGATACACCTATCTCAAGAGAAATAGAATTAAAACTTACATATTCACCAATTGATATTGAACTTTTACCTGGCGATAAAGCCACATTTTATATAAAAGCCCTTGATGTTTTTGATACTCCATCAAAAACTGTAAAATTTTCTATTTACTCCCCCGGTTTTGAATGGATGGATAAAATGAGAGAAAACAAATTAAGCGAACTATCTTCAACTATTTCAAATATCTACAATAAAAGTAATATTTTTGACCTTGAAGGCAGTACGATAGAAAAAGAAAAAACTTTAAAGGAAATTTCAAATCTACAGGAAAGTTTAAATGAAATCGAAAAATATTTCTCAAAAGAAATGAGCTACGAAGAAACAAAGGAAATAATCGATAAAATGAAAGAAATTTCTAAAAAATTAGAAGATTTTCTTAAAAATAAAGACGAATTTTTTCTTCCATTGAACAAGGATAAAGATATTTTAGAACCCAGATTTGAAAAACCAGAAGAATTTTTATGGCAAATGGAAAAACTCCTTGATCAACTAAACAAACAAAAGGAAATAATGAAAAAATTTTCATCCCTTGATGAGATGAAAATTTTTTTAAATGAATTAAAGAAAGAAAAGGATATAGAAAAATTTAACAAAAAACTTTCTTCTTATCAGGAAATGATAAAATCAAAAAAGAATGATTTTAACAAAGATTTAATGAAAGAGCTTGAAGAAGAGTCAAAAAAACTAAACCCAGCTGATGAAAAAAGTTTTAATAAGTCTTTTGAAATACTTGATAAAATAAAAGAGGAACTCGAATTAACTAAAAAACAAAAAAAGGAAAACACCAAAAAAATAACAGAAGATATTTTAACTATAATGCTTGAAGAAGTTATCCTATGCAATATGTTAATAGAAGAACTAAAAGATAGTATCCCAGAAAATTTCTCACTACCTGAAAACTCTGTTACAATAACAAGAACATTAAAAGCCAGTGTATTAAACTTGAAGAAAATCTACAAAGAAAAACTCGGCTTTTACTTTATGGTATATAAAAATTACTACAAACCATTAAGCATAATTGAAAAACTTGAAAAAGACATCACAGACATAGAAGATCATTTAAGAGAAAGGAGAAATTTCAACTTCACTCTTAGTCTTCCAAGAATTATAAATGATTTTAATAATCTCTATTTTCTGTTAAAGGATTTTGTTAGCTTTATAAATAGTAGCGAATTTGAAAACATCACAGAAAAAACTAAATCTATTTCCCTTGATAATCTTCTCAAGATGCAACAACTCATAACATCTGGACTTAAGAAAATGCTTTCAGAAAAACAGGGAAGTCCCGAATATCAACAATTAAAAGATGAACTTGAGAAACTTCAGAAAGCCATAAACCAGAAATGGAGTGAATTACTGAAAGAAGGGAACTTTTCTGGCGTTAAGGATATAGAAAAAGATATGGAAGATATATTAAAAGATATAATAGAAGAAAAAGTAACAGAAAAAACAATAGAAAAAAGTAAAAAACTTGAAGAAAAATTACTAAACTCAAAAAAAGGATTAATAAATAAAGGACTTGAAGAAGAAAGAAAAGCAGAAAAAGGAAAAGAGTACGAAATAAAACCACCAGATGAAATATTCTTCAAACCAGAAATAAAGAAAGATTTTAAAGAACTGACAAACAAAAACATACCATTTTATTATAAAATTCTTATAGAAAAATATAAAAATGAAATAGAAAAATAGTCTATTTCTCACTTTTAATAGAGAATTGAGAAAACAACTTCAAAAAATTATCATTAAAAGGTATTTCAAACTCAATCCATTTTCCACTTACAGGATGGAAAAAACCTATTTTCTTTGCCATTAATGCAAGATTATAGCCTTTACTATTCCTTGAATACAATGGATCGCCAATTATTGGAAATCCAATATGAGAAAGATGCACCCTTATCTGATGAGTCCGACCCGTCTTTATTTCAACTTCAACCAACGAAACGTTATCACCATAACCTATAGTTCTAAACAAAGTTATGGCCTCTTTTCCATTTTTAGTAACCGCCATCTTTTTTCTGTTTGAAGGTGACCTTCCAATAGGGAGTTCTATTTTCCCTTCTTCTGGTGTATATCCCTTAACTATAGCATAATAAACCTTTTTTACCTTTCTTTCCTTAAACTCTTCTGTAAGTCTCTGATGAGCTACTTCACTTAAAGCTACAATCATAAGACCTGCGGTATCTTTGTCAAGTCTATGAACAATCCCCGGTCTTTCGACTCCACCGATAGAAGAAAGCCTCCCCTGAAACTTATAAAGTAGCCCATTCACAAGAGTGCCATCCATATGCCCTGCACCCACATGGACAGTAAGTCCAGAAGGTTTATTAATAACCGCTATATCTTCATCCTCATAAACTATATCAAAATCAATTTTTTCTGGCTTTAAATCCAGTTTTTTCGGTTCCGGGATTTCAAATTCGATTAAATCCCCTACCCTTACAGCATATGAATATTTCTCAACTCTGCCATTGACAAAAATTTTTATATCCTGAGATTTTAAACCAGACCTCGTAAGATTAATTCTTTTAGAGTTTGCATAATCAACGACAACTTTATCAAGTCTTTCATTGCTAACACTCTCTACCCTAAAACACTCCTTCATAAATAACCCTTTATGTTGTCAATAGGTAACATATTCTCATCAAAATCAAGCATCGCATTGATTAATTTAAAACCCTTAAAATGTTTTAAATCCTTAACTAAAATTTCATCCTCAAGAATTGCCCCATTATCAATTAAAAATTGCCTTTTTGTTCCTTTTAAAAGTGGATATGCTGGTGTTAGATATTTATTTCCATCAAAAAAAATAATATTTGAAGCAAAAGTATCCGTAACATGCTTATTTTTAACTATCAAAATATCATCACATTCTTTTCTAAGTTTAAATAATTCTTCTAGTTTTTCTCTATCAAGATATTTATAACTATAATCAATATCATCTGAAAAAATTACCCTCAGTGTCTCTCTCTTTCTAAAAACATACTTTTCAAATTCTATCTTTTCTATTTTTCTTGAGTATATCACTCTCACCTTATAAACTGAACTATCAATATCTTCTGGAATTTTGATAATATTATTAAGATCAACTTTCTCATCAATGCCAAATAAATTCTTTCTTGAAAGATTAAATCTCTTGTTATGATAAGAGATATTTTTGAGCTTTCCATTTTCTAAACAAATACTTTCAACCAACAGGCACATAAATTTTCTCTCGAAGTTCTCTATATTCTCTAAAAGGATTACTATACATCATAATCCCACCACCACTTCTATAATAATAATTTTCTCCAATTTTTTCAACAAATCTTATCATCACAGCACTATCAAGCCTTTCTCCATCAAAATATCCGAACACACCACAATAATATCCCCTCTTTACCCCCTCAAGCCTCTGTATTATTTCCACTGTTTTTCTCTTTGGTGCTCCTGTTACAGAACCGGCTGGAAGCATTGAGAAAATAATACTGCCTATTTTCTTCTTATAATCTTTTTCAAGCTCTCCACATATTTCAGAGCTTGTAGCATAAAGATCGTTTTTGTTAGTTTTTATTCTTTCTACATATCGAAATCTATTGACCCAGACTTTCTTAGACACAATTCCTAAATCGTTTCTAAGTAAATCCACAATAGTAATATGTTCTGCTAGCTCCTTTTCATTATTTATAAGTTTCTCTTTACCCTTTTTAGCGGAAATAGTACCCTTCATTGGAAAAGTTTTTATAACTCCATTTTCTATAGTCACAAATGTTTCAGGAGAAAAAATCACAAACTTATCCTTTAACATCAATTTATAAGGAGCTTTTGAAACTTTAAAAATATCAATTAAATCAACATCATTATCAAAAAAGATTTGACTCTGAAATGTAAGATTAAGGAGATATGTATTTCCTTTCTTAAATTCTTTTTTCAATTCTTTAAATTTTTTATAAAATTTAAAGAAATTTATAACCTTCTTCTTTTTTATTCTAACATCTGGAAAAGAACCTTCATATTTATAATTGCTAAAACCTCTTATGTCGTAAATTATATCCCCTCTTAATTCTTCGAGTGGTAAAACTATCGGATTTTCCAGTTCAAAATCAAAAATGAAAATGAAAGGTATTCCAAATTCCCCAAAATAATTCATTTTCTCAATTGCATGACAAATCATTATTTTCTAACTTCTATAAATTCTCCAAGATTATAAACACCGATCTTTTTTCTCACTCTTTTTCCATCTGATAAGAATAAAACTCTTTTAATTTTAGTATTTGCCTTAAGAGTCTGCAACATTGCTTTTATTGTCCATTCATCGATGTTGCTTACATTTTTTGCAAACTCTTCATCAAAGTTTACTATAAGATCAATATATTTCCTGGGATAAACAAGATAGAGATTTTTAATCTTTACTTCAACAGGAAAATCAAATCTCAACTCCGGACTTAAGGGACCCAACATATATTCCATAAATATCAACTTTTCTAACTTTTCGCCTCTACCCTTTGATAAATAAACCTTCCTCTCTTCACTGCCAATCCCTAATTTTGCCGCTTTTGGATAATAAAATGTAAAAGATCTTTCCTTTTTTATATTTAAAGTATAAATTAAATATAATGTAATAACGGCTATAATAAAAATTATAAAAATAACAATAAACTTCTTCATCTCAAAAAGCCTCCTGTTTTATTATAATAATATACAAAATCATTAATCCCTTCGGCAATAGAATTTCCAAGTTTTTCTAAATAATTTTTGTCTGAAAGATTTTTTGCCTCTTTTAAATTTGACATATAGCCTATCTCAATCAAAACAGAAGGAACAAAATTATATCTCAGAACATAAAAGTTAGCTTTTTTGATAGACTTCGGTGAAACCGAAACTTTCTTTAATATATTTTTAGAAAGTTTTTCAGATTGCATTTGAAGACCATCGCTGATAAGATCCTTAATAATCTCAAAAAGTTCTTCCGTCTCTTTAATATCTTTTATATCAAAATTTATATTTTCCTTCATTTCAACTGAAGAAGCAAGTTCATCACTCCCTTTCTCCGAAAGAGTATATATCTCAAAACCACTAACTTTAGGATTAAGAGAAATATTTCCATGAATGCTTATAAAAACTGGATTATATCCCTTATCAACAATCTTTTTTACAAAATCTATTCTCTCTTTTAGACTCATATAGCTATCAGAATTTCTTGTTAAATAAACCTTTATACCCTCTTTAGCCTTCAGTTTATTTGCTAAAACTTTTGAAAAATTTAAAACAAGAGTCTTCTCTTCAAGTCCACCTACACCAAGTCCCCCCGGATCTTTTCCTCCATGACCTGGGTCTATGATTATGCAATTCATTGGTTTAAATGAACTTTTTACATTTACTGGAGTAACACTGCTTTTTGAACTTGATTGAGAAATTTTAGATTGAGTTTTTGAACTTGCTTTTGTCAAATTTGTTGATAATATTAAATTTGTCTTTTTTTCAAAAATATTTTCTATTTCTTTAGCATATGATAGTGGAATAAAAACTTCCCCATTTTTAAAAGTAATATTTTCATTCATAAATATTACTTTATCTTCATAGATTACATATGGCATATTTAAGAATATTCTTACATTTTTATTATCTTTTATTAAATCAATATAACCAAAATCAAAGTTTGACTTTATAATAAAAGAACGCTTTTTGGCAAACTCTATCAAAGAAACATAATTAACAGTTTGAGAAGAAAAGATAAAAAATATTAGAAAAAAGATCAGCTTTTTTCTTTCCATAAATAATACATTCCATATAAAGTAAGACTGGGTTCAACTTTCTGAATGGTTTTTGAAAAATCCTTTATAACCCTTGAAAGCCCACCAGTTGCAATTACAAAGAACTCTTTCCAACCCATTTCATCTACGACTCTTTTAACAAGTTCGTCTATCATTCCTCCATGTCCATTAAATATACCGGACCTAATGCATTCTACTGTGTTTTTCCCAACAACTTTTGCGGGTGGAATAAGATGTATATGTGGTAATTTTGCAGTTCTTGACTCAAGTGCTCTTAGAGATGTCATAATCCCGGGAAGGATTATCCCACCTTTATAGGTTTTCTCTTTTGAAACTATATCAAGCGTTGTAGCAGTGCCAAAATCTACAATGATAAGATTTACCCCCGGATAAAGAACAATCCCACCATAAGCATTAATAAGCCTATCAGCTCCAATTTCAGAAGGAAAATCATATTCTATCTTCAATGGAATTTCTCTATTATCTATTAATAAAGGTGTCACCTTAAAATATTTCTCAAACATATGAGTAAATTCATAATTAAGTTGAGGAACAACACTACAGATTATAACCTCTTCCTCTACACCTTCTTTTATCCCCCATAAGTTTTTTAAATTTTTATAAAATATGGCTAATTCTTCTGTAGTAATAGAAATATCCGTTTTTAAATTCCCGGAATGTAAAAGTTCTCCACTATTCTTTTCAAAAAGTCCAAAAGTAATATTAGTATTTCCTATATCAATAGCTACTAACAAATCTATTCTCCCTATATGTATTCATGTCTTAGTGGTCTTTTCATTAAATTTCTGAGCCCTACCTCAACAGGTAAATTTTGATAAATCACTTCATAAACCATCATAGAAATAGGCAAATCAATCTTATATCTTGCCTCAAGTTCCGGTATATTTTTTGCAGTCTCAACCCCTTCTGCTACCATTTTCATATTTGATAAAATATCCTCTATCTTATTACCTTTAGCAAGTAGCTCTCCCACCTTACCATTTCTACTATGTTTACTCATACATGTAACAATAAGATCGCCTATACCCGCAAGCCCGGCAAACGTCTCAAGTTTACCGCCCATCTTTATACCAAGACGCCTCATCTCAGCAAGTCCTCTTGTAATCAATGCCGCCATAGTATTATCACCAAGACCAAGTCCTCTAAGCATTCCGGCAGCAATCGCAATAATATTCTTAAACGCTCCAGCAAGTTCAACTCCCACAATATCATTGTGTCTATAAAGCCTGAAATTTTCAGTAGATAACGCCTCCTGGATTATTTTAGCGACTTTATCATCTTTTGAAGCAGCTACAATACTTGTGGGAACATTTATTGCAACTTCTTCTGCATGAGAAGGACCTGAAATTACTCCAACCTTTTTAGATCCTGTCTCTTCTTTTAAAATTTCACTCATTCGTTTTTTAGTCGAAAACTCAAGCCCTTTTGTAGCACTGACAAGAATATGGTTTTTAGTAATATATGGTGAAAACTCCTTTACAACACTTCTAAAATACTTTGAAGGCACAACAAATAGCAATAAATCAGCCTCAATAGCCTTTTTAACATCATTTGTTATCAGGATATTCTCAGGTATTTTTACCCCCGGAAGATAAATCGTATTAACTCTATCTTTAAGAATTAAATCAAGTTCTTCTTTACTATAAACCCAGAGAGTTACATCATTTTTTCTGCATGCCTGTATAGAAAGAGCTGTGCCCCACCCACCAGCACCAATTATTGAAATTCTCACTTTACATCTCCACTATACTTTAAAATTCCATCATCTGTAATTAACAACTGGTTATTCTTAAAATTCTCTTTTGATAACTTTTGAATAAGCTTTATGGTAGTTTTTTCATTATCATAATAAGGCATGCCATAATAGATATTTCCATAATGTTGCTTTAATGGAACAATCTCACCAGAAATAAACCTGCCGGTCTTATCAAGATTAACCTTAAGAATCAAGGTATATTTTTTATTGCCTGCTGTTGACATTGCTGGTGTAAGAAAATTTCCAAGAGAATAAGCAATAAGCCTATCTTTATAAATTTCCATTCCTCTTACAACATGTGGACCATGTCCAACTATTAAATCCGCTCCATTATCAATTGCCATTCTACAAAATCTATAAAGGTTACCTCTATGTTCACTAAATAGGTACTCATCAGCATCAGGAATATACATTGCCTTTTCGCCTTCAGAACCACCATGCACAGATATTACAACTATATCATGGCTTGCTTTTAGCTTTTTTATTAACCCCATTGACTCATCCGTGTTCTTATAACAATTAGCCCAGGAATGCCATGAAAATCCAACCACCGCTATCTTTAATCCCTTTTTCTCAATAGTTACAAATTGCCCTTTTCTACCAGTAAAAAGTATGCCAGCCTTTGAAAGAAATCTTTCAGTATCCTTTAAACCCTCCTCACCAAAATCTCTTGCATGATTGTTTGCAATGCTAACAACATTAAAACCTGCTTCTTTAAGATAAAAAGCTGTGTTGGTTGGCATATTAAATGCAAAACTTTTACCTGGGATAATCTGTTTTGATGGTGTTTTTCTTGAAGTAATAACTCCTTCAAGATTTGCCATGAGTATATCAGGATTATTATTTGTAAGATAAACACTAACAAACTTAAACGACTCAGCTCCATCCTTCGGAGCTACTCTTTTCTCCGGAAAATATGTTCCGGTCATTGTATCACCAACTGCATTTATGGATATAACTTCTCCATAACCAGCAGAAAATAAAATCAACATCAACAAAACAAATCTAAACACTTTTCTCTCCTATTTTGATAACTTTTCTCTCAATATTTCATTAACAGCTTTTGGATTTGCTTTTCCCTTTGAGAGTTTCATAACTTCTCCCACAAAGAAACCAAGTAACTTTTCATTACCCTGTTTATATTTCTCCACTTCTTTTGGATTATTTTGTATGACTTCCATAACCCATTTTTCTATCTCTGAGTTATCTGTAACCTGCTTTAAATTCTTTAACTCTACTATTTCTTTAGCACTTTTCTTAGATTCTACCATCTCTTCAAAGACCTGTTTTGCTATCTTTCCACTTATTGTTCCATCTTCTATAAGATTTAGAAGTTCTACAAGTTTTAAGCTGCTTACATATTCTTTTGCGAAATCTGAAATATCTATATTCTTTTCATTCAAGATTGCAAGTATCTCACTTTGAATCCAGTTAGATATCTTTTTTGGCTCAATCTTTGAATTTCTCACACATTCTTCAAAATAAAATGCCAGATCTTTCTCTTCTGAAAGGAGATTTGCCTCATCACCCGTCAATTTATATTCTTTCACAAATCTTTCTCTTTTCACCTGTGGAAGTTCTGGTATAGTAGCTTTCACATTTTCTATATAATCATCATCAAGCATAATAGGTGGCAGATCTGGTTCTGGGAAATATCTATAATCGTGAGACTCCTCTTTATTCCTCATAGAAAAAGTCTTGTTTTCAGTTGCATCATATAATCTTGTTTCCTGAACAATTACCCCACCACTTTCTAAAACATCTATCTGCCTTGCAACTTCGTAATCAATCGCCTTTCTAACACTACTAAAAGAATTCATATTCTTTATTTCTACTTTTGTCCCAAGTTTTGTTTCTCCCTTTTTTCTAATTGAAACGTTAGCATCACAACGCAAACTGCCCTCTTCCATATTAACATCACTTACTTCAATATATTTCATTATATTTCTTAATTCTTTCAAATATAAATACGCCTCTTCACTACTCCTCATATCTGGTTCTGATACTATTTCAAGTAATGGAACACCAGCTCTGTTAAAATCTACATAACTTATCGCTTCTCCCTCCCCATGTATTAATTTTCCGGCATCTTCTTCCATATGAATTCTTGTTATCCTTATTCTTTTTGTTTCGTCATTTGACAGATTGATATCAAGATAACCATTTTTCATTATTGGAAGATCAAACTGAGAAATCTGATAACCTTTCGGAAGATCGGGATAAAAATAATTTTTTCTATCAAATTTAGAATATTTTGATATCTCTCCATTTAATGCAAGTCCAGCTTTTACAGCCTTCCATACAACCTCTTTGTTCAAAACAGGCAAAACCCCTGGCTGTCCCATACATACAGGGCAAACCTGAGTATTAGGTGATTTTCCAAATTCTGTTGAACAATTACAAAATATTTTCGTTCTGGTATTTAATTGAACATGAACCTCAAGTCCAATCACTACTTCATATTCCATAGGGATTCCTTAAATTAATAAATTGAATAGATTATACCAAAAAAAAGAATTTTTATCCAGTTATGATTAAAAAATTATTCAAATAGTTTTTTCTTCTTTTCTCTTTCTTCTAAAATTCTTCTGGATAACCAGCCTACGGCTTCTGTTTTAGTCTCAAAGATTTGTATCTGTTCTTTACTTCTCCCTGCAAGTGCAAGTGCTACATTGTATAACTTTTTAATCTCAAGTGTCATTCCATAAATTGCTGTCGCTTTAGAGAATCTTCCCGTAACTTTTGAAAGGCTTGTGAAATCCCTGATAGTCTTAAGATTATACTTTAAACCTGTACTATCAGCAAGGAAAAACATTTCTCCTTCTTTACATTCTTCACACTTTAACAAAAAATCCTTAATTGTCTGATTGAAGATAGGAATTTCATCTGGAAGGATATTAGTATAATCAAGAAAAATAACCTTCTCCCCCTCAATTTCTGTAAAATATGGCTCTCTTTTCATAATTCCCCCATTTTTTATTTTTAAACCTAAAATTTTTATAAAACAAAAGAAAATATTAAATTTGGAGAAACAGAAAGAAATTCCCTGAATTTCAAAGAACTTAACATAATAGAAACATCAATATTTAACATCATTTCCTTTGTCCTCATAATGCTAATTCCTAAAAAAGGTAAAACAACAAAACCATTATAATCAACTCCAAGAGAATTTAAATATATCCTCCCAGATTTAATACCATAATAAGGAATAAAATATTCTCTTTCAAGATTTTGTGCCCTATCAAAGGTAATAGAAATACCAAATATATAATTAAATAAATAATCTTCTTGATAATCTATCTTTCCCCCTTTAAATAAATTCACTTCAGCAAAAAATTCATAACCAGCAGGGAAAAATTATCATCATTACTTTTTTTTCTTTATTTTTATTTAAGGTTAAAATATCTGCTATAGAAATGTGAAATCCTCCACCAAAAAATATATTTTTTTCCTCAATTCCAATAAAAGAAGAAAAATTTAAACCTGGAGAGAAAAAATTAACATGAGTAGAAAAAGCTAAAGCTGGAAAGAAAATAAATAAAAGTTTAATAATCTTCATTTTTAACTCCTAACGATAAAAATCAAATTTTGCTAAATTATAAAAGAATAAAACAAAAAGTCAAATTTTTAACAATTCTACGCATTATCAGGAATTTTATTTAAAATAAAAAAACTAACACCAAAACTTAAACAGAAAACAAAGAAAGCAATAATAGATAATTTATAGATAAAAGCCTCTTTCTCTCTTATACTTATAGAAAACCTGAAATCTAATTCAACTTTATCATTCAATTTTCTTATAACAGGTATTGTATTGGTAATCTCTGGATAATTAATCTGTCCCAGATCTGTATTTAAGATAGCTTTACTTATTCTAATTTGTTCTACATCAACAAGTTCCTTGTTATTAAAAACAAGCCTTAACCAGAAATAATTGATAATATGTTCATCCAGATTTCTTGGCAAAAAGTTTATCATATCCTCAAGCATAAGGCGATGGGTTCTTATTACATCTTCCTTACTTTTTAGATTTTTTTTAAGATATTTTTTTGTTAAATCTGAAAAACTGTACTTCTTACTCCATTCTAAGAAAAGATCATCCCTTTGAAGAAGTTTGTTAAAACATTCATACATATCTTCAACTGAAGTATAATAATTATTCTTAATTTCCCTTAGTTTGTTATCAACTTCAAGAAATGGGAAGAGATAACCAGGAATATTTGAACCTTTTGTTATAAGATTTGTCACAATATAGTAAAAAGATTGAACTTCTTCAATACTGAAATATGTTTTAGAAATATTACCGAACTCACTAAAATTTACTAAGATTTTATCATTCTTTATAATAAAAGGTTGATAATTTCTCCATTCTAATAAATCAAAATAACAATATACTATATTAGGCTTGGCCCCTAAAGAACCCTCTAAATTAATATAAAAACCCTTTAATTTAACATTCAAAGGCAAAAAAAGAATTATCAAAACAAAAACTAAGGATATTACCAGTGAAGAAAAAAATGAAGTCACCACCTTAGAAAATGTTTTAGAAAACAAAGGTTTAAATGTTTCCTCTTTATCCATTCCACATAGTAAAAAACAAATAAATATAGCAATATGATTCCAGAAATATGTCCTTAACATATTCTGGTTGAACATTAATAAAAATATTTGTAGCATTAATCCAATGGTTATTGCTATAAAAAATCTTTTCTGTAAAGAGTCAAAGTTTTTTGTCTTCAAAATTTTCAAAATAGAACCAACTAAACCACCAAGAATAAAAATACCCCATATGCCCATTGCTGCAAGATATTCAAAGAATATAGAACATCCTTCAAAAGATTTAACAATAGAGGAGGAGAGGTTTGCATTCCCGAGTTCATTTCTTGCTATTTCAATAGCCACTCCCCCAAGACTTTTTCCCACAAAAGGATTTGAAAAAAACACTAAAAGAGTATTCTGCATATCAAGTAATCTGTCAGTAAAAGAATATTTCAATAGTTTTTCAAGAAAAGGTTTCGTAAAAGAAATAACAATATATAAACACACGAGAAAAGCGAGCAACATGAATGAATTCAAAACCTTATTTTTAATCAAATTGTTATAAAAACTTTTAGCTTTCATAAAATTAAAAGATTCAATTAATAAAAATAAAATTATATTTAAAATAAATGCTATCCACCCCATTCTTGAAGTAGAAAGAATAATTATTAAAGAAGAAAAAAGAAAAAACATAAATACAAAAGTTTTTTCAATTATTTTTGAATTTTTAAACATAAATAGCAAAATAGGAAAAATTACAATAATATAAGTAGCAAAATAAGAAGGCTCATAGTTCCAGCCATTTATACGATGAATAAAAACATTTTTTATAATTTCAACTTCTCCCTGTGTTTTAAAAGGAAATTTTTCTATTATACTCAAAGAAGGAAAAATCCACTGCATCCACCCAAAAATCATAGCAGGAATAAATGAAAAAAGATAAAGATATAAAATTGTTGAAAGGAAATTTTTCTCTTTTCTACCAAACTGAAAAAGGAAAAACACCCACAAAACATAAATCCACAACCACACAGCATAACCTAAACTTCTCAACTTAAAGTAAGAAAAAAAAGCAAAAATAGTATTCAAAATTGCAAATAAAAATAACCAGAAAAATATTGTTGAAATTTTTAAATCTTTATAGAAAAATATTTCTCTAGCTTGAATTAAAATAAAAACTATCATGAGTATCAATGCAATCCTTATATTAAAACCATAAACATTAAAACTTAAAAAAAGATCCATTGAGGAAGTAAAAAACACACTGGCTATAATAAACCATTTAATCTTCTTTAGCATACACACCCTCACATTTCAAGCCCCCCAATAAACCGAAAACAAACAGAATACTTAATATCCACAAAATTATTTCTATATTTTTTGGTGTTAAAAATTGATTCTTTTTAATTTTATATTTTGGAAAAGAATCTACATAAAAGAAACTCTCATCTATAAATCTAACAATATTTGATAACTCACTTTCAAATGGTATCACACCTGAAAAAGAAATTATCAAAAACCTTCTATCGTCGAAATCATTTTTTCTATATCTAATATTATAATGAGGAAAATATTTTTTTAATTCAATACTCTCATTTCTAAGAAAACCATTATATTCTATCTCTATCTCACATAACTTATAGTCAATCTCAGCCGCATAAAAAAACAATTTTAAGACAAAATTAGTAACAAAAATCAAAAAGATAGCAAAGAAAGCATACTTAAACTTATTAAAAATAACAAGCATATTACTTTATCATCCTATAAATAAGTTTAATAAAAAAATTATGTAGCTTATGAATAAATATAAAAAATTTATTTTTACAATGATTTTCTAAAGTTAATAAATCCTCGTCAAATTGTGCTTCATATTGAGAACCACCCTTAGAAGAAGAGTGAATCCTGAATGTAGAAAGTGGGTAATTTATATAAAATATCCTGTATTTCTTTATAATCCTTAACCAATAATCATAATCCATTGTATATTTTTTAGTTTCATCAAAAAAGCCTATTTCCTCAATAAGCTCTCTTCTTAAAAAAGTAGAAGGTTGAATGATATAGTTAGTAACATAAAGCAATTTCTTTATATTTAAAACGCCCAATATTTTTTTATAAAATCTTACAAATTTTTGAATCTCTTTCCCATTTTCATCAACTATTAACGCATCTCCTGTTACACATTTTGCTAAAGGATTATTTATAAAAAATTCTTTAACCTTTTTAAAAGCACCCGGTAAGTAACAATCATCAGAATTAAGATAAGCTATAATATCCCCCTTTGCCATTCTAAGCCCTTTGTTTATAGCATCTGTTTGTCCATTATCCTTCTCTGAAACCCAGAATATTTTATCACCATAGGATTTTAAAATTTCGAGAGTATTATCCTTAGACCCACCATCCATAACAATAATTTCTATATCAATGTCAACAGTTTTTTGAGCAAATATGCTATCTATAGCTTCCTTTATAAACTTTCCCTGCTCAAAAGATGGAATAATTATTGAAAATTTCATTCTTTATCCTTCTTTTTCATTTTCTCAAGTTCCATCTTTGTTAGCCCAAGTTCCTGAGTAAGAGAAACAATCCTTTCAGAAAGCTTTGATACCACAACAGAAAATTGAACAAGTATTAACAACATCGCTCCTAAAAGGATAAGAAGAAGTAAAGTTGGTGGATAATGCACCCCAACAAGTTTTGCTAAAGAATGAAGCCCATCTCTCCATAAAGACAAAACAAGAAGCACAAAGCCAAAAAAAAGCCAGAGAATTGCATATTCCTCTTTTATTCTTTTCTTAAAAACAAGTGGAAAGATTATAGAAAGGTATAACATACTACCTATTATAGATATAATTTGAATCCTTCCCATTTTTATTACCTCACTCTATAACGAAGTGCTGTCATAATGATACAAAGAATTACCTTAATCATATAGTAAATTGACTTAAAGCCGTAAATTGATGATTTTCCAGCCTGTCTCTCCCTCATCTCAACCGAAACTTCCGCTATCCTAAACCTATTTCTACCAAGTAAAATAACCGCTTCTGGCTCAGGAAAATCAGCTGGATAATTTAGAGAAAGAAAAGAAATAGCTTCTTTTCCAAAAGCCCTGAATCCAGAAGTATTATCTGTAACTCTCTGTCTAATTATTATTGAATTAATTAACTCAAAAATTTTTATTCCCACTCTTCTTAAAAAAGTAGATTTAAAAAATTCTTTTCCTCTTTCCAGAAATCTTGACCCTATCACAACATCTGCTTTATTCTCTGTAATAGGTTTGATTATTTTATATATCTCCTTTGCAAGGTGTTGCCCATCACCATCAAATTGAACAGCAATATCATAATCATATCTTTTTGCATACTTAAATCCTGTCTGAACTGCCCCTCCAATTCCAAGGTTGACTGGCAAATCAACTACATTAACATCCCTATAACCCTTTGCAACTATAGAAGTATTATCAATAGAACCATCATTTACAATAAGGATATCCCCTTCTGGAAAATTAGACTTCAAATCTGTTATAACATTCCCGATAGCATTTTCTTCATTATAAGCTGGAACTATAACAAGAATTTTCATTTTTTACTTTTCTCCATACTGATAATGTTTTCATAATTCTCTTTAAACCAATTGTACGTTAACCTTAATCCTTCCTCAAGCGAATATTTAGGACGCCAGCCAAGAGAAAACAACCTTGATACATCAAGCAATTTTCTTGGTGTACCATCTGGCTTTGTTTTATCATATACTATCCTACCCTTAAAGCCTGTTATATCTTTTATAATCTCTGCAAGCTCAGTAATACTAACATCATCTCCTACTCCTACATTAATATGAGTAGAATCACTAAAGTTATTCATCAAAAAGAGAAGGGCATCTGCTAAGTCATCAATGTATAAAAATTCCCTCCTTGGAGTTCCACTTCCCCATATTACAACCTCATCTCTTCCTTCTAAAATTGCCTCATGAAATTTTCTTAACAAAGCTGGAATCACATGAGAATTATTTAGATCAAAATTATCATTTGGTCCATAAAGATTAGTGGGCATTGCTGAAATAAAATCTACACTATATTGCTGACGATAAAATTTTGCCATCTCAAGCCCTGCAATTTTTGCAACTGCATAGGCTTCATTTGTTGTCTCAAGATATCCACTTAGTAGATATTCTTCCTTAATCGGTTGAGGAGAGAGTTTTGGGTATATACATGAACTACCTAAAAATAATAGCTTCTTTACCCCAAATTTATATGCCGAATTAATAACATTTAGAGAAATGGCAAGATTTTCATATATAAACTCTGCAGGATAAGTGGCATTTGCAAGTATTCCACCTACCTTTGCAGCCGATAAAAATACATACTCTGGTCTTTCAGTTTCAAAAAAATCCTCTACTTCTTTTTGCCTTGTCAAATCAAGTTCTTTATGAGTTCTTACAACTATATTTTTGTAGCCATTTCTTTCAAGTGCCCTCAAAATAGCACTACCAACAAGCCCTCTATGTCCAGCGACATATATTTTGGAACTCTTTTCCATACTTACTCCGAAAATTTAAATGTCCTATACCCTTCTTTTTTAAGTAAATAATCCTTTTCTGCTTCTATCATATCTGCTTTAATCATATCTCTTACAAGATCCTTTAATGTATGTTTCGGTTGCCACCCAAGTTTTTCCTTTGCTTTTGTTGGATCGCCAAGCAAAATATCCACTTCTGTTGGTCTGAAATATCTGGGATCAACTTCTACAAGAATTTCTCCAGTCTCAGCATTAATTCCTTTTTCATTTACTCCTTCTCCCTGCCATAAAACATTAATGCCGACCTCTGCAAAGGCTAAAGTAACAAATTCTCTTACCTCGTGAGTCTCCCCAGTAGCAAGCACATAATCATCTGGCTCATTCTGCTGAAGTATAAGCCACATACCCTCTACATAATCCTTTGCATGCCCCCAGTCTCTTTTTGCATTGAGATTTCCAAGATATAACTTTTTCTGATGCCCAAGTTTTATCCTACAAACTGCCCTTGTTATCTTACGTGTTACAAAGGTTTCTCCTCTTAGTGGACTTTCATGGTTAAAAAGAATACCATTACACGCAAAAATATTATATGCCTCTCTATAATTAACAGTTATCCAGTAAGCATATAATTTTGCTGCAGCATATGGACTTCTTGGATAAAAAGGGGTTTTCTCATTTTGAGGAATTGCTTGAACCTTTCCATACAATTCTGAAGTAGAAGCCTGATAGAAGCGAGTTTTATTTTCAAGTTTTAGGATCCTTATCGCTTCAAGTAATCTTAAAGTACCCAGAGCGTCCGCATTTGCAGTGTATTCCGGAGTCTCAAAAGAAACATGTACATGTGATTGAGCTGCAAGATTGTAAATCTCATCAGGTTGAACTTCCTGAATAATTCTAATAAGATTAGTAGAATCTGTCATATCTCCATAATGCAGAATAAAGTTTCTTTTTTCCTCATGGGGATCCTGATAAAGATGATCTACTCTATGAGTATTAAAAAGTGAACTTCTCCTTTTTATCCCATGGACTTCGTAGCCTTTTGATATAAGTAATTCAGCAAGATAGGCTCCATCCTGACCGGTAATACCCGTAATAAGTGCTCGCTTCATAGGTAACTCCTTCTTAATCTAACACAAATAGTATACAGTTTGTTTGAAATAAATTCAACTTTTTTCGTGAGATGTTCCCTTCCCTGATGAGATGGCGTCCCCTTCCTTCAACCATTGAAGAAACACCAATACTCCAAAGAAAATCGAGAGTGTCTCGAGAAAGAGACTCATCCTATATGCCGAATCCCCGATATTCCAGTCGGCAAAGGTTTGGATAAACACATAGGTTCCAGCAAAGATCACAAAAAGATTTAAAAGAAAAAACCCTGCAACAAGCCACAACTCTGTTTTTTTTCGGAGCGTTTGATGACTGATAAAAAATCCAAAAACCACCACAAAAAAGAGCATATAAACCCATCTTGTCATTACTACATTGCGCCACACGAAGGAAACAGCCACAGGGAGGTGCTGTTTGATGCGTGTAGGAGTAACATACTTAAGATAAGAAAAAGTCCCGAAAACAGCAGATGTCACTTTAGAGGACAAAAGTTCAAGACGGGCAGAAGGAGCCTGCTTTTTTTCGTCAGACCGGGAAACACTATCCTCTATCATGATCACCCGTTCTTCTGAGACCAGAGTTTTCCAGTGAGTAAGAGAGGTTTCCCAGAGTATCTTGGGAAAGAGAAGAGCCAGAGAAACCATAATAAACAAAACCATCCTCTGCCAGAGGGGTTTCGTCTTCACAAGAAAAATACCTACACCATAGGCAAGCAAGAGGGATAGATACCACGGTTCCCCATTTCTACACCACAGATTAGACGCTCCAAATAAAGCCGAAAGCCACAGAAAACCATAATCTTTTTCCTGCCACCAGCGATATGCCATAAGAAAGGCAAGGGTGAGAAAAATTATTGGGGCAAGATTGTTGTAACCCATAGCAGCATGACTATAAAGAGAAGTAATCCCCAGAACACCAGAAACCATAAGCCATGCAAACCATCGAGGGTTCTTCTGAGAAAAACACCCAAATATTCCAATAACAAAACACATATAGATAAATCCATGGATAAAAAGTGGAGTAGAAAAACCTAAAAGATACGCCCATGTATGCATCAAATGAGTATAAAAGGGATACATTTCAAAATAACCATATTTTAGCGTGCTTTTCATATTGCCTTCAAGAGCAAAAACATATCCATAAAAATCATAAACAACCACAGAATCCCATGCGTTGATAGGATAGAGAAACCCTTTCAAAATAGGAATAAAAAGAAAAGCAAGAACAATAATTCCCAGAAAATTTTCCCAGGTATTGAATACAAACTTTTCAGTAGTAGGATAGAGAATAGTAAAGATATTTTCCTTTTGCACAACACTTTTTCCTAAGTAGAAAAGGCTCAAAACAAGGAAAAACAAGCCGTGAATCATCCACCCAGAATAAAGGGTATAAGGAATCTTCCCGTAGAGATTTGCCACAAAAAAAGAAAAAGTAAACAAAGCACTGTAAAGTAAAAATCCCCAGAAAATCCTCTCAAAAAGACTCATCCTTCTTTTTATCAAAGAAAGCAACAAAAAACCATTTAAAAAGAAAACCAATATACCAAAAAACATTCCAAAAAGCTTCATAAACCCTCCCCCAGTTCAATAATGGCCCAGAGATTAGTATTCATCACGACTTCTGGATGATAATCTCCAGATTCAAACGAGATTTCTCTTGTTTCAGGATCATAGAACCATACTCCCCTGGCACGTACAGAAAAAAGAGGCCATGCCTTGGGTGGGTCGTAATAATCCATCCCCTTCTTTAAAACTCCTACATAACGAATACCAATTTTTTTACAATGAGAAAGGAGTTTTTCATTATCAGAAATGTCTTTTGGTAAAATATGATCATTTCTCGGATACACAAATCGTCTCCAGAGACTACCATTACCATACATCGCAGTCAAACCAACAAACCCAAACCCTTCGTTCTCAGGAACAACAGCACACACAAACCTCATATAGGGATATAATGTCCCATAGTATCCGTATGATAATTCCCACCGTTTCTCCCTGGAAAAACTTATCCCTCTCCACAACCAATCCACATCAAACAAAAGATAACGTACCGTGTAACGGAAGGAAAAGACATTGCTCCCCAATAACAAGAGAGCTACTGCCACCCCACCAAAAAGCTTCTGAAAAGATGAAAGTCTCAAAC
>FWWM01007078.1_pt1 | contig 22820 bp, 16 predicted proteins | sample 2228351 | NCBI WGS metagenome assembly FWWM01 (sample SAMEA103939774, study PRJEB20133) | metagenome
GAGCCTGACAAGGATGGAAACCTATTTTTTATTGAACATAATGATTTTTTTGACAGAGAACAGCTCTATGGGACTAACTATGGTGAGTACTTAGACAATGCAGAGCGGTTTATATTTTTCTCAAAGGCAATTCTTGAGATATGTAGAATATTGGACTTAAGATTCAGCGTCATACACTGCCACGATTGGCATACTTCATTAATTCCTTTATATCTGAAAACCTTATTCAAAGAATGCCTTTGTTTTGAAAAAACTAAGACAATATTAACGATCCATAATTTGGGATATCAGGGAGTATTTCCGAAAGAAAAGCTTGAGCTGACGGGTTTTGGATGGGAGATGTTTCACATTGACTGCCTTGAATTTTATGGAATGATAAACTTTTTAAAGGCAGGAATATTTAATGCGGATCAAATAACAACTGTCAGTCCTACTTATGCAAAGGAGATATTGCTTTCAGAGTTTGGATTTGGACTTGATGGAGTTTTAAGAAAAAGACAGGATAAATTGATGGGAATTTTAAATGGTATTGACTATAAAATTTGGAATCCTGAAAAAGACCCTTATATTATTGCAAATTATAGCGTTAAAAATTTCTGGGATAAAAGGAAAAATAAAGAGGAGATTATTAAAATTACAAATCTTAGTTGTTCGTCAGAGACTCCTGTTGTTGCTTTTATAGGAAGAATGGTCTCTCAAAAGGGTGCAGATTTAATTGCGGGTGTAGTTCCTTTTTTAGTAGAGCAGGGAATTAATTTTATATTTGAGGGAACTGGCGAAAATTATTATGAAAACTTAATTAGAGAATTGCAAAATAAATATCCTCAAAAAGTCTATGCTTTTATCGGTTTTGACGAGATTTTAGCCCATAAAATATATGCAGGAGCTGATGCATTGCTTGTGCCATCTAAGTATGAACCCTGCGGACTCAGCCAACTCATTGCAATGAGATACGGAACAATTCCAATTTGCAGAAAAACAGGCGGACTTGCAGATACTGTTGAAGATGGTTTAACAGGATTTCTTTTTGATAATTATACAGTTGAGGACCTAATAAAAGCTGTATTTCGTTTTCTGGAAATATACCATGTTCAGGAAAGATTCAATAAAATGATATGCAGTGCAATGGAAAGGGATTTCTCTTGGAAAAAGTCTTGTTATGAATACTTAGAACTTTACAGGAAGCTAAGCCTATGAGAGAGAGAGAAGCATTATATGAACTTATAAAATTGCTTGAAATTTCCGAAGAACCTGAACTGCTTTTTGAAAGACTGATTTTCCATGTTTCAGAGCTTATGAATGCTCAGGGCGCTGTGATGAGGATTATTGAAAATGGCAATTTGAAAACTGTTGCTAAATATAACATTAATACTGATAAAAACATTGTAAAGATTGAAGGAGGACTATGTAGCGAGGTTATAAATGAAGGCAGAGTAAAGACTTTTGGAAGAGAACAGCTAATAGGCAAAGAATTAGATGTTCCTGCCTATTCTTTAATATGTATACCCTTGAAAATTCATGAAACGATAAAAGGAATAATTTTCGTTTATAACAAGATTGACTCTGAAGAAGGTTATGGCGAGTTTTCTGATGAGGACATAAAATTAGCTGAACTTTTCTCTGGCGTTGCCTCTCTCATAATTATAAAGTCACTAAAATTTAAAGAAACAGCGGAGCTTAAGAGCTATCTTGAAAGTCTCATCCAGAGTTCTGCAGATGCAATTATTGCAACTAATCTTGAAAACATAGTGACTGCTTGGAATCAGGGTGCTGAGAATATTTTTGGATATAAAACTGAAGAAATTTTAGAAAAGCCTCTTCCAATAATTCCAGATTTTTTAATTGAAGTTGAAAAATTCTACTCTGAAAGAATCAAACAAGGAGAGACACTGAAGGATATTGAGACGGTCATGATTAACAAAGAAAGCAAACTCATAGAAGTAAGTCTTACAATGTCTCCTATTAAGAATGAAAACAGGCAAGTAATAGGCATAAGCAGAATCATTAGAGATATAACAGAGAAGAAAAAGCTTGAGAGAGATTTGATTAGAAGGAATGAGGAGCTGGCAAAAATTCTTTTTGTCAGTTCTGCTGTAAGAAGCACATTAGAGCTAAATAAACTTTTGAGAATGATTTTAACTGTTATTACAATGGGTGAAGGACTTGGTTTTAACCGAGCAGTTTTGTTTCTGCTTGACGAAGAATCTCGCACTTTGAAGGGTGTTATGGCTGTTGGTCCATCAAGTTATGAGGAGGCTTGGCAGATATGGTCAAGCATGGCAAAGGAGAAGAAAACTCTTTTTGAGGTTTTGGAAGACTTAAGTAGACAGGAACTTGAGGCAGATAGTTTTCTGGAAAGGTTATGCAAAAACATTTCCATATCTATTGATGAAAACACACCTCTTGTTAAGTCAGTGAAGGAGAAAAGAGTTTATAATATCAAAGATGTTCATAAAGAAGAAGCTGACCCAATAATAATTCAGCAATTAGGAAGCCAAGCTTATGCAGTAGTTCCCCTCATATCAAAAGGTAAAGCAATAGGAGCTATATGGGTTGATAATTTTTATACAAAAAAGTCCATTACTGACCAGGATATAAATTTTCTGAAGGGCTTTGCTGATCAGGTAGCTGGAGCTATTGAAAATGCATGGATATTTGAAAAAGTAGATAGAGCAGAAAAAGAGCTTAATATGCTATTTAATTCCATAACAGACATAATTTATTACACCGATGATAATTTTACCATTAAAAAAGTTAATCGTTCTTTTTTGCAGAAAACTGGCTTAGATGAATATGAAGTAGTTGGTAAGAAGTGCTTTCAAATTGTTCATAAAACAGAATCTCCCCTTAACAGTTGTCCTCATCTCAAGGCAATTCAAACAGGAAAAGCATCTGTAGGAGAGCTTGAAGAAAACTATTTGGACGGAGTTTATGTTCTTTCAAGCTCGCCAATTTTTGATAACTCTGGAAGGCTACTTGGAACAATCAATGTTGCAAAGGATATAACTGAGTTAAAGAAATTAAGGGAAAAGATTATAGTAATGGAAAAAATGGCTGCACTTGGCGAAATGGCAGCACAGGTTGCCCATGAAATCAGAAATCCTTTGCTTGCAGTAGGTGGATTTGCCAAACGACTTCATAAACAACTAAAAGATGAAAACATGAGGGAATACACAAAAGTTATTATTGATGAGGTCATGAGACTTGAAAGCATATTGAAAGAGATATTGAGTTTTGTGAAGCCATACGAGATGAGCAAAAAACCATTAAGTATTAAAAAAATGTTCTCAGATGTTGAGAATTTAATAAAAGCCACGATTAGGGAAAATAACAACGAACTTTTTGTAGAAGTAGAGGATGATTTTCTAATTCTTGGCAATTACGATAAATTGAAAGAAGTTTTTCTTAATATGTTAACAAATGCCAATGAAGCAACTAAAAATGGTAAAATTTACTTAAGAGCTAAAAGAGCTAATTTTTTACCTGAGGAGCTTAGAGACAAGAACAGTAAGTTTATTGTACTGGAGCTTGAGGATACGGGAATAGGAATATCAAAAGAAAATATGAAGAAAATTTTTAATCCTTTCTTTACAACAAAAGTCAGCGGAACAGGACTTGGACTTGCTATATCAAAAAGAATAATTGAGGAGCATGGTGGAATAATAGAGTTTGAAAGCGAACTTAACAAGGGAACAGTTTTTCGTATATATTTGCCAGTTTATGAAGGGACTCAAAATAATATTTAAGGGATGTTGAGCAAAACTTTTTTGCTTAAGGAGGATTTGTATGAAGATAATGGTTGTAGATGATGAAAGAAACATACTCATGCTTTATAAGGCTGAGTTTGAAGAAGAAGGATACGAGGTTGTAACAGCTAACTCAGGCAAAGAAGCTCTTGAACTCTTTGAAAAGGAAAAGCCTGACCTTGTAACCCTTGATATTATGATGCCAGACGTAGATGGAATTCAGGTATTAAGACAGTTAAAGGAAAAAAATCCGAATATTCCAGTAATTATGTTGACAGCCTATGACTACAGAGATGATTTTTCTATATGGGCTTCAGATGCCTATGTGGTAAAATCATCAGATTTAGGACCACTTAAAGAAACAATTAAGCAGGTGGCTGAAAGATACGGACTAAAATGAAAAAATTTGCCATAATTTTATTTCTTGTTATATTATTTCCACTTATGGGATTTTGCGAGATAAAGGAAGAAAAATTAAAAAACGGGCTTAAAATAATCGTAATTGAGGATATAACATCTCCAATGGCTACTTTTCAAGTGTGGTACAAGGTAGGAGCTATTGATGAACTGGAGGGAAAGTCTGGAATAAGCCATCTTTTGGAACACCTTATGTTCAGAGGCAGTAAAAATTATCCTGGAAATGTGTTCTCAAAAATTGTTCAATCTCATGGTGGAGTGGATAATGCCTTTACAACAAAGGATTATACTGTTTATTATCAAAAGCTTGAACCACAAAAATTACATGTATCAATTGAGCTTGAATCAGACAGAATGGTTAATCTACTTTTGAGTCAGGAAGACTTTGATCTTGAAAAGAAGATAGTTCTTGAAGAAAGAAGGCAGAGATATGAGGACAGCCCTGAAAGTCTAATTATTGAGGAAGTAATTGGCACAGCATTCAAGGCTCATCCTTATAGAAAGCCTGTAATTGGATGGACAGAAGACATAGAGAGAATTACGCTTGATGATGTGGCAAAACATTATCAACAATATTATTGCCCAAACAATGCCTTTATCATTGTTGCTGGAGATGTTAACTCCGATGAAATTATAAAAAGCATCAGAGAAAAGTTTGAACCAATTCCCTCATGTCAGAAAAACCCTGAAAGAAGACTTTTATATGAGCCAAAACAGTATGGTGAAAGAAGAGTTATTCTAAAAAGACAAACACATCTTCCAATGCTTGTAATGGCATATAAAGTTCCAGCTTATCCTGATAAGGATAGTATTTCACTTGAAATTTTAAGCACAATCTTGGGAGAGGGTAAAAGTTCAAGGCTTTACAGAAAACTTGTAAGAGAAAAATCATTGGCAGTTGACATTTCAACATCCAATTCTCCGCTAAGCAGGGATGGCTTTTTATTTTTTATTGTTGCATACATTAAAGAGCAGGACAAAATTGATGAGGCTGAAAAAATAATTAGGGAGGAAATAGAAAGGCTAAAAAACGAAAAGCCTGAAAAAAAAGAGATAGAAAAAGCCAAAAATCAAGTTGAAGCATCTTTTCTTTTCAGTCAAGACTCAGCTTTTGGACACGCCCTATTTGTTGGTAGATTTGAAATTCTTGGTAATTGGCGAATGATTAATCAATATCGTGAAGATAGTTTAAAAGTGACTGAGGAAGATGTGCAAAGGGTAGCACAAAAATACTTTAAAAATGATAACCTTACTGTGGGGATTTTAATTCCGGAATGAAAAAAGTATCGTTTATTTTAACTTTGCTTTTTATCATATTTTGCAATTATAACTTTGCAGGAGCAATTAGTATGGATTTTAAAACATATAAGCTTGAAAACGGTGCAAAAGTAAAATATACCTATCGTAACAGCATTCCTATAGTCTATATTACTGTTTTAATTCCCGCATCCCCATTGGATGAAGCTAAGCCATCGCAGGCATATCTTACAGCCCAGTTGCTTACTCACGGGACTAAATCCTGCTCTGCAAAGGATATTGAAGATGCTATTGATTTCCTTGCAATATCAATAGAAAAGAAGGTTACAGCTGATTTTACAGCTCTAACCCTTTCAACAACGAAAAGGCATCTAAAGGAAGCTGTTGCTTTGTTTTTTGATATTCTTAAGAATCCTACATTTCCCGAAGAGGAATTTAAAAAAGAGCTCTCCATTCTGGAGAATTCTCTAAGGCAGATGGATAAAGAACCGTCATACATAGCAGGTAAAAAATTCCTTAAAGCACTTTTTGGAGAACATCCTTACGGCAGACCTGTTGAGGGAGAGGCAGAATTGCTTAAGGATTTAAAAAGAGAAGACATTGTCAACTTTTACGAAAAGTTTTACAAGCCCGACAAGATGATTTTTTCCATTATCGGAGACCTCACTGAAAATGAGATTAAAGAACTTTTGGAGACGCATATAAAGTCATGGGAAGGAAAATCTCCTGAGAGAGCGATATTTGCACCAAAATTCATAAAAAGGGAAAAGCCTTTGGAAATTTTCGTCAAAAGGGATGACCTGACACAATCAACAATTGTTCTTGGATTTGATGGAATTTCAAGGAAGGACCAGGATTATTATGCCTTCAGTGTTATGAATTATTTGCTTGGAGGAGGTGGACTAACATCAAGACTTGCAAGGAGCATAAGGGAAGAGCAGGGGCTTGCATATTCAATTTATAGCATCTTTTCACCGTATCTTATGCCAGGAGATTTTCATATTGAAGTTAAGACAAAGGCAGAAAATACCAAAAGAGTAATAAGGATGATTATTAAAGAGATAGAAAGATTGAAAAAAGAAGGTGTTACAGAGGAAGAGCTAAGAGAGGCAAAGTCTTTTCTTGTAGGAAGTTTTCCTTTAAGAATTGATACAATGAAAAAAATAAGTGAATTTCTCTGTGTTGTTGAATTTTATGAACTTGGCGATGATTATATAGCTAAATATCCTGAATACATTGAACGAGTCACCAAAGAAGATATCAAAAGAGTTGCAGAGAGATTTCTTAAAACAGATTCATATATTGTGGTTGTAGTTGGTAAAAATCTATAGATTTAAACTTTTTCCAGTATAAATATTCACTTCCAGAGGAACATGAAGAGAAAAGTTTTTCATCTCTTCATCCACAATCTGCTTTACTCTCTCAATATTTTTTTCATGTGACTCAATGACTATTTCATCATGGATTTGAAGAATTATTCGTGCATTCAGATTTTCCTGTTTAATTCTATGATAAATTCTGGTCATTGCAATTTTTATAATATCCGCAGCTGAACCTTGAACTCTTGCATTAACTGCCACTCTTTCAGCTTGCTGTCTTATATTTTGATTGGCACTTCTTATTTCAGGTATTGGTCGAATTCTTCCAAAAAGCGTTTTAACGAAGCCATTTTCACGGGCAAAATTAATGCTTTGTTCAATAAAATCCTTCACCTTTGGATATCGTAAGAAATAAAGATCAATAAGTTCTTCAGCCTTTTCGTATGGAATTTTAATTGATTCAGAGAGTCCAAAGGCACTGATACCATAGGTAATTCCAAAGTTTACGGTTTTGGCAATCCTTCTATGCTCTTCTGTTATTTGGTCTTCGGAAACTGAGAAAAGCTCCACTGCTGTTGTTTTATGAATATCTTTACCTTTTATGAAAGCATCAATTAGATTTTGGTCTTCGCTTAGATGTGCAAGCAGTCTAAGTTCAATTTGTGAATAATCGGCACTTAAAAATAAATAACCTTCTTCTGGAACAAAGACCTCTCTAAGATACTCAGCCCATTGTCCTTTGACTGGAATATTCTGTAGATTTGGCTCACTGCTAATTAATCTTCCTGTGCTTGCTACAGTTTGAGACCATTTTGGATGAATTCTTTTGGTTAAGGGATTGATGAAATTCTTAAGGGGAATTAGATAACTTGTAAGAAGTTTATTCAGCACTCTGTAATTTATCACTTCCTGTGGAAGCTCATGCTGAAGGGCTAACTCTTCCAAAATCTCCATTTCAGTTGAACGTGCTTTTTTTCCTTTTTTTCTTGATTTTAATCCTAATTTATCATACAAAACCTCAGCAAGCTGTTTTGGAGAGTTGATGTTGAATTCAAATCCTGCAAGATTATAAATTCTATTTTTTATTTTTTCTGTCTCTACTTCAACCATTGAAGTAAGCTCATTAAGTTTTCCTCCATCAATTTTTATACCTGCTTTTTCCATTTCATAAAGAACTTCAACAAGGGGCATCTCTATATCAAAATAAACATTATCAAGCTCTTTTTCCTTGAGTTCATTTATGAGTTTTTCATAAAGCTGTAACATTAATGATGGTTGAATTTCTGGTGAAGGTTGGCTGTTGTTTATACTTCCGAGATAATCAAGTAAGAGCTCATTGAAATCGTATTTTGCCTTGTTTGGATTGAGTAGATATGCGGCAATCATAAGGTCAAAGAAAGGCGGATTAATTGATGGCTTGTGGCTTTTGAACAGTGAATAGTGAATGGTGGAAAGGGATTTTAAGATGTCTTTGGCATTGTATACAATTTTCATAAGGTTTGATAATAGAAGCTCGTATAACTGTTTTTCAGGGATATCAAACTCTGTTATGAGATTATCTATTCCAATGAATGCTTTATTATCAGAAAATGTAACAGAAAAAAAGCCCTTCTCGTAAATATGATTTAACACATTGTTTTTTTCTGCTTTGGTTATGTTAGTTGAAATTTGTTCCTCAGGAAAAATCTCTTTTATAAGAGAGCGAAATTCAAGTTCTTGAAAAATCTTGATGAGTTTTTCTCTATCTTGCTCTTTAATTTTAAGCTTTTCAACTTGAATATCAACAGGCGCATCCTTACTTAAAAGCACAAGCTCTTTGCTTAATCTGAGAGAGTCTTCATTTTTTCTTATTAGCTCTGCAACCCTTGTTGGTTTTATTATTGAAATATTTTTCAAAATGTTCTCAACTGAGCCATATCTCTTTATCAATTCTGCTGCAGTCTTTTCTCCAATTCCCTTTACTCCCGGAATGTTATCAATTGTATCTCCAACAAGAGCCATGAAATCCGTAAGTTTTTCAGGTAGTACGCCAAATTTTTTTAAAACGCTCTCTTTATCAATTAAAATATCATTGAAAGGGTCATAGATTTTAACTTTATCAGATACAATCTGCATCATATCTTTATCAAGCGTTACTATATAAAAACAAACATCTTTATCCTTAAACCTCTCAACCACTGTAGCTATAATATCATCTGCTTCATATCCCGGCAATTCAAGTCTTGAAATTCCAAAGGCGTCAATAATTTTTTTTATATAATCAATCTGAATGGGCAGGTCTTTAGGTGTCTCTGGTCTCGTTATTTTGTAATCTTCGTATACTTTATGTCTTTTTGTAGGATGAGGACTGTCAAAGGCAATAAGCATATCACTAACTTTTTTCTCTTTCAGTAGTTTTAGAAGTATTCTCGTAAAGCCATATGTGGCATTTGTAGGCGTGCCCTTTGAATTTCTGAGTTCCCTTATTGCATGATAAGCCCTATATACAAAGCAACTTCCATCTACAAGATAAACATCTGCCATAACTTTTTATGATAACCTAATTTGAGCTATTTTTTATAGAAAACTTATTAGCCTTTTATTGCGAGACATTTATTAAGATTTTAAGTCAATTTTAAAGACTGCTTTTTAAAATTATCACTCACAACAGGTGATCTGAGTGGGGACTTTGAATTTTTATTTTTCGGTATAATAAAACATGGACATTATTAGACTCAGAAGGACTTTTCTTTCCGTAAAAAGGTTAAAGGAGATACTAAATGTATTCATAAAACACGGTTTTGGACAGATAGTTGATCAAATTCATCTTGGGAAATACATCCCCCTTAGGAAAAGATTGAAGACCTTTGGGAAATGGGAATCAGAAAGACATCTAAGTGCTCCTGAGCGCCTTAGGATGGCATTTGAAGAACTTGGTCCAACGTTTATAAAACTCGGACAACTTTTTGCCTCAAGACCTGATCTTGTTGGTATTAATGTTGCAAATGAATTTAAAAAGCTTCAGGATAGAGTATCACCATTTTCTGTTGAAAGGGCATATGAAATCATTGAAACTGAACTTGGTTCACCTGTGGATAAAATTTTCAAATCTTTTAATCCTGAACCCCTTGCTGCAGCTTCAATAGCTCAGGTTCATGAGGCGGTTCTTATGGACGGCAAAGAAGTTATTGTAAAAATAAGAAGACCAGGTATTAAACAGCAAATAATGCTTGATATAATGATTCTTCAGGCAATAGCCAAAATTGCCCTTAAGCATATTTCTGAAATTAGATATTTTGATCCTTTGGGATTAGTTGAAGAATTCGCAAATTCTATCACAAAAGAGCTTGATTTCAAAAGGGAAGCGGCAAATTGTCTGATTTTTAGAGAAAATTTTAAAAATAACGAAAAACTATATATTCCGAAGATATACAAAGAGTTTACTACAGAGAAAATACTTGTGATGGAGAAAATTAATGGAATAAGAATAGACAATAAAGAAATGTTAAAGAAATCAGGTTATAATCTTAAAAATGTTCTAAATACACTCATTGAATCATATTTTATTCAGATATTTGAACATGGGTTCTTTCATGCTGACCCTCATCCTGGAAATATTTTTGTTATTGATGATGAGAGAGTTGCTCTTATAGATTTTGGTATTGTTGGACGAATTGATGATGAATTTAAAGAGTCCTACGCTAATGTGGCACTGTCAATAATAAATAAGGATACTGACAAACTAATTAAAGAATACATGAAACTTGGTATTATACCAGAAGAAGAAACTCCTGAGAAAATAGAGAGAAAATTAAAAAAAGACATAGAAGATGTTCTTCTACCTATTTATTCATTTTCATTAGACAAGATCAATATTGCAGAGTCTGTTGAAGCTGTTATAGAGGTATCAATAAAATATGGACTTAAATTTCCATCGGAGCTTTTCTTAATAAACAAAATTTTATTCATGATAGAGGGACTTACAAGGGAACTTCAACCTGACATTCACGTAATTGAATTCATCAAACCTCATGCTCAAAAGCTCTCTATCAAAAGAATTAGTCCTGAATTTTACTTTGAAAAATTGAAAAACTTCAAAACTGAAATAGGAGAAGCTGTTCATATAATTCCACTACAACTGAAAACGCTTCTTAGGAAAGCAGTAAGGGATGATATAACAGTAAAAATGTTTCATGTAAATTTGCCTGAATTTATAAAAGATATTGATAAAGCAAGCAATAAAATTGCTTTCAGTTTAATTGTAAGTGCAATGATACTAAGCTCTGCAATAATGCATGCTGCAGAGGTAAAGCCTTTGTTTCATGGAATATCACTTTTTGGATTAATCACAGGTGCAGTTGCATTTTTTCTTGGAATGTGGTTGATAATCTCAATTATCAAATCTGGCAGGCTCTGAAAATGTTATAGTAAAAAAACTCTGTCCTTTCCTGCTTTTTTTGCTTTATACATTGCCTCATCAGTTCTCTTTATAGCATTTAAAATAGATTCTCCTTTTTTGTAAAAAGTCAAGCCAATACTGACTTTAACTGTAATAGGAATCTCAAACTTTATTTCCTTTACTTTGCCTCTTATCCTTTCAGCAATATTTAATATTTCATCTTTATTGACTCTGTAGACAAAAGCTAAAAATTCTTCTCCTCCATATCTTATTGAATCATCATAACCTCTTAGATTTGTTCTTAAACATTTGGCAACTTCTTTTAGAACTTTGTCTCCAAATATGTGTCCGTAAGTATCATTTATAATTTTGAAATCATCAATATCAATCATCATTAAAGCAATTGATATGTCTTTTGCATTATTTAATTTTTCAATTAAGAAATTTAGATACTGACGATTACTAAGCCTTGTAAGAGGATCAATAAATACTATAGAGGGGAAGTTTTTGAGTATGTCGCGTAAACTGATAAGTCCTATGGGTTTTTCATTTTCATCAATTATGGGTAAATGACTTATTTGATTTTCATTCATTAAATTTATTGCTGTTAAAAGATTCTCATGGGGAGAGATTGTTATTAGATTTTCTCTTTTCTTGTTTATTTTTTCAAGAATGGTACTAATTTTCTCATTCAAATCCGCAGTGGAAATAATCTTTAAAATATCTCTTATGGTAATTATTTGGACCAAAGTATTGTTTTCATTTACACATAGAATGGAACCTACACCTGATTTTGACATTAAATTTATGAGGTCTTTTACTGGAGTAAAAATTTTGCATGTCAGAGGATTTGGAGTCATTATCTCTTTAACAAGTAACATTTAAAATATTAACTGAAACTTTTTAAGAATTTCAATTTTTGTATGCTATAATACTTTTTATGGGTAATAAAAAGGGATATTTTGGTCAGTATGGTGGAAGATTTGTCCCTGAAACTTTGATGCCTGCCCTTGAAGAGCTTGATAAAGCATTTCAGAGAGCAAAAAGGGATAAAGAATTTAATGCTGAGTTTGAAGCTCTACTGAAGGATTATGTTGGAAGGCCAACTCCCCTTTATTTTGCAAAAAGATTAACTGAGTATCTTGGTGGAGCAAAGATTTACCTTAAAAGAGAAGACTTGGCGCACACAGGTGCCCATAAAATAAACAATGCTCTGGGTCAGGCTCTTCTTGCAAAAAGGCTTATGAAAAAAGAAAGAATTATTGCTGAGACAGGCGCAGGACAACACGGTGTTGCAACTGCAACAGGTGCAGCATTAGTGGGACTTAAATGTGATATCTACATGGGCACTGAGGACATAAGAAGGCAGGCACTTAATGTTTTTAGAATGAATCTTTTAGGAGCAAGGGTTGTTCCAGTTGACATAGGCTCAAAAACTTTAAAAGATGCAATAAATGAGGCTTTAAGGGACTGGACGACAAATGTAAGAAACACCCATTACGTAATGGGAACTGTTTTTGGTCCCCATCCTTATCCTTTACTTGTAAGATTTTTTCAAAGTGTAATAGGGAAAGAGGCAAAAAAACAAATTCTTGAAAAAGAAGGCAGGCTTCCTAATCTTCTTATAGCGTGTGTAGGCGGAGGAAGCAATTCAATCGGACTTTTCAGCGCTTTCCTCAAAGACAAGGATGTTCAAATGACAGGAGTTGAGGCAGGTGGAAAGGGAATTCATACAGGAATGCACGCTGCAAGATTTGCAGGTGGAGAAAAGGGAATATTTCAGGGATGTATAAGTTATGTGCTTGAAGATGAAGACGGTAACATTCTTAAGACCCATTCAGTCTCTGCAGGACTTGATTATGCTTCTGTTGGACCAGAGCATGCTTATTTAAAGGACATTGAAAGAGTAAGATACACCTATGCAACAGATGATGAAGCACTTGAAGCCTTTGAACTATTAAGCAGGCTTGAAGGCATAATTCCAGCTCTTGAATCAGCCCATGCCGTTGCTGAAGCAATAAAGATTGCTCCGAAAATGTCAAAGAACTCTATCATAGTTGTTAATCTTTCAGGAAGAGGAGACAAAGATGTTCAGGAAGTTGCAAGAATAAAGGGTATTAATCTATGAATGGATTTGCTTTAAGAAAAAGGCTTGAGGATATAAAAAAACAGGGCAAAAAAGCATTTGTTCCATATATTATGGCAGGAGACCCAAATCTTGATGAGACTGCCAAAAGACTGTCAATTCTTCAAAAGGCTGGTGCAGATGTAATAGAGCTTGGAATTCCTTTTACTGATCCTTTGGCTGATGGGCCAACAATTCAAAGGGCGGCAGAACGGGCTCTTAATGCAGGTGTAAATTTGAGAAAAATTTTGAGCTTTCTTGGTGATCTAAAAGGGCTAATAAATGTGCCTTTAGTTCTTATGACATATCTTAATCCAGTGTATCGCTATGGAGTTGAAAAGTTCTTTAAAGATGCAAAGGAAGCACAGGTCTCTGGAGTTATTTTTCCTGATTTGACAGTAGAGGAGTCTTTTGTTTACAGAGGGTTTGCAAAAAAGTACGGAATAGATACTGTATTTTTAGTTGCACCTACATCTACTCCTGAAAGAGTAAAAAAAATTGCTCAGGCATCTACTGGTTTTGTTTACTATGTTTCAATTACAGGAATTACTGGTTCCGGATTAAATTTAGAAAAAAGTTTTGAGGAGCATATAAAATTTGTAAAAAGCTTTGGAAAACCTGTATGTGTTGGATTTGGAATAAGTAAGACTGAAGAGGCAAGATACATAGCCCAGTTTGCCGATGGAGTAATTGTTGGAAGTGCCATAGTAAAAGCTTTTCATGAAAAGCCAGATAAAGTTTTTGAATTTATAAAATCCTTAAGAGAGGCAATATAAATGGCTTGGTTTAAGAGAAAAGAGCCTAAAATTGAAAAAAAAGTAAAGATTCCTGAAGGCTTATGGGTTAAGTGTGAAAATTGCAAGGAAATTATATATCGTAAGGAACTTGAAAACAATTTTAAAGTTTGTCCAAAGTGCAATTATCATTTTAGGATTTCAGCAAAGGAGAGAATCTCACTTCTTACTGACAATGGAAGCTTTATAGAGCTTGATCCTGAGCTAACCTCTCCTGACCCATTAGGTTTTCAGGATACCAAACCTTATAAAGATAGATTGCAGGAGAATGAAAAGAAGACGGGCATGAAGGAAGCTGCAATTTATGGAGATGCAAAGCTAAACGGAAGAGATGTGGTTATTGCTGTGCTTGACTTTTCATTCATGGGCGGAAGTATGGGAACAGTTGTAGGAGAAAAGGTGGCAAGGGCAGCTGAGAGGGCATTGGATAAAAAAATACCACTCATAATTGTTTCTTCATCTGGTGGAGCAAGAATGCAGGAAGGAATGTTTTCACTTATGCAGATGGCAAAAACTTCACAGGCAATAGGAAAGCTCAAGGAAGCTGGAGTTCTTTATATTTCTGTTCTTGCTGATCCAACATTTGGTGGAGTTACAGCCTCTTTTGCAATGCTTGGAGATATAATAATTGCAGAACCAAAAAGCCTAATAGGATTTGCAGGTCCTCGTGTTATTCAGGAAACAATAAAACAGCAGCTTCCTGAAGGATTCCAGAGGGCTGAATTTTTACTTGAACACGGTATGGTTGATTTGGTAGTTGAGAGAAAGGAACTTAAAAACACGATATCAAGAATTATTGATATATTGATGCCAGAAATTGGTGAATAGTGGTTGGTGGATAAGTGCAAAGTGGATACAAGATGAGATATGAAAAAATTTTAAATGAACTTTATCAAAGGCGTACAAAGGGAATAAAGTTAGGGCTTGATAGAATCTTTAAGGTCTTAGATAAATTGGGAAATCCTCACCAAAGTTTTCGTTCAATTCATATTGCAGGAACAAATGGAAAAGGCTCTGTTTCAAAAACAATCTATACCTTGCTAAGAGCTCATGGTTTCAGTGTTGGGCTTTTTACATCTCCGCATCTTACAAGATTTACTGAAAGAATAGTTGTGAATGATATGGAAATTTCAGAAGAAGATGTAGTAAGGCTTGTTGGAAAAGTTCAGCCTTTTGCGGATGAATTAACTTTTTTTGAGTATGTTACAGTTGTTGCATTTTTGTATTTTCAAGAAAAGAGTGTTGACTGGGTTGTTTTGGAAACAGGAATGGGAGGCAGGCTTGATGCGACAAATGTTGTAAAACCAGAAATTTCAGTAATTACGAACATTGGACTTGATCATCAACAGTTTTTAGGTCAAGATTTAGCATCAATTGCCAAAGAGAAAGCAGGTATCATAAAAAAAAGCGTGCCTGTGGTGATAGCCAATCAGCCATTAGAAGCTGAAAAAATCATTGTTGAGACAGCCAATAAAATCAAAGCACCACTTTATATTTACGGAAAAGACTTTGACTCTAATCTCAAATCCATGTCCCTTGAAGGACTTTTATTTGATTTTTATCCACTAACTACCAATCACCATGCACCTATTATAAATTTATTTTTTTCTCTTACTGGACTTCATCAATTAGAAAATGTTTCGTTGGCACTTAAAGCGTTTATAGAACTTTATCCAAAATACAATGAAAGTGCAATAAGGGAAAGCTTGCAAAAAGTAAAGATGCCTGGAAGATTAGAAATAATCTCTCAGGAGCCACTTGTTATTCTTGACATAGCCCATAACCCTGATGCAGCATACAGACTGACGCAATCATTAAAGTTTATTACTGCTAAAAAGCCTGTGCTTGTTTTTGGTGTTATGAAAGACAAGGATGTCAACGGCATTCTTAAACACTTTGATGGATATGCTGAAAAAATAATTTTTACATCGCTAGACTATGAGAGAGCCCTAAGATATGAGGAGTTATTGAAAAGGCTTAATGGTTTTTCAATAAATATTCAGTTCTCACCAAATCCCATACAGGGATTTAATGAGGGACTTTCAATTTGTTATCAAAATCCAGAGTTGTTTCTTCTTTGCACTGGTTCAGCCTATCTGATAGGAGAGATAAAGGAGTTTTTAGGTGAGACAGCTATTCACAGAAAATTAGGTGAACTACTATGAAATTATCAGTAAAGATAGTTTTTTCAGTAATTTTTAGTGTCATATTTTCAATTTTTTTTATGCCTTCTAAGGCAATATCTGTTGAGATAGTATCAGACATGCTGGAAAGATTTGAAGAGGAGCAAAAGATTATTGCAACAGGCAATGTTCAAGTAGATGAGCCAAATTATAAGTTAAGAGCCAATAAAGTCATATATTACGAGACAAAAAACGAGATAGAAGCCTATGGTGATTTGTACTATGAAGATGAAGAGATGACAGCTTGGGCAGAGGAAGGAAAATTTAATGAAGACAAAAAAACAGGAACTCTCAAAAACGCTCTTGTTCATATAAAAAGACAAGATATATGGATTAAAGCTCAAGAAATTGAGCGTTTAAGTGAGATTAAATACAAAGCAAAAAATGCAACATTCTCTACATGCGAGCCTGAGCCTGATAAATCCCAACCGTGGTGCTTTACCGGTCAGTTGATTGATTTTGTAGTTGATGATACATTTTTCTCAAAACATACGACTTTTAGAGTAAAAAACATTCCTCTACTTTACTCGCCTGTATTCTGGGGACCCGGAGGAAAAAAGAAATCAGGATTTTTACCCTTTAAAATCGGAAATTCCAATACACGTGGATTTAGTTTTTCTCCTGCCTATTACCTTGTAATTGACAGCAATAAGGATGCAACATTTTATCTGGATTACTTCTCTAAAACAGGAACAGGAAAGGGTATTGAATACAGATACATGGATTTTGACGCAAGAGGAATGTGGTATGCATATCATATCAAAGACAAAGAACTTGAAAGAGACTTTTTAGAGTTTCGTGGAATTCATCTTCAAAAATTTAAACATTTTGATTTGCTTGTGGATTTAAACTATGTCAATAAAAATGAATTTTACAGAGAATATGGAGATATCCGTTCAATATCAAACACATATTTGTTCAGAGAATTTGGCAAAGATCTTCAAGGCAGATATGACAGATTTTTACAGTCATCAGTTGAGTTCTCTGTGCCTGCAGTTGGTTCAAGATTTTATCTTCTTGGTCAGGGATGGAAGGAACTAAAAGCTAATGAAAGCAGTCCACCGGCAAAATTTGAAATAGGATATGTCGTTTATCCATACAGGCTTGGTGATTTCTTAATAAATTTCCAAACAAATTTGGGAGAATTTTACAAAGAAGACGGACTTAAGGGACAAAGATTTGAAATAACACCTCAAATAACCCACACACTTGGAGAAACTATAAAGCTCAGCCAAAATTTGAGTATTTCTCAAATTTTTTATAATCTTGAAAAAACAGCTCCATACGAAGATGTATCCCATAGGGAGATGCTAAATTACAATGCTAAAGTTTTTACGAGATTATATAAGCAGAATAACTCTTTTCTTCATATAATAGAGCCATTTATTGAAGGAGTATTTATTGGCGTTAGTGGAAAGCCGCCGATTTTAAAGGAAACTGAGTTAATTGATGACACTGCACTTTTTAGAGCCGGTATTTATAATAGATTGAAATTTACAGATTTCTCCCTTGAAGCAAGAGTTGCTCAGGTATATGACTTAAGGGCAAAAAATGAGTGGGATAAGCTTTATCCTCTGCTTTTTGAAGGCAGACTCCATTTTTGGAAATTGAGTTTTGGATTTGACACCTACCAAAATATTAAAAGAAGGAGAATGGAAAGGCTGAACGCATCAGTTGGATTTTCGCCAGACCAAGATACAAGTATTTCAATTAGCCAAAGATATACCAGACAAGGTGCTTTGTCTCCTGCGTATTTGTGGTCTCCAACCATTAGGGAACAATACAGTTTAAAGGACGAAGAGGGCGGAATTAAGCAGTACTATCTTTCATTATTCAAAAAGCTCACTGAAAGATGGTCATTTACAGCCTATGTAAACTACGATGCAAAAGGAGCAGGATTGAGGGATTCTGCACTTAATATAAGATATTCTGAAAAATGCTGGGCAGCGAGTATAAACATTAAAAGAAGACCTGTGGAGATAAAGGGAAGACAGACTTCAGATTTTAGCTTTATTATTTTATTTGAACTAAAAGGTATTGGAGCAATAAAAATATGAACAGTGTTTTAGTCCTTAATAAACCAAAGGGACTCACAAGTCAGAAAGCTGTTACAGAAGTAAAGAAAATTATAAAAGTAAAAAAAGCCGGGCATGCAGGAACACTTGATCCAATGGCAACAGGAGTCTTGCTTGTGTGCACAAATGAAGCTACAAAAATCACTCCTTTTTTAATGGAACTTGAAAAGGAGTATGTTTTTAAGGCAAGATTTGGGGTCTCCACAGATACTTATGATGCGGAAGGGAGAATTTTGAATGTTGTTGAAGATTTTCAACTTGACAAAGAAAAGCTTCAAAAGGTTTTGCAAAAGTTTACAGGACAGATTATGCAGACTCCTCCTATGTATTCTGCATCCAAAGTGGAAGGACAACCTCTATATAAGCTTGCAAGAAACGGAATTGAGGTAGAAAGAAAGCCAAAAAAAATTTTTATATATTCAATTGAAATTGAGGAATTTTCTCCACCTTTCGTAACTTTTCGAGTTAAATGCAGTAAGGGAACTTATGTGAGGGCTCTTTGTCATGATATAGGTCAAGAAATTGGTGTTGGAGCTCACATAGTAGAACTTACACGAACAAGAATTGGAGAATTTTGCATTGAAAATTCAGTAAGTCTTGAGGACTTAAAAAAAACAGGAATTGATGGAAAGAAATTTCTTTCAATTGACGAAGCATTATATTTTCTGCCTTCAGTTAATATTCAAGACAATCTTATTCGCAGGTTTTTAAATGGAGCCTCTATTAAAATCCCCTCGGGAATTGTTCCTGCAGGATGGGTCAAAGTTAAAAATAAAGCAGGGAAAATACTTGGCATAGGTTTTGGAAATGGAGTAATAATAAAGCCTGAAAGAATCATTTGGGAGGAGTAAAATAATGTCTCAACCGGAACAATTGTTAAAAAGTTTTGAAACTTTCTTAGCAAGTATTCCTATAGAGAAATATCGTAAAGAGCTAATGCCAATAAAAACAGTAGAGCAAGACTTACCTAAAACCCTTAATCCTTTGCCTAATCTATACCAAACTTACTGGACCAATGAAAGCAAGACTTTCATAGATTATGAACAATTTTTCGAAAATTGGTGGAAATCTCATCTTAACCAAATTGACGAATTTATTCGTCAATATTTTTGGGGATGTTCTCTGGAGTTTGTATATTTAGGTTTTAAAGCACGTTTATACAGAATATTTATTTCAGTGCTAACCCAATTTCATTTTGTTTATTTATGGAAAGCTTACTGTGATTATCCTATTGAAGCTTCTGCAGATTTGGATATTAAGGGAATTGATGCTTTAGTTCATATTAACAACTTTCGTGTAGCTTTGCAAATAAAAAAAGAAACTTATCGTTCAGAAGCAAGAGAGCGAGGGCGTTTTGCTACTCGTAAGCAAGATGTAGATTTAAATGTAGAAGTTCCATACACTGTAATGCCTCCAGAGGAATGGCAAAAGAAAATAAGCAAAGCCAAAAAGGAAGAAACAAAAGAACAATATAAACTTTTCTCATGTTTGACAAAAAATTATCAAGATTGGTTGGAAAATGGCTTTGTTATTTTTAAGCAATCTTACTCAAAAGTTGTGGAAGGCTTTATTAGTGAAAGAATTAAAGAAACAGGTATTATTGGATGGCAAGAAGTTCTTAACTACCTAAAAAGTGAAAATTGTCTATAGTTACAGATAGAATGAGATAAAATGAAAGAAGAAATTAAAAAATTACCACAAAAAATAGGTGCTGTATCCACTCCACATTGGTTGGTAGAGTTTATGGTAGAACTTGCTAATCCAGGTAAGCCATACTGTCGGATTTTAGAACCAGCTTGTGGTGATTGTCCATTTCTTTTAAGGTTTGCTGAAAGGTATGGATATAATCACGAATATGTAGGAATTGATATCGACCCAGAAATACTACAGAATGCAAAGAAACAAGTATCTTTTGCAACTTTAATAGAAGATGATTTTTTGTTGTGGGAACCAGATGAAAAGTTTGACATCATGATTGGTAATCCGCCTTATGGGATAATTGGTGATGCATCTCATTATCCTATCTTTTCTCTTAAAGAACGAAAGTCAATTTATCGCAAAAAGTTTCATACTTGGCAAGGTAAATTTAACATTTATGGTGCATTTATTGAGCATGCGGTTAGATTACTTACCTCCAATGGAAAATTAGTTTTCGTCGTTCCAGCCAGTTGGTTAGTGCTGGATGAGTTTGCTAAATTGCGAACTTTTTTGGCAAATATGGGAAAGTTAAAAATTTACTATCTTGGCAAAGTTTTTAAAGGACGCAATGTTTTATGTGTGGTTGTGGTGCTTGAAAAAGGAGGTCAAGGTTTAGAACTTTATGAGAAAAAAAATCTTTTTTTAAGAAAATTAAACTATAAGGGTGAAATAATTCGTTTTGAAACTAAAGAAATTATTGAGTGGGAAAGTAGCGGAATTCCGCTTGGTTCACTTTTTGATATTTACTTTGCTGCACGAAGTCCAGAATTTCGACGCCATCCTTCAGTTGTGAGCACGCCTAAAAAAGGTTTAGTTCCTGTTTTAACAGGGCGAAATTTGAAAGCAGGATACATTGATTACAACACTTGCTACTCAGGCTTATGGATGCCAAGAGAGGAAGTTGCAGACTTGAGATTTTTTTATGCCTTTCCACATATTGTTGTAGGACATACGAAAGGCTGTAAAGTGGTTGCAGCTTTAGATGAACGGTGCTATCCTTGGCGTGAAGAAATTCATTTAGTACCTAAATATGAAGGTATAAATGAAATGGAACTGGTTAAGTATCTTAATAGTGAACATGTTCAAAATAATTTAAGGACTCTTTACCGAAATTTTATTCCTCATCTCACTATTTCACAATTGAAAATAATTCCTGTTCCTTCTAATTTAATTTCTGAATTAAAAAGAAAAAAATTAACTCTTTGGGAGGTTGAAGTATGATTGAAAGGTATACAAGAAAGCAAATGGGTGATATTTGGAGTTTGGAGAATAAATACAGAAAATGGCTTGAGGTTGAGATTGCAGTATGTGAGGCATGGGCAGAGCTTGGAAAAATTCCTAAAGAGGCACTTGCGGAAATAAAGGCAAAGGCTGATTTTGACATTAAAAGAATTGATGAAATTGAACAAGAAGTAAAACACGATGTCATTGCCTTTTTGACCTCAGTGGCTGAAAAGGTCGGACCAGTTTCCCGATACATACATATGGGACTTACATCTTCTGATGTAGTTGACACAGCCCTTGCCCTGCAAATAAAGCAGGCATCCAAGTTAATTATGGAAGACCTTGAAAAAATAAAGGAGCTTTTCAGAGAGAAAGCAATTCAATACAAAGAGACTGTTTGCATGGGAAGAAGTCATGGCGTTCATGCAGAGCCTACAGTTTTTGGACTTAGATTCGCTATGTGGTATGAGGAGACAAAAAGAAATATAGAAAGACTTAATTCAGCAATTGAGAGAATTTCAGTTGGAAAAATATCGGGTGCTGTTGGAACTTTTTCAAATATTCCTCCTGAGATTGAGAATATAGCGCTCAGAAAGCTCGGACTTAAACCTGAGCCTGTAGCAACTCAGGTTGTGCAGAGGGACAGACATGCTGAGTTTTTATCAGTTCTTGCACTAATTGCTGCAATGATTGAAAAAATTGCTGTTGAGATAAGGCATTTGCAGAGAACCGAGGTTCTTGAGGCAGAGGAACCATTTACTGAGGGACAGAAGGGCTCATCTGCAATGCCTCATAAGAGAAATCCTGTTGGATGCGAAAACCTTTCAGGACTTGCAAGACTTGTTCGCTCCAATGCTTTTGCAAGCTATGAAAACATTGCACTCTGGCATGACAGGGACATATCCCATTCATCGGTTGAAAGAGTAATAATTCCAGACAACTGTATTCTTGTTGATTACATGTTAAATAGACTTTACGGAATTATCAAAGACCTAAGAGTTTATCCTGAAAGAATGCTTAAAAATATGAATTTAAGCTATGGACTTTATAACTCCCAGAGAGTTCTTCTTGCATTGGTAGAAAAAGGACTTACAAGGGAGCAGGCATACAAACTCGTTCAGGCAAGGGCAATGCAGTCATGGAAAGAGGGAAAGCCCTTTATGGAACTTTTACTTCAGGATGAGGAGATAAGAAAATATCTCACTGAAGATGAAATAAAAGGTATTTTTGATTTAAACTATTACACAAGAAACATAGAGTATATTTACAGTAGAGTCTTTAGAGAATAAAAAATTTTTAGGAGGAAGAGTTTATGAGCAGAGACATTACTAAAATCAGAAACATCGCAATTGTTGCCCATGCAGGTGCAGGTAACACAAAACTGGCTGAACAGATACTTTTTAAAACAGGAAAAATTGACAGGGTAACAACTGGTGAGGCTACTGGAAAGGTAATTGATTATGAGCCTGAAGAACTTGCAAGAAACATGACTTTAAGTTGTAAAGTTGCATTCTGTGATTACAAAGATTACAGAATTAATATTATAGACACACCGGGTTTTGTAAACTTCCTTGAAGATACAAAAAACGCATTAAGAGTTTCAG
>FWWM01007086.1_pt1 | contig 22798 bp, 16 predicted proteins | sample 2228351 | NCBI WGS metagenome assembly FWWM01 (sample SAMEA103939774, study PRJEB20133) | metagenome
TCGCGGAACTGGTAAACGAGATCGCAGCCGCCTCCCATGAACAGAGCGAAGGGATCACGCAGGTGAACACGGCCATTTCAGAGATGGACAAGGTGGTGCAGCAAACGGCGGCCAATGCGGAAGAATCCGCCTCGGCAGCGGAAGAACTGAGCGCTCAGGCGGCTCAACTGCAAGCTCTGGTGGAGGATCTTCAGGGCCTTGTGGGACGTCGCGGAGACGGCCTGAAGATCAAGGTCCTTGCTAAGAAGAAAGAAAAAGCGGCCCCTTCGGCGAAAGACAAAGTGTTTCCACGGGAAGAACCCAAATCCTTAGCCAAGGCGGGAAACGGCAAAGCCCATCCGGCGACGGCAAAGAAAACCGGAAAGACCTCACCGCAGGAGCTCATTCCCTTTGACGAGGATTTCCAGGATTTTTAGGATACCAGCGGGTTGTCTGAGCTCACAATGACCGTTGCATCGAACGCCTTTTTAAGGTAGGGGCGAGGCGCCGCCTCGCCCCTACAACCCTAAAACCAGATCTTTTCCTTCAAGCGCGCGCCTCCGGCCCGCCATTTGTTTTGGGTGGTGCATCCTCGCTCCTAGACAATGACCCCGTTTCAGCTGTAGGGCGAGGCGCCGCCTCGCCCCTACCTAAAACGGCATTGACGCTGCCGTCCTTGTGCCTTCTTGGACGAGCTCTTGGGGTCGGATTCGAAAGCGGGCTGGTTGATACCTTCCGGATCGAAACGAATAGCCACATGGTGACTCCGTCCAAACAAGCCGCCGCGACCCTCGCGACCGGCTCCGTTTTCTGGCGGCAAGATCATCAATATGGTGACTCGGTGCAGATAATCCGCCGCGACACATGTAGGGGCGGACCGATGTGTCCTCCCCTGGATTGACCCTCCCGCTCTGCGCCTGCTTAAAAAAGAGTATCATTAGGTGTGCCCTGCCAACGGGTGTTGTCTCCACGAAAAGGCAAAAGGAGCGCACTTCGACTGGAAGCTTATGAGGCCTGTCGATGGAAGTCCCACCAGGGTCTCCCTAACGGCTCCGTCTCACCTGTCTTTCTCCAAGAGGCAAAGCCCCAAAACTGCAAACCTTTGTTAGCAGATGCTAAGCCCGGTATACGTTCCCAAGGCCACGACATAGAACATATTCTTAAATGATCCAATAGGTTAAGTAATCGTCGCCTTTTGGGACCGCTTTTTGCTCTGTAGTTCCGTGCTGCCGGGGTCTGACACCGAGCCCGCCGGGGCCGGCCATCTGAGAACATGTTGCGCAAGAGCAATAGAAACCATAAACGAAGGAGAAGACCATGGAGCCGACATCCAGCAGGAACGACCAAATCGTTATGGACAGAGCCACAGCAAGCTGGTCCGACCTATGGACAAAGGAAGACTATTGGGCTATTTGGCTGGGATTCATTGTTCTGATCGCAGGTCTTATTTTCTATTGGCCTGCAAAACCCAAAGGAATGGACGAGATCATCGCAAAATCCAATGCGGTCATGGAGTCGGAAGCATCCCGAGCGCCGTTCAAGACCGTCCAATGGTATCAAGCTCAGGATGCCAAGAAAAAACTGAAGGCGACCGGCACTGCGGTTGGCAGCTTTTTCAAGAAGTGGCTGGCGCACCCGAAGGATTGGAGCACCGATATCACCCAGTCTTTTTACATGAACAAGGAGCGGGCCGATGCCATCAATATGGCCAACATGCCCAAATACGAAGCCGCAAAGACCAAGGAAGCCGACGCCTTGGCGGCTGCCATAGCCGCTCAAAATGCCGCAGCTGAAGCCGCATTCCAAGATGCGGCGTTGAACACTGCAGCCATGGAAAAGATCGACGCCTGGCGCAAGGCTCACGCGGCCGCTTCCAAGGCCAAGGCCAAGACAGAGCTTAAACCTTACAATCTAATTCCGACGCTTCTCGGGCTTGGTGTCGTGATGGCCCTCTTCTTTTCCATCGGCATTAAATTTATGGGAAAAAGTGTTTCCGCTTTCCTCAAGGGTTTTGGGGCAGTCTACCTCATCGGTGTCATTGCCTATGCTTTGGCGAGCCAGGCCACCATGAAACAGTATGGTGTCGAATATGCCGTGTGGGCTATCGCCATCGGTATGCTGATCGCCAATACCATCGGAACACCGCAATGGATCAAACCTGCGCTAGAAGTCGAGTATTTCATCAAGACCGGCCTCGTGCTTTTAGGCGCTGAAGTGCTTTTCTCCAAGATCATCGCCATCGGTATTCCGGGCATCTTTGTCGCCTGGGTGGTGACACCCATCGTGCTCATCACGACCTTTGTCTTTGGTCAAAAGGTACTCAAAATGCCTTCGAAAACCCTCAATATCGTCATTTCCGCCGATATGAGCGTCTGTGGTACGTCGGCGGCCATTGCAACGGCGGCCGCCTGCCGAGCCAAAAAGGAGGAATTGACCCTGGCCATCGGCCTTTCGCTGGTATTTACGGCCATCATGATGGTGGCCATGCCCGCCTTCATTAAAGCTGTAGGCATGCCTCATATTCTTGGCGGTGCGTGGATGGGCGGTACCATTGACGCCACAGGTGCCGTAGCCGCAGCCGGAGCGTTTCTTTCGGACAAAGCGCTCTATGTCGCCGCTACCATCAAAATGATTCAAAATGTTTTGATCGGCGTGACGGCCTTTGGAGTCGCCGTGTACTGGTGCGCCAAAGTTGAATGTGCTGAAGGTCGACGGATCAGTTGGATGGAGATTTGGTACCGTTTTCCGAAATTCGTGCTGGGCTTTCTGGCCGCATCCATTCTTTTTTCGGTTCTGGACGGGCACTTGGGGTCCGACGCAGGCTACGTCATGCTCGACCAAGGAGTGCTGCGCGGTTTTACAGGAATGGCCAGAGGCTGGTTCTTCTGTCTGGCTTTCGCTTCCATCGGTCTCGCCACGAATTTTCGGGAGCTGGCTCACCATTTCAAAGGCGGTAAACCTGTGATCCTTTACGTCTGCGGTCAGAGTTTCAACCTCGTGCTGACCCTGGCCATGGCATACCTGATGTTCTACGTGGTTTTCCCGGAGATCACCGCAAAGATTTAAAAGCCGTTCATCCGGCTCCCCTTGAGGAGATCATTTCAGCTCTCCTCAAGGGAGCAAAGGGGACAAAAACCATGCAGGAGGACAAGATGGTGGAGAATGCAAGACCACCCCGACAATGGCTGGCCTTTTTCGGTGGCTTGATCCTTTTCTGGTGCTTCATGTTTCTTGTGTGCCCTGCCTTAAACCGGACCTTCGTCGCCATGGATCAGATGGCCCAAGTGGTTGATGAGCACAACCTGCGTACAGGAATGTTCTTTTACACGGACGTGGAGGTGACGGGTGATGCCGGTGTGGAAACTCGGAGCACCATTTGCTACAGGCCTCACGGTGCGAAGCTCTCAAGTCCCATGGCGGAAGACTAGTCTTTTTCCAGATCAAACAGTCTGTCGATGCGCTGGGAGACCTGCTTAAAAAAATGGAAGAGCATCGGCAGACATCCCGCCAGATAGGCCATTTGTTCGAAGGGACTTCCACCCCGGCCCAGGACCCCAAGGTATAATTGAAAGCTTATGATAAGGGTCAGGGCAGAGCCAAGGCAGCTCGTAAGATCCGTCGTGATCCTCATAAGGCACCGCCTGCCCGAAATCTGGCCTCGCATGAACAAAATTCCCGACGCCACCATTCCCAGGATCGACATCCAAGCAAGAGAAAACAGAAAGACAGACGCCGCTCCCAAAAGGGCGGCTATAAGCATGGAGAAAAACAAACCCTGCATGGATGGCTCCAGTGCTGGTTCTTGGGGCCTGCGCCCCAGGGGACATCAGAGAGCACACCTCATACCCTGGGACCAGAGGGGTTGCCAAGAGCCTGGTCATGAAATACGCTTACCTGTGAAACTTTCAGCCTTAGTGCACACTGCGAGAATGATCGACATGCCATGAAGCTGCCTCACTTTTATACCACACAAAGCAAGTTTTTCTTCAGCCTCACCGTAGCCGCCATTCTGATCGGCAGCATCCTCGCCTCTGGTTTTTATATCCAGGTGCGCAACGTTCTGGAAGGAGAGGTCCAAGAAAAGGCAGAAATTATTCTCGCACAGGTTGAATCCGTGCAGAATTATGTGCGCAGGACGCTTCGCCCTCGAATGTACCGGGAGCTTCCCGATAAGTTTGTCATTGAAGCCATGTCTTCTTCGTTCATTTCACGTTCTGTCATGGAACAGACAGGTCAGAAGCTGGGGCTTGCCCTCTACCGCCGTGTGGCGGAAAACGCCCGAAATCCGCAATTTGAAGCGAACGATATTGAACGGGGACTGATCGCTTTCTTTCGTGACCATCCCGATCTTCACCTCTGGGAAGGCCATATCCGCGTCGACGATGTCGACCACTATGTGATGGCTCGGCCGGTACGATTCGAACAAAGTTGCCTCCACTGCCATGGTCGGCCGGAGGATGCTCCGCCGGAACTGTTGCAGCAGTACGGAGAACGAGGTTTTGGCCGGATTGAAAACGAGGTGGGCGGCATCGATTTCATCGGCATCCCCACATCTCCCCACGCGGCCAAGGTAAAGGGACGCCTCCTCATTTCTCTCACCATCTTTTCCTTGGGAGCCGTGCTGTTTTTCCTGTCCACACAGTTCATCTTTAAACGTGTCGTCACGGACAATCTGCGCCATCTCATGCAACTGCTGCAGGACAGCCTTCGAGATGCCAGAGGACAGGAGCTTTTGAGGGAGGTCCAGAGTCGCGATGAAATCGGGGCGATGATTCAAGGTGTGGCCCAACTGGGTCAGCACATCGCCGAAAACCGCGCCCAACTGGAGGAATACGCCTCAGTACTGGAAGAGCGCGTGGCGCAGCGGACCCAAGAACTTGCCCGTGAGTCCTCGGAACGAAGAGCCGATGTGGAGCTCTTCGTTCAGTTACTTCAAACCGCCACGCGCTGCCAGACAAAGTCGCAGCTCTGGCAGCGCTCCCTTCCACTTCTGGCCAGGCGTTTTGCCTTGAAGCGGGCAGCCTACATCTGCACTTTGACCTCGCACAACCAGTTCCTGTGGCCTGACGGAGCCGCCAAACCAAAGCTTCCGGAAGATTACGTGGACATTCTGACTCAGTCCGGCATGCGTCTGGATCAAAACATTGCTCTGATCTCTGTGGAATCTTCAGATGGCAACCCCGAAGGTCTCCTGTATCTCGAAAAAAAACCAGGAGAGACTTTTAGGGCCGAGGATCAGGAGATCCTTCGAGCTCTTGGCCGTCAGCTCGGCATTTCAGCAGAGTACTTAGGGGCTCTTGAAAGCCTTCTGCGTCATTCGGACCATTTACAGTCCATCTTTGAAGGCATTTCAGATCCTCTGCTTTTGGTAGACGGGCAGGGGACGGTGATCGTCACCAACAACGCCGCCCGAGAGTTGACCCGGCAACTCTCCGAAGGACGCTGTGAGGACGGAAACGTTTTGCCTTTGCTTTTGGATGGTGAAAAGCAGTCATGGTTTCGAAGCCTTTCAAAGGCCACGATTCATGAAGCCTCGAAAGTTATGGAAATCAAGCTGGCCTCGGGCCGAGTCTTTCTCGTGGGCTTGCACCCTATGAAGGATGACGAGAGACGTCGAATGGTTGTGCATGTGACCGAGGTTACCGGGCAGCGTCGCATGCTTGAGCAGGTGAGCCGCTCGGAAAAAATGGCCACGGTCGGGAAGCTGGCCGCAGGACTGGCCCATGAAATCAATAACCCGCTGGGGGTGATCCTTTGTTACGCCGAACTGCTTAAACAGTCCGCCAAGCCGGAGCAGCTTGCCGATTTGGACGTGATCCTTCGTCACACAAGACAAGCCCGCGAGGTCCTGCGCAACCTTTTGGACTTTGCACGCCCGAAAGTGACAGACGGCCGAAAGACGGATATTCGAGCTGCGATCCAGGCAATCATTCGTGTGTTCAGCGTCCAGGCGGAAAAGAAGAAAGCGACGATCCAATTTGAAACCGATGAATCCGTCCCGATGGTGGAAGCGTCCTCTCAAGTGCTGGAGCAGATCATGGCCAATCTCCTTTTGAATGCTCTGGATGCTTTGCCCTCTCGAGGCGGTCGTATCACGGTAACCTTGCACTATGATACGTTTCGTGATGAAGTGGTCTTGACAGTCAAAGACAACGGAACAGGATTAAGTGATAAAGACCTTTCTCAGATTTTTGTCCCGTTTTTTACCACCAAAGGCCCCGGCAAAGGGGTTGGACTGGGATTGAGTCTGGTCTACAGTTACCTTCAAGAACTTGGCGGCCGCGTGGAGGCGTGCAACAACCCGGATGGTGGTGCCTGCTTCGTTCTTTTCATTCCAAGAGAGCCGCCCGTGAAAGAGAGCGTGACCCAATGACCGGGCACCCCGTGAACCCATTGGAGCTGCGTGAGGGATGCCGTATTCTCGTGGCGGACGACGAAGTGGACTTCGCCCGCGGACTCTGCAGGCTCATTGCGACTGAATTTCCCGATGTGGAATGCCTTTCCGTCCCAAACGGCCATGAAGCTCTGGCCGAACTTAAAGCGCGCGGTGCCGATCTTCTCATCACGGATCTACGCATGCCCGGCATGGATGGGATGTCCCTGTTGGATCACGCTCTGGAGTTGGATCCACAAATGGCGGCCGTCGTTCTGACCGCCTATGGAGCCATTGAAACAGCCGTAGAAGCCGTCAAACTGGGTGCCTATGATTTTTTGACCAAGCCTGTGGAAAAAAACCATCTTCTGTGTGTGGTCCGCCGGGGATTGGAACGAAGCCGATTGACCAAGGAAAACGCCAGGCTTCGAGAACTCTTGGAAACGGGAGGTACCACGCTCATTGGGGAAAGCCCCAGTATGGTGCGTTTGAGGAACTCGGTGGCTGCAGTCGCTCGAAACGATTATCCAGTGCTGGTGCGAGGCGAGTCAGGTTCGGGTAAAGAGTTGGTCGTAAGGCTTATTCACATCCTTTCACCGAGAGCCGCCAAGCCCTGCCTTTCGGTAAACTGCCCGGCCTTACCTGAAAATCTGCTGGAAAGTGAGCTTTTCGGTCATGAAAAAGGGGCTTTCACAGGGGCCGATCGGGCTCGACGTGGTCTGTTTTTGCAGGCAAACGGAGGCACCGTTCACCTGGACGAAATCGGAGATATTCCTCATAGTGTGCAGACCAAACTTCTGCGCGTGCTGCAGGAACAGGAAATCAAGCCTGTGGGAGCCGATCGCGTGGTAAGGGTTAACGTTCGAGTCATTACTTCGACGAATCAAAACCTTGAGGAAAAGATCGCTCAGCGCACTTTTCGTGAAGACCTTTACTACCGGTTGAATGTCCTGACCATCACGGTGCCGCCCCTGAGAGAGCGTATCGAGGATATTCCTTTACTGGCTCAGTATTTTCTGAAAAAAACCTGTAATGAACTGAAAACGCCGGAAAAGTATATAAGTTTTGAAGTGATCGAATGGCTTAAACACCGAGAGTGGCCCGGCAATGTCCGTGAACTTCAAAACATGATGCGTCGCCTGGCCGTGTACTGTCCTGGAGAAGCGATCGATCTGCAGTCTTTGCGCTTGGTGGAAACGGGGCGTATGCCGGAGCTTTCCCAGTCCAGGAAAAGGATTCAGCCTTACAAAAAGGCCAAGGCTGTCCTGTTGAACTGCTTTACGGAAAACTATGTTCGCGACCTGCTTCAGGCAACCGGAGGTAATATCTCCGAAGCCGCTCGGCAAAGCGGCCTTTCTCGTGTCGCCCTTCAAAAAATCCTCTCCCGCCTCAAAGCCGACATGTCCCAATGTGAACACGACGAAGGAAACCGGTAAACACCGAGATTTTATAATGAAGGACATATCACAGATAGTATACTATCATGGATGTGTTATGATATTGTCCATACAAAGATTTTCAACGGAGCGATACGCTATGAGCAGACAACGAGAATGTGTATTCTCATATAGGCGTTGTTTTGTTATTGTATCTGTATTCTTTTATGTCTTTATTTCGAGTCACGATGCGATAAGCGGAACAACAGTGCTACCTCTACAATGCCCAGATGTATCGGAACAGGATGTGTGGAGCCCAAAACTTGCCGGAGATGAATTTCAATTTGGCGGTACGGATCGGCATGCCATTTATTGGCGCCTGGCGTTGCCTGTTCTTGACCCAGTTAAATTTCCGAATGCTTATTTCGAACTCCGGGGAGAATTTCCCCATGCCACATATTTTTCTTTTCACATCAATGCGAGAAACACAGCTTTTATTGATAAATTAACTGACTTTGAAATAGTCCCTGAGCCCGGATTTAGAAACCCTTTTCAAGACAATATTGGATACATCCCCGGAAATAAATACAGATTAAAAATTATTAACAAACAGGCTCCAACAGATGGAAGAGAAGCCAACACACTTTATTTAGGAGGTTTCCAGAACAAAGAACAAAAATATGTCATCTTCATGTATCGAATATATGAACTTATTCGACACGAAAAGTGGACAGCCTCACTGCCTAAGGTCTATTTTGTATGGGAAGGAGTAACAAAGAATTCCTTGCCTTCAGAAGTGTGCGCGCAATTTGTTGCCAAAGGTGCTGTGCCCGACTTCCTTTTTTCGTTGGAGAAAAGACTCGATAAGAGGTCTCAGAGGTTGGACAAACGTACAGAACGCCTCACCCTTTTTTACCATCCCCCTAACCCTGTAGAATTCATCGTTGGAGATAATTACCTCGGCATGATTCGTCATGCATTCCCAATAGTTCCTGATTTTTTGGCCAAGGAACACCCCACTGGAGCAAATATGGATACGAGATACCTCGCTGGATTTCTCGATCCGTCCTTTGAGGCGGCGGTTTTGCGTTTTCGACCTCCTGAGGTCAAGGAGCAGGTACGTTATTGGTCCGTAGGCGTTTACCAACCTTTTAATGGTCTTATGTACGCTCGTGCGGTTGCCAGTTATAAGGAGTTGCAAAGGGATTCTGACGGATATGTGACCATTGTGTTCACGGCGGAAAAGAACAAACCCAGATCACTTTTCGATCCCGTATCCGGACAGCCTCCAGGAGGAAAATACAATTGGCTTCCTTATGGAGGAAGCTTTCCGCTTATCTGGTTTAGATATCTTATGCCAACCGAAAACTTTAAGGAATCACTTCTTTATTACAAAGGAAATCCTTACGACGCCCAAGGCGTCTGTAGGCACATGAAGAGCTACTATCCAAGCGTTCGCTACATGACTTTAGAGGAGTTAGAAGGTCACATAAAGTCAGGCACTCTTTCCAGCGCCGTACCAAAGGAACTTTGTTTTTGAATATGGAAAAACGACACAAAATTAGTATGAGAGGAACCCATCCCTGCGGTCATGACGTATATCTACCTTAAGGAACAACACCTTAATGTTTTTTGTTCGGACAAAAAAGCAGGTTATTATGCTGCCAGTAAGGAAGCACCTGCCCTATATCAAAGGCCGTGTTAAGCGGCCTTTGAGCGCACTTCATGGAGTGCCGAAGAAAGCCGGGTTTTTTGATCAGAAAAAAGACGTTGTACATTCAGCAAGATTCTCACCGCATCTCCATATTTGGCCATGCCGGAAATGTATTCCAAGGGGGCTCCCAAGCCGTAGGCCGGCGCATCTTCAATCTGCCCCGCTTTGATACTTTCCACATGAGATACCGTATCCACCACGACCCCGATGGGGATGAAACGTCCTGCCTGAGGGGTTTCCAGGATGATGATACAGGTACGATCGTGGTAAGGAATTTCTGGAAGACCAAATTTCAGTCGGAGATCCACAATAGGAATGACCTGGCCCCTCAAGTTGACCACCCCTTTGAAGGCGCGCGGGGTTTCGGGTACCGATCGAATGGGTTTCATCCCGACGATTTCCTTCACAGACAAGACATCCACACCGTAGGTCTGATCCATGAGATGAAAAATCAGATACTGGCCTTCCCGGTCCAAGTTCGCTTTGTTGGTGGAGGCTCCATGCTGTTCCAGAAGTTCTACCTTTGCGCGCGCAAAGGTGCATGCATCATGTAAAATGGAACGGCGGGCCAGGCTCCCGGCTTCACGACAGGCCCTTTCGGCAAACCGAAGGTCCAACAATCGGCTGATATCCACTCGGGATCCCAAACCCATTTGATCCACCATATAGTCCTGTATTTTGACGAAATCGTCGGTCTTTGGCAAAAGATCGTCCGTTTTGATTCCCACGGAATCCGTCAGGACGTTTTTGAGGATGGCCTTTTTTAGTCCTAGGGTGCCTTGAGGATCCAGGAACTGGACCCCGATTTCTGCAGCCGCTTCCGGGTTGTTGGCAATGAACTTGCCTGCCTGGACAAGCATCCCGACCAGCTCCTGCATGGCTTGTGGGTATTCCTGAAGGATCTCGTCTCGCACCGCCACAACACAGCATGGATGATTCTCCCACAGTTCCCCCGACAAAAAGAGTTCGTCGGCGATGCCTGCGGCAATGGCTTTCGTTCCGATGGGTTCAGCCACCATAAAGCCGCAGGCTCCGGGCTGATCCGAAAGGAAATCGGGCATCCTCACAGGCGGAGCCACTTCATAGATCACATCACACCCAGGCTGTCCCGCAATACCCGGATTCAAGCCTAAGCCCTTGAAAAACATATGGGAAAGAATGTGATGAATAGACAATTCGTGGGGAATGAAAAAAGTCTTCCCCTTAAACATGGTCGCGATCGATTGTCCCGAAGCTTTTCGACGTACGGCGATGCTTCCGTTCTTGTGCGCCAGCAAAACGATACGTAAAGGAACTCCGTAGCCAAAAAGATCCATGGCCAAAGGCGCCAACACGAACGCCGCATCCACTTCGCCTTCAGCAAGAGCCTTCTGAACCGGGTTCCAGCTGCTCATGCACAAGGTCTGAAGTTCAAAATGGCGCGGAGTCTGCGCTCCATTTTCGATAAAGTGCCTGACCACCCCTAAGGTCAGATGATCCGTGATTTGAATATGAGCCACCTTGAGCCTCACCTTGCCGGCTTCCGTCAATTCGGCGCGCCGATCTTGGGTACACTTTCGATCCCTTAGGGTCTTTCCGGCCAGCGTGTCCTCGATAGCCTTTTGGAGTTCCTGAGGAGCAAAAGGCTTACTGATGACATTGTTGGCGCCGGCTTCAGCCGCTTCCATTCGTTCTTTCATCTGCGCCCGGCCTGTGGCCATGATAAAGGGCAGCTCACGGTACCGCTCTTGGGAGCGCAAAGCCCGTACCAAGTCCAGACCACCCATATCGGGCATGTTCCAATCGCTGATCACCAGCGCGATGCGCGGATTTTCGTCAAGAATGTTGAGAGCCTGCCGACCGTTTTCCGCCTCAAGGATTTTAGTGTAGCCGAGAGAATTCAGGACCTTGATCTCCATTTTTCGTGTGATCGAAGAATCTTCTACCAGCAAGATCAGGATTTCCGTGTCCCGGGTCATGCTCTCATCTCCATTCCTGTAGAGGTGTAAATGTTCATGCGGTCTTTCAAGAGGCTTTTTGCCGCCTCAAGAAGCTTGCGTTCAATAGTCGTGGTGATAATCGGCTTTGTGAAGAAAAACCTTGAGGAAAAATTTTGATAGACAGCTGGTCCGAGTGTCCGCCTCAAACGCTTTGTCGATGCGAACCCTTGTGCCTACCCCCAAGAGCAGAACCCTGTAGGGGGCCTGGACCGATGTGCCCGTCCCCCATGATCAGGAACCTGTAGGGGCGGACCGATGTGTCCGCCCCGTAAAAGCCCCCACAAACCTATGTGTCCGCCCCAAAGCGTTTTGGAAGGATCCTCGCCACGCTCTCCTTTCAGCACGCTCGGGTTTCTTCCGCCCATTCCAGCCGCGCCCCTTCAATTCAGCGCGACGTCCTGGGTGATCTGTTTCAAGGATTCCTTGACGGCCGCAATACTTTGCCTTTGTTCAGCGAGCAAGGATTTCTTTTTGTCTCGTTCAGCCGCTCCCACCATTTGCATAGCCAGTGCTTTTTCTAAGGCCGCTTGAATTCCCTGGGCGGTTTCATCGATCTTGGCATTAAGGTTCCAGCGAAACGAAAGGAAACTCTCCTGAAGGCGCCTCATAAAATCAGCACGCACACGACCACAATTGGCGTCGATGCGTTCCGGCAATTTCTTCATCAAATCGCTGAGCACCTTTCTCTGGGAAAAGCTTTTTGGCATGAGTTTCCTTGAGAAGAAATCAACAGCGCCTGCGATGTCAAAGAATCGAGGGGGATCGCCCAAAAGGTAGTAGAACCGACTATCCGCGCGCAAAGATTCGTCTGTTTGAATGGTTTCAAAGCTAATGTCAAAAAGCTTGGCCGATGCTTGCATGAGTCGCTCAATGACATGATTGGTCCGATCCGAATACTGACGGGATACACGAGCAAATTCTTCATTCAGTGCCTTTTCCTGTTGGACGATCCAGTCGTCGAAGGTGCGCACAATGCCGTCGTTGAGCACCGATTCCATTTTTTCCATATACTTGGAAACGGGAAGGTGCTGGTGTTTTTCCCCTTCCTCTCGCAACTGTTCCATGAGTTCCGGCAAATGGTCTTTTTGAAGCCTTTTCAATTCACGGTCCAGCCAGTCCATGATCCGCTTGATTTCCGCTTCAAAGTAGTATCCGTTTTCTTCACGATCCTTCAGAATCTTTTGAAGCTCTTTGTGGAAAAGGGCAATCTTTTGTTCCAGATCTTGGAGCGGCATTTCAATGGCCTTTTGCTCCAATTGCACAGAAAACTCGATATCGTTCAAGATCTTGCGGGTCGATTGCGTCGCCGATTGCAAAAGGACTTTGCCTTTTTCCCGAGTCAGAAAATCGGTGAGGATATTTTCCAGCTGAGGAAAATAACTTTGGCTGATTTTCTCTGGGTCTTCTTTGAGCCGGCCTTCCAGGGCGAGCTTGGCGGAAAGGGGAAGGAGGCGGACTTCCACGTCCCCAAGAACATCCTGAAGAACCTTTCTGGAAAATTCCAAGGATTCTTCTCGGTCATGGGGGTCCACATGATCGATTTTGTTCTGAATAAAAAAGATCTTTGTCACGTATTGACGCACGGTCTGAAGGAAATTCAGCTCTGATTGGCTGATCGGGGCATCCACGGTAAACATGAAAAGGGCTGCGTCGACCTTTGGCAGGAAGTCGTAAGTGGCTTGCGTGTTGGACTCAAAAATCGAACCCACTCCCGGAGTGTCGATGAGATGGACTCCTCCACGAAGGGGCTCGGCAGGATAGGTGATCTCCACACGATCCACACCCTTGACGTTGTCAGGATTGCCTTTTTCTGTCACATAATCGGCAAGAGCACGGCGGGCAATGGTTTCGGTACGACCATCCTTGAATCGAACCATGATTTTTTCTTCGGGGCCGTAGGTGATCATCGTCACAATAGAAGTCAAGGGAACAACCGCAGTGGGAAGAAGATTATCCTTGAGCATGGCATTGATCAGCGTGCTCTTTCCACGTTTGAACTCCCCTAGCACGACCAGATAAAAGGCACTTTGCCGAATTTTCTCCGCCAGTTCGTCAATCCGACTGGTGACCGACTCCTGGACAGTGTTCCCTTTCAGGTGCCTCATATCTTCCAAAACTTTCAAGAGCCGCCCTTGGGTTTGTCTGTACCGTTCCAGCATGGCCTTGCCCTCCTTCGGTGCGCATCAATAAAAAACCCCGCCCGTCCAACGGGTGGGGTTTAATCTTAGCCCTTCAAGCCTGCCTCGCCCCACCCCATGACCGGACATTCGCCTGCATGTGGCCATCCTTAAGCCATGGAGAAGTCATCGTCCCCACACCCTGGGGAGGGGGCGGTTCAGGCAGACTTCATTGCCTTCTGTGAAATCGTGTACATTCTATAGAGAAATTCTCACCGATGTCAATTCCTATCGCGGTCGCGAACACGCTTACCGGTAGCGTGATAAAGCACCCTAGCTTTCCAATTCACCATAAGCTTTCGAGAGGTTCTTCGAGAACGGATTTTTGGCGGCCAGCGCCAGGGAGGCTCCTCGCATAACGGGTCAGCTACAGCTTAAGCTTCCAGAGAATAATCCCATTGGAAGGGCAAGGCGCCGCCTCGTCTCTACCTTAAATGGGCATTGCAGACCTTGGTGTTGCGGCTCCACGGAAACGCTTCCGAACGGCGCTCTGAAACTCACGCGGCATTCTTATGGGCAGCGGCGACTTTTGGTTGCGTATTCTGGGATACGGGCGCTATTCTTTGGAGGGTAAGCATTCGATGAAAAGGATCCTTCCTTTTCATGTCCTTGGTGCCCCCGGCAGGATTCGAACCTGCGGCACCAGGATTAGGAATCCTGTGCTCTATCCTCCTGAGCTACGGGGGCCCTTGGAAAAACTGCTCGCTCATAGCATAGTGGTGGGAGCATTGCAAGCATGCAGGAGGATTCGCGGAAAAGGGTGTCTCTTTTGAAACCGGTTCCTGTGGGGCAATTCATCAAGGATGTGTTGGCCCGGCAACCCTCGTTTGCCAGCAAGCCTCTTGGGGATTGGAAGGAACTGGTCGGAGAAAGTGTGGCACGCCATTGTACGCCTCGATCTCTAAAAAACGGGTGCTTGGTCGTCATCGCTCGGGACAGTGTCTGGAAACATCATCTGGAACTGAACAAGGAAGCGCTCCTACGCCGCATTAATGAACGATGGGGGCGTCGCGTCATTACGGAGATTCGGATTCGTGTGGGTGAAATCGAAGAAGTTTCCGATAAGCTGGACGCCAATTATGAAAAGCTTCAGAAGCTGGCGCCCAAGAAAGCAAGCAAGAGGAAAAAAAAGCCTACCTTGAGGAAACTCACGGAGGCCGAAAAGGCTTTCATCGCTTCCCTTAAGGACAAAGATCTTCGCAAAATGGCGGAAAGACTCTTGCGGCTCACTCCCGATGAAGTCCCGGATTCCTTGAATGTCCCTTCGAAATAAGCACCGTTTTTTGGGTCCGACCCTCAGGGTCACGGGACCTTTCTTCATGGGCCGGAAGGTTGTGTTTTTCGAAAATGCTCCATAATGTTTCGAGCCACGGGTTCAGGAATGCCGGAAATGCGTATCAGTTCCTCCAGAGTGGCTTGGCGTAAACTTTCCATATCGTCAAAATGGGCTAAAAGAATCTGTTTCCTTTTTCGGCCCAAACCTTTGATGGCGTCCAGAGCTGAACTAAGGAGTTCTTTGCGATGACGATGTTTGTATCCACTGATGGCAAACCGATGCGCTTCATCTCGCAGGCGCTGAAAAAAATGAAGCACCTCGGGATGTCTCGATAAAAACACGGGATTCTTTCGACCCGGAACATAGACTTTTTCATAAAACCCGCGCCCTTCCGGTCCCACGTCTTTATCTTTTTCTTTGGCCAAAGCCAAAACCGGTACCTTTTTGTCAAGACCTTTGGTTTCCAACAGGTGGCAAATTCGGTTCAGTTGACTTTTTCCGCCGTCAAGGACCAAAAGATCAATGGTTTCGAAAGGGCGGCGCCGAGCGGTCAGCAGTCGTTCTATGGTTTCCGCCATCATGGCTGGGTCATCGGGTTCCGACACAGTGCGAATGGGAAAACGACGATAAAGGGAAGGGCGAGGTTTTCCGTCCACGAAGGTAACCGCTGAACCCACGGCATGACGTCCGGAAATGTTCGAAATGTCCACGCACACGATGTGGCGTGGCAGGCGAGGCAGCTGAAAGATTTCCATGACCCGCCGCAGCACCTCAACGAAGGGATCGTCTTGGCGAAGGTAGCTGCGGTGATGTTCTCGAGCGTTTTTGTGCGCGAGATCCAGCAGAGCCCGGCGCTGGCCACGTTGCGCGGCCCACAGACGCACGTTTTTCCCTCGAACTTCTGCCAACCATTCTTCCAAGGTTTCGTGACTCTCCAGTTCCACGGGAACGATGATCTCGTCGGGAATCCAACGTCCTTCCCCGTAGAACTGTTGCACGAAGGAAGCCAATATGTCCGGAGGTTCACCGGAAACCTCTTCCAGATGATACGTCTTTTGCCCTACCACGGCGCCCCGGCGAACAAATAGCACCACCAGCGTCCATCGGTCTTCTTCCTCCACAAAACCCAGCACGTCCTGATCCAGAAAGCGGTTCGAGACGATGTTTTGCGATTCCTGAATTTCTTCGATGAAGTGCAACCGGTCTCGATAAAAGGCCGCCTTTTCAAAATCCAAAGCGTCGGCGGCCTGCTGCATTCGATCGCGAAGCAGGTTTTGAAGCTTGTCCGTTTTGCCCTGAAGAAACAGAACCACCTCGTCCACCATGCGCCGGTATTCTTCTTGGGTCACTTTGCCGGCACATGCTCCCAGACATCGTCCCAAAGAGTAGTTCAGGCATGGGCGCTCCCGAGGCATCAGTTTGCGCGACTTGCACAAACGCAAGGGAAACACTCGGTGAAGAACTCTGAGGGTTTCCCGTAGGGCGTGAGCGGCATGATAAGGACCGAAATAGAGGGCTCCGTCATTTTCAAACCGACGAACCACAGAGAGTCGAGGATAGGGTTCTCGAGGATCCAGCCTCAAGGCTGGATAATTTTTGTCGTCCCGCAGAACCACGTTGTATCGAGGGCGGTAGCGCTTGATGAGGCTCGATTCCAGAAGCAAGGCTTCCTTTTCGTTTGCGGTAACAACAAATTCCAGGTGGGAGGCATTTTTCAGCAAGGCACGTGTCTTGACAGGAAGGGTGTCTGCAGCCCGAAAGTAGCTGGCCACCCGCTTTGCCAAATCACGTGCTTTGCCCACGTAAAGGACTTGGGCTTTGGCATCCTTAAAAAGATAAACACCGGGTTCATGGGGCATGCGAGGAACATTCACCGATAATGTGCGGACACTCTGCTCGCCGCCCCGGATTGGGGCACAGTCTTCCGTGGCAACTTTGTTTATTTCGTGGATGTCCGCCGAGGCGCCTTCCTCCATGCCGGGCTGAAGGTTTCCTCCAGGTTCTTGCACCTCGAGCACTTCCATATCCTGCGTGGCCGCTTGAGACTCCTTGCGTCCGGCACCTTCCTCATCGGCGTGAGGAGAATCGAGTCGTGCCTCAAAGTTTTCATCGCTGGTACCGTTCATACACTTTGGCCGCATGCTTTTGACCGAAACACACTGACCCGTCTTGGGCCTTTTTGCAGCAAGCTTTCGGGTGTTTCTATAGCATCAGTGTGAGGGGCGAGGCTAGGACTCTGTGGCCCGCTCATTTTGGGGCTGGACCGCCCGCACAAATGGCGCCGGAGGTCTGCACTCCTAGAAAAAACACACGGTTTCAGACTTGTAGGGGCGAGGCGTCTTGCCCCTACCTTGAAACGGCAAGAGACCTTGGTGGTGCGAGTTCTCGGACAGGCTCGTAGGACTCTCTCTGACAATGAGCACAATTTATGGTTTTTCTGGAACCGTACGCTTTTGAACAAAATCTTAGAGGTTGCCGCTGGCATTGACAGGCCGAAACCTGTCATCGCCTTTGCATGATCAAGGGGTCGTGGGGGTGACCCCATGTGTCCGCCACGAGATTTTTCGTACCAAGACCTTCTTGTGCTCCGCCTGAATCCTGGAAAAGGCTGGACAGAAGGGTGGGGTTTTGCTAAAAGAAGCGTCGGCGGGACGTGGCTCAGTTTGGGAGAGCGCTGCGTTCGGGACGCAGAGGTCGCTGGTTCAAATCCAGTCGTCCCGACCACATCAGGATGCAAAGCCGAAGGGAAAACCTTCGGCTTCTTTTTTGTGAGCACCTCTTACTTTGATCGATTTCTTTTTTGGCTGAGAACCAGTTGAACCGTGTGAAGAAGTTTTTCAGAACTGAAAGGTTTGGGCAGAAAATGCACATCGGGAAGAAGAATCCCTCGATGGGCCAGTTGATCATCGGTATAACCTGAAATGAAAAGAATCGGGACAGATGGCATACGTTCAGCAAGCCAACGGCCTAGTTTCACCCCGTTCATTTCCGGCATGACCACGTCGGTCACCACAAGATCCACCTTCGGTGCACGTTCCAAAATTTCTAATGCTTCCTTACCCGAAGACGCCGTTACCACATGATAGCCTTTATCGCGTAAAACCTCTTGAACCATGGCCCGTAGTGACTCTTCATCCTCCACCACAAGGATGGTCTCAGAACCTTTCCACTCCTGACGGCGTTCTTGCCTTGCAGTAGATGGGTTGTCAACTTGGAGTGTGGTTCGAGGAAACAAGATTTGAAACGTTGCACCTTGGCCCTTGGAACTTTGCACCAGAGTATAGCCGCCAAGCTGTTTTACGATCCCATAGACAGTAGCCAAACCAAGGCCGCTGCCTCGTCCCTCAGGTTTTGTGGTAAAGAAGGGTTCAAAAATTCGATGTTGAATCTCCGGGTCAATTCCGTGCCCGGTATCACGCACCTGAAGGCACACATACTCACCGGGTTGCACGACAAAAAGCCCGGCATTCCTCGACTCCACGATAGCCTCATTCCGAGTCTCCACCGTAATGAGGCCTCCTCCCTGCATGGCGTCTCGAGCATTAATGATCAGGTTCAAAAGGATTTGCTCAATAAACACGGGATCCGCCAGGACAGCCCAAAGATCCTGGCTAAGCTGTTGCCTGATCTCGATGTCTTCTCCCACGGCACGGCGAAGTATGGGGCTGAGGCCATCGATGAGCCGATTCAGGTCAAGGGGTACTGCACGCATAACCTGTTTTCGGCTAAAAGCCAGCAACTGCCTGGTCAGGTTGGAAGCCCGTTCGGCCGCCTTTTCGATTTCATCAACACGCTTTTTGATGGCAGCGTTCAGATCGGATTTTTTTCTTATGAGATCGCAACAGCCCAGAATGATCGTCAGGATATTATTAAAATCATGAGCAATGCCTGCAGATAACTTTCCCACGGCGTCCATTTTTTGGGAATGCAACAACTGTTTTTGCATTTGGATTTCCTGAGTGATATCCCTTGCACATTGCACCACTCCCAGTAGTTCGCCGTGTCGATCTCTCAGCCTCGCGGCCACGATACTCATATGGCGTTCTTGGCCTCGGACGACGATTTTCCCGGTCAATTGAACCCCTTCTGAATGAAAGGGTAATGGCTGGGCTTTCCATTTGGGATGTTTTTGAATGAACTCCTGCGGTGTCATTTCCAGGAGAAGTAGAGCTGGAATGGGCAGGTCTTTCCCTTCAAGAATGGGTTTCAGATTTAGAGGCCGCGTCAAGACCTCCCGTTGAGACATTCCGGTGATCGTCTCACACATCTTGTTCCAGAAAACCACCCTTCCCTGAAGATCGATCACAAAGAGGGCGATCGGAATTCCATCGAGAACCGTTTGCAGGTATTCTCTCTGCTTTGCTTGCTCCAGCTCCAGGACCTTCTTTTGCGTCACATCCCTTACGCAGGCCAGAATACGCGCCTCGCCGGATTGAAACATGAGACTCAATTGAACTTCGGCGCTGATAGCCTCCCCGTTTGGGGTCTCATGCAGCCATTCGAACCTTTGCGGACATCCCGCCAAGGTAGATTCCAGCAAACGACTACCTTTCCTCTGAGATGGGCTACCGTCCGGCTGGAGTTCTGGGGATAGATCCATGGGTGTCTTACCTATGAGCTGTTCCTTTACGGCTTGGAAAAAACGGCATGCGGAGGAATTGCATTCCAAAATGGTCCCTTTTTCATCGAGAATTATCAGGGCATCGTCTGCTTTCTCAAAAACGGCTCGGTACCAATTTTCTGCATCGGCCAGGGCAGCCTCCATCGCTCGTTGTTTAGCGGCGACGTCCACAAGACGACCGGTGACCTCCTTTATATCGTGCACCTTTCGGCGAAGCTGTGTTCGAAGAACAAAAGCGAGAATCGCCAAGATCAGAACTCCTGTAAAGGCCGCGTAGAGATATGCCCGCATGATGGCTGAGCGCGAGGCTTCCTCAGGGGTTTGCAGCCAGTGGGATATGGCTCGATAGAGAAAAGAATTGGCATCTGCTTTCCAGTCCTGGACATGTCGATCGATGATGTCAAGAAGATTGAATGGGTCGTTCATGGAACCGGCAAATTTGATCCCGACAGGGTGCACCACCACGGGAGTGCTCTGAACATTGCGGCTTCCTATGGAAAAAGTCGCATACATTCGGTTGGTGAGCCCCATGTCCGCTTGGCCGCTCTCCACCATGGAAACAACCGAGTCGTAGGATGATGTTTTTATGTACTCGACCTCGATTTGAAAACGATTGAGCAGTTCCACCAATGCTGGTACGTAAACATCCTCACTGAGAACGGCGATTTTTTTTCCTCGAAGTTCCACGATGCTTTCGATGGATCGACCCTTTGCGGTAATCAGCACACCCCAGTTGACCAACACAGTTTCGCGACTGAACCGGAAGAAGCGGGCCCGCTCGGGGCTTTCCGCAATGGCAGGCACCACATCCACGACTCCATCTTTCAGAGCTCTCAAACAATTCTCCCAGATGTCGTAACGATACTGTAAGGACCATTGTTCCCTTCGGGCGATTTCCTTCAGAAGCTCATTGAAAAGACCAGAAGCCTGACCTGCGGCATCGCGGAAAGAGAGGGGAAACCCTTCGTAAATACAGACCCGAACCGTTCGGCTGTGCGCTACTGCCGTAAAGACCATAACAAGCAAGAACAAAACGAAAGAGCAGGGGAACCACTTCTTGATCATTTCATGGCTTCTGCTTAACGTGGCATCGAAAGGCACGGGTTTTTACGGTGCTTTTACTGATAGCCGGATTTATTAGGAATTGCAATGATTTTATGCGCTACGGCACAAGGAGGAACGGTATGTCCCAGATTATCGCCTGTGTCACTCGAGAAGGGATTGTCCTGGGCGTGGACGCCAAAGCGGTGGATGTGGATGCTCAAGGAAATGTGATCCACAGCACGGTGGAATGGCTCCACCCCCTCGGGACTCGAGCCGCTGTGGCGGCCGGTGGAGCGCCGGAAGGGGCTGAGATGGCTCGGTTGTTAAGCCGCTTCATCATGGAGGAAAAACTTCAGGACATCTCCGAGATTTACCCGGCGGCCCTGTCCTTTCTTGCCTCCCAGTTCAACGAGTTCCTGCGCAAAATGTGCCGCGTGGTCCCGGTGGACCCCATGCATCAGGTGCATTTCATCTTAGCGGGTGTCTCTGCGCAGGATCCGGATGACCCTTTCAAGCTTTATCTCGTCTGGACCAAAAAAAAGCAGCCCCAGTTGGACGGCGAAGAAATTCGCCATGCTTTTACGGTACCGCGACGTATGGCTCTGGAGTATCGACTGAGCCAAATGGCGCAAAGAGGCGCCACCGTGCAGGAGGTGCTTCAGGAAGTGCGCTCGGCCATGGAGTCCCTCACCTGGTACAAAGAGGAAGTTGGGCCGCCATATCGTTTCGCCGTTCTTTCTAAAGAAGGTTTTCAGGAGGTGCCTTCCGCCTGATTATTCTCTTGTTGAGGAGCTTCGAAGGGCGAGGCGGCGCCTCGCCTCGTCCTATAACGCCGATAGAGACCCGGGTATTGCGAGTTGTCGGGCAGGCTCTTAGGACCAAGAAGCCGACAGTGGATACATGCGGTCCACTGGGCAGGCATCTTTGGGATTTGTGGAGCTTCGGGGCGGTGAAGGTCCTGACAGAGCAAGCCCGGAGCCTTTTCGCTCGTGCTAGGAGCATTCTTTCCCCGTGCATTCCGCCACCCATGCCAGGTACGGTTCATGGCCGTCTTGCACGGGCACCGCGATGATTTCGGGAACTTCATAGCTATGTAAGGCCTTGACACGGGCCTTTAAGAGCGGGAAAACGTCGCGCGTGGTCTTGGCTATAAGAAGGTATTCAGGGTCGTCGCAAATTTCGCCTTTCCAAAGATAAATGGAGCGGATGGCAGGAATGATGTTCATGCAGGCAGCCAGTCTTTCTTCAACCAAGGTTTTGGCTATGGAATAGGCTTCATCGGCATGGCTTACGGTGATAAAGGTGATCCAAACATCAGACGCCATCATGTGTCCTCCTTCTTTCCAGGCATGTGTGACATCGGCGTAAGACGCGTTTTTAAACCATAGCGTGCTTCATGAGCGAATACAACCGGGACCAGTGGGAAAGCTTTAAGGCCATTGAGGCGGCCATGCATGCCTTATCAGAAGATCGAGTGGCGGCATTGCGTTCGGACCTTGAGCCTTATCTCGTTTTTCGACGAAAACTGCGCATGTTTCATGAAAGGTTTTTTGAGCCTTCCTGCATGACCCTTTGTTTTGAAACACATCGAAGCGCTTGCTGCGGTTTTGAAAGTATTTTTACCTTTTTTGCAGACCAAGTGTTCACCTACATTCTTTCAAAACCCCACGAAAGGAAACAGCTTTTTGAGGCTCTTCTTCGGCCTTACCGCTCCGACCGCTGCGTGTATTTGGGGCCTAAGGGCTGTGTATGGACCCTACCTCCTATCTCATGCGCCATGTTTTATTGTGAAGAAGTCAAAGACCGGGTTTTTGGCAGCCGGCCTGAAGCCGCCGAATGGTGGCAAGAACTGCGAACCGCCGAGAGGGCTTTTACCTATCCGGACCGGCTTGTGCTTTTTGAGGCCGTCGAGAATCTTTTTCAATCCCTTGGTGTGGATTCTTCGCACATGTACTTTCACAAGAGCCCGGGGCTTTTGCGCATCAAGAAAAAAGCGATCAGCAAAACACCCACGTTGCCCTGACTGAAAATCCATGCGGGAGATCGCACCTGTTCACCGACAGTTTGGAGGCGCAGCCCCGTTCATTCTACGTCATTCTGTAGGGGCCAACCCATGTGTCAGCCCCGAGATGAACGCCTGGTCACGGTGTTTTCCTGTGTGGTTGGCAACGAACGCCTTGTAGGGGTGGACCCATGTGTCCGCCCCAAAACCCGCCGTCGGGGTGCGTTTTCGGGGCGCACACACCGGTGCGCCTCTAT
>FWWM01007090.1_pt1 | contig 22783 bp, 21 predicted proteins | sample 2228351 | NCBI WGS metagenome assembly FWWM01 (sample SAMEA103939774, study PRJEB20133) | metagenome
CGCATACATCGCCGCCCACAAACGCCCGTAGGTCACCCACCCCGTGCCTGACACCGCCGGCCACAAACACCCATTCATACGTTTGTTTGACGATCCATTAGTAACGCGCAGTGCACAGGTTTGTCAGGCACGGGGTGCCTGACCTACGCCGGGTGGCACGCCCTGAGCGCAGCGAAGGGCGTGGGGGTTCGCCGGATCCACGGCCATCGCTTGGCTCTGACCGTGCCACCCACCTCTGGCAGGAGAACTCGGTGAAGCAAGTCCTTCAGAACCTCAAAAGCGGGTCGGTGTGCATCGAGGAGGTGCCGGCGCCGGTGTTGCGCGACGAGGGCATTTTGGTGCGGTCGGCCGTGTCGCTGGTGTCGGCCGGCACCGAGCGGATGCTGATGAAGCTGGCCCGCAAGAGCCTGTTGGGCAAGGCCCGCGAGCGTCCCGATTTGGTCCGCAAGGTGCTGGCCAAGCTGCGGCGCGACGGGGTTTGGGCCACGCTGGCCACGGTACGCGAAAAGCTCGACCGCGAAATCCCGCTGGGCTATAGCCTTTCGGGCGAGGTCATCGCGGTGGGCAGCCGGGCCGGCGAGTTTGCCGTCGGTCAGCGCGTGGCGTGTGCCGGGGCGGGGTACGCCAATCATGCCGAGGTGAATTACGTGCCGCGGCTGCTGGCCGTGCCAGTGCCGGATGGCGTCAGCACCGAGGCGGCGGCGTATGCCACGGTAGGGGCGATCGCGCTGCAGGGGATTCGCAATGCAGGGGTGCAGGCGGGCGAGGCGGTGGTGGTGTTGGGGCTGGGGCTGATCGGGCAGCTTGCGGTGCAGCTTTTGAAGGCGGCCGGGTGCCGAGTGGTGGGGCTCGATGTGGTGCCGTCGCGGGTGGAGATGGCGGCCGGGCTGGGGGCCGATCTGGCCCTTTCGGTCGAGGCCGAGGGGGTGGCCGGCCGGGTCTGGAGTTTCACTCGCAGCCGGGGGGCCGATGCGGTGCTCATCACGGCTGCCACCAGCAGTAGCCGGCCGTTGGAGCTGGCGGCCCAACTGGCCCGCGATCGCGCCCGGGTGGTGCTGGTCGGTGTGACCGGCATGCAGGTGCCCCGCAAAGAGTATTACGAGAAGGAGCTGACGTTTATCGTCTCGCGCTCCTACGGGCCGGGCCGGTACGACCGGCAGTACGAAGAGCACGGCCACGACTATCCGCCGGGCTACGTGCGTTGGACCGAGAATCGCAACCTGGAGGCTTTTTTGGACCTGGTGGCGGCCGGCCGGGTGCGGCCCGAGGCGCTGACGACCCACCGCTTTCCCATTGCCGATGCCCTGGCGGCGTTCGAGATGGTGCTGACCAACCGCCAGCCGTATCTGGGCGTGCTGCTGACGTACCCGCAGCCGGCCGAACGGATGATCGAGAAAGGAGTGCCGGGCGTCGTTTCGATGGCCTCGGGCGGCGGTGCTGGCGGATCGGCCAGCGTTTCTGGTACATCGGAGGACGGTTCCCGTGCGTCGGCCGGCGATTCTACTGCATCGGCCGTGGATGCCGCTGCGTCCGGCGTCGATTCGGCCGCGTCGGCCGTGGATGCCGCTGCGACGGCGGGCTATGCCGCCGGGTCGGCCGGCGATTCGGCCGCGTCGAGCGTTGATGCCGGCGCATTAGCCGTCCATTTGGCTGCCGGCGGCCGCACTTCGGGTGCCTCCACCGTCAACTCGCCTGCGTCCGGCGTCGATTCGGCTGCCTCGGCGGCAGTGCCGACCGCGTCTGCCCCCGCGCGGCGGATCGATCTGGCGGTGCCCGGCCGGCGGCCAAAGCCCGGTGTGCCGGCGCTCACCCGGCCCAAGGGCACCGTGGGCGTTTCGGTGCTGGGGGCGGGTAGCTTCACGCGCGGGGTGCTGTTGCCCATTCTGGCCAGGCTGCCAGGGGTGGAGCTGCGGGGCATTGCGTCGGCCTCGGGCGTGTCGGCCAGGTCGGCGGGCCGGAAGTTCGGCTTCGCGTTTTGTGCCTCGGCCGAGGAAGAGCTTTTGGCCGACGACCGCACCGACGCCGTGTTCATCGTCACCCCGCACTCGCAGCACGCGGCGGCGGCCTGCCGGGCGCTGGAGGCGGGCAAGGCGGTGTTTGTCGAAAAGCCACTGGCCATCAATGCCCAGCAACTGGATGCGGTCCGCCAGTGCCTGCAAAAGACCGCCGGCCGGCTGATGGTGGGCTTCAACCGGCGCTTCGCGCCCCTGGCGGCGGAGCTGAAGGCGTTTTTGGCCGGCCGCGGCCCGATGAGCATGACCTACCGCGTCAACGCGGGGGCAATTCCCGCCGACCACTGGTTGTGCGACCCGGCCGAAGGCGGGCGGATCATCGGCGAGGCGTGCCATTTCTTCGACTTTTTTGCGTATTTGACCGGTGCGGTGGCCGAATCGCTTTCGGTCGAGACGCCGGCCGGGCGCAACCAGCGCGACGAACTCCAGGCCGTGGTCCGTTATGCCGATGGCTCGACCGCCCACCTGCTCTACACGGCCGACGGGCCGGCGGGCTGGAGCAAGGAGCGGATCGAGGCATTTGGCGGCGGCCGGGCCGCAGTCCTCGACGACTTCCGCCGCTTGGAGCTGATCGAAGCCGATGGCCGGCGCCGCACCAGCCGGCTGTGGCGGACCGATAAAGGGCACGCGGGTCTGGTACGGGCGTGGCTGGCGCAAGTTGCCGGGGCCGCCGACGCGGACAAACCGGCTGGCCTGCCCGGCCCCGTGCCGCTGCCCACTCCCGCCACGCTATTGGAAACCAGCGCACTGACCTTGGCCGCCGCAAATGGCCGGCCGGCCCTTAAATCGCCGTAGGATGGTGCTGTGGCGCCACATGATCCAACTTGGACGGTTGCCGGCAGGCCGAACCTGCACCTTGAATCCGCCTGGGCTACAAAGTGCCGGCAGCGCGGCACGGCGCCGCCCGACGTTGGTCCAAGGCCGCTTATACCGGTTGTAGCGGCCGTAGTGCCTGTCCGTTTTGTTTGAAGGTCGTTCGTCCACCGCTTTCCAGAGCATTTGTTTGATCGTCCTCGATGCCCGAGCGTACAATCGACCTTACCTCGTTTGGGGCCGGGCGGCTCGAGGTATCGGTTGACATCATGATCGAGAACCTAACGCCTTATCGACGAGGTTGAGTTGCCATGTCCAGCCCTACCCGCCTTGCTGAAGCTCGTCCCACAGCCGAGTGCCCTCTCGACCATCGGCCGGTCCATTTTGCCTTGATTGGCGCCGCGGGTTTCATTGCCCCGCGTCACCTTAAGGCGATTCGCGATACCGGCAACGACTTGTTGGCGGCGGTCGATCCGCATGATAGCGTCGGCGTTTTGGACAGTTACTTTCCCGAAGCGCGCTTTTTCACGGAGATCGAACGTTTCGACCGCTTCCTCGATAAGCAGCGTCACGGCCGCGAGCCCGAGCGGGTCCAGTATGTGAGCGTCTGTTCGCCCAACTACCTGCACGACGCCCACATCCGCTTGGCGCTCCGCAATCACGCCCACGCCGTTTGCGAGAAGCCGCTGGTCATCAGCCCCTGGAACCTCGAACAGCTCCACGAGCTGGAAGAGGAGTACGATCGCCGCGTGTATACCGTGTTGCAACTGCGGTACCATCCCTCGGTGCTGGCCCTCAAACGGCGGCTCGAGGGGCCCGATAGCCGTACCCACCACGAAGTATGCCTTACTTACGTCACCCGCCGCGGCCGCTGGTACCATTACTCGTGGAAGGGGGTTGAAGAAAAATCGGGGGGGCTGGTAATGAACATCGGCATTCATTTCTTCGATTTGCTGCTTTGGCTCTTTGGGCCGATGCGGCGGAGTCTGGTGCATCAGCTTACGCCGGTTCGCGCCTCGGGTTGTCTGGATTTAGAACGCGCCCGCATCCGCTGGTTCCTCTCGATCAGCGAGGACGATCTCCCCGTCGAGGTCCGGCGTCAAGGTGGGTTCGCTTACCGCCGGCTGGAGATCGACGGCGAAGACCTCGACCTCTCCACCGGCTTTACCGACCTGCACACCGAAGTGTACCGCGACATCCTCCAGGGCGGCGGCTTCGGCATCGAAGACGCCCGCCCGTCGATCGAGCTGGCCTACAACGTCCGCTGTAGCCGCGAGACCGCAGCCAATGGCTTGGTTCACCCGTTCCTGAAAGCCGCATCGGCCAGGTAGCCCTTATGGAGCCGTTCATCCACCCTACGGCCATCGTCGATCCCGGCGCCCAAATCGGCCCGCGGACCAAGATCTGGCACTTCGCGCACGTCATGCCCCACGCCAGGATCGGCGCCGACTGTGTTTTAGGCCAGAATGTTTACGTGGCCAATCACGTCGTGATCGGCAACCACGTCAAGATTCAAAACAACGTGTCGATTTATGAAGGGGTCACGCTCGAAGATTACGTGTTTTGCGGCCCCAGCATGGTGTTCACCAATGTGCGGACGCCCCGGTCGGCTTACCCCCGCAACACCAGCGACCACTTCGCCCCCACCCGCGTGTGCTATGGAGCCTCGATCGGCGCCAATGCCACGATTGTTTGCGGGGTGACCATCGGCCGATGGGCCTTCGTGGCCGCCGGTGCCGTCGTAACCAAGGACGTTCCCGACTACGCCTTGGTGGCCGGCGTGCCCGCCCGCATCATCGGCTGGGTCAGCGAAGCTGGCCTCACCCTCCAGTTCACCGATGGACGGGCCGTGTGCCCCCATACCGGCCAAGTGTACGTCAAGCTGGGACCTGACCGGGTCGCCCCCCTGCCACAGGCCGAGCCGCACTCCCAACCAGCCCAGGCTCCCACCAAGCTTGCATGAAACCCATTACCCCCCCAACGTCGCCGGCCGTGCCGTTGCTCGACCTCAAGGCCCAGTACGCCGCCATTCGGGCCGAAGTCCAGGCCGCCGTGCTCCGTGTGATCGAGTCCCAGCACTTCATCCTCGGCCCCGAGGTCGAACAGCTCGAAGCCGAAATCGCCCGCTGCTGCCAGTGCCAGTATGCCATCGGCGTCTCCTCCGGCACCGATGCCCTGTTGGTGGCCCTGATGGCCATCGGCCTGAAACCCGGCGACGAGGTCATCACCACCCCTTATAGGTTCTTCGCCACGGCTGGCGCGGTGGCCCGCCTTGGGGCCACGCCCGTCTTTGTCGATATCGACCCCGCCACCTACAACATCGCCCCGGAACACATCCAAGCCCGTATCTCGCCCAAAACCCGGGCAATCATCCCCGTTCATCTCTTTGGCCAGATGGCCGAGATGGACCCCATCATGGAAATCGCCACGCGGCACAGGCTGTACGTGATTGAAGACGCCGCCCAGGCCATCGGCGCCGAGTACCACGGACGCCGCGCCGGTTCCATCGGGCACCTCGGCTGCTTGAGCTTTTTCCCCTCCAAAAACCTCGGCGCCTTCGGCGACGCCGGCATGGTCACCACCAACGACCCCGAATTGGCCGACCGCGTCCGCCTGTTGCGCAACCACGGCTACCGGCCCAAGTACTACAACAAGGTCATCGGCGGCAATTTCCGGCTCGATACCCTCCAGGCCGCGGTGCTGCGCGTGAAGCTCCAATACCTCGAAACCTGGACCGAGGCCCGCCGCCGCAACGCCGAGTGCTACCGCCGGTTGTTCTCCGAGGCCGGCCTGGTCGATGCCAGCGGTCCGTCTGCCTCGCCCGCCCCCGGCAAGATCGTCTTGCCGGTCGCCCAGCCCCACTGCCGCCACGTCTACAACCAGTTCGTCATCCGCACTGCCCAAGACCAGCGCCCGGTCCTCCACCAGCAACTCCGTGAGGCCCAGATCGGCCACGAGGTGTATTACCCCCTGCCGCTGCACCTCCAGGAGTGCTTCGCCCACCTGGGCTACCGGCCGGGCGACCTCCCCGAAAGCGAAGCCGCAGCCGCGCAAACCACCGCCCTGCCCGTCTATGCGGAACTTTCGCCAGCCCAGCAAGCGACCGTGGTCCACGCCGTCGCCCGCGCCTTGACCGCCCAGGGGTAGTCTTATGTACGAGAACAAGACCATCGCCGTCGTAGTACCCGCCTATAACGAAGCGGAGCTGATCGGCCGGGTCCTCGAGACCATGCCCCAGTTCGTCGACCGCATCTACGTGGTCGACGATGGCTCTGCCGATGGCACCGCGGCGCGGGTCGAGGCCTACCAGGCCGATCCCGGCTGGCAGGCCCGGCTTGCCCTCCTGCGCCACCCCGAGAACCGTGGCGTAGGGGCCGCCATTGCCACGGGCTACCGCCAGGCCGCCGCCGACGGCATGGATGTGGTGGCCGTCATGGCCGGCGACGCCCAAATGGACCCCGACGACCTCCCTCGGCTTATCGAGCCAGTGGTGCTCGGCGAGGCCGATTACGTCAAGGGGAACCGCCTTTTCACCGGCGAAGCCTGGCAGACCATCCCCCGCCACCGCTATCTGGGCAATGCCGTCTTGTCGCTTTTGACCAAGATCGCCTCCGGCTACTGGCACGTGGCCGACTCGCAAACCGGCTACACCGCCATCTCGCGCGAGGCCCTCGAACTGCTGCCGCTCGAAAAACTCTACCCCCGTTACGGCTACCCCAACCACCTGCTGGTCATGCTTAACGTCTATGACTTTCGGGTGATCGACGTTCCAGTCCGGCCGGTGTATAATATTGGCGAGAAGTCGGGCATCCGCCTGTACAAGGTCATCCCCAGCATGTCCTGGCTGTTGTTCAAGCAATTCCTGTGGCGGATGAAAGAGAAGTACGTGATCCGCGACTTCCACCCGCTGTTGTTCTTCTACGCCTTCGGCGGGCTCCTGATGTTCCTGTGCGGCCTCTTGACCGTGCGGCTGCTTTGGGACTGGATAGCCACAGGCGTCATCCCCAAAGTGAACGCGCTGGCGTGCATGTTCACCGCGATCAGCGGCATCCAGTTCCTGCTGTTCGCGATGTGGTTCGACATGGACTACACTTCGCGTGCCCGCGCCGATCCACGAATGATGCATTTGCCTCAGCACGCTGCTGCCCGTCGCCGCGCTGGCCATCCAACCACGCCAAAACAATCGCGCGACCTTGCCACCAGTCAACAACACACCGCCCGCCAGGGCGGTACCCTGGCTTCCTTGAACAAGTCCGCCGAGCTTTAGCTTGTACCAGCCGCAGTATGTTTGGCCACACAGCGTTTCCCCGGGCCCCGACCGATATCGACGGCCAGCCGTCAAGACTGCGCGTTGGGCATATCCGTGTCAGCAAGAACACGAGATACGCCACGGCGAATCCAATCTCGCGCTACCTCACAGACAAATTTGTCGCGACACTCTCCCAAACGCTAGCGGGTCTGCGCTTTGACACGCTCCTCGACATCGGATGCGGTGAAGGCGCCCTTCTGAGCCACCTTCACGCCTGCCTTGGCGGGAAGACTGTTCTTGGGGTTGACCTCGACATGCACGAACTCCGCATGGCCAAAGCGAATGTTCCGTTCGCTACCGTCGTGCGCGGAACGGTTTACGCGATTCCTTTCGCCGACCGAAGCGCAGACCTCGTCCTTTGCTCGGAGGTTTTGGAACACCTGGCGATGCCCACTGTTGCCCTTTCCGAGCTTTGTCGTGTCGCAAAGAGCTACTGCGTGCTAACTGTGCCTAATGAACCATGGTGGCGCATACTGAATGTTATGCGCGGCGCCTATTTATTGCGTCTTGGAAACACCCCAGGACACGTGAATCATTGGACGCTGGCCTCATTCCGGCGGCTGCTGCACCCCTATTTTGAGATTTCGAAGGTCGCCCTTCCGCTGCCCTGGATTGCGGTCCTCTGCCGACCCAGGGACGCGAGGTAAGCAGTGATATGAGGTTAGGGCCGCTTACGCACCGCTCGGCTGCCGAGCGCAACCGGACGCAGGGCAGTGGTACTCCATCTGATCGCGGCCCGTGGCGGCGTTTGAAGCTGTTAACGCGGGCGTGCTTCTATCTTTGCGTACTATTTGCGGCAGCAGCTCTCTACCGCTCAGATTACCTCTATCTGCCGGAGGTTGTCTCGCCCTTCGCAGCAGCGACAGCCCTTCTTTGCCTTTTCGTCGGCTTCTTTGCTTCGGCGTTGGGGTGGAGATCCGTTCTGGCGGCTGGAGGTGCGCCCGTACCGTTTGTTGTGTGTCTTGCAAGTTGCGGATTGTCGTTGGTTGGCAAATACATTCCTGGGAAGGTATGGATGGTTGCAGGAAGGGCAATTTACGTAGCGGAGCGCGCGCGTCGCGGGCTGGGACAAACGTCTCTGCTATCGCTACAGGCGCAGCTATTGGATATATGGGCAGGGCTGTCTTTGGGGATCGTTGGATTGTGCCGTGTCGGCGGTTTTGCGGTTTGGGGGTGGCCGTTGGTGGGCTTATACGCGATGATGAGCGCTGCAGTGTTTAGCGCTGCAATCCAGCGTTGTGTGACTGGTGTTGTGGCGCGGTTTACGGGTTTGCGCGCTCAGCCACTTGTCATGGATTTTTATACGGCACGCACGGTCTTGCCGTGGGTGGTGGTTACGTGGTTAGCCTGGGCTACGGGCTTTCAAATGCTATGCGTGGCGTTATTGGGGGATAGTGTCTCGTGGAACGCGGGCCTGGGATTTCCGTTGGCTGGCGTGCTTGGGGTGTTGACCGTTGTTTCGCCTGGCGGCATGGGCGTTCGCGAGGGTATCCTGGCGGGCTATCTCATTCTTGCCGGGATGAATATGGCCGACGCGAGCACTGTCGCGGTAGCAGCACGGATGTGGTTCTTGGTCGGAGAGGTGGGTATGTTCGGGATTGGCCTAGTTGCAAGCTATTGGCGGCGACCTGGTTCGGGCAGGGCCGCCGCCCAGGACGATGGCGTGAATGAGGCGGACGCGTGTTGTCGGCGGTGCGACATTGGGAGGGAGGCTTAGTGGTTAGCGCGTCTGGTATGGGGGCGGTAAGGCGCCGTCCTATCCGGGCACTGCCGGCCTTGCGCACCGGCGCCGCGATTGGGGAATTCCTCTCCGCCGGAATGGGCCGTCGCCGCGGCCCTGCACCTCTATCGCCGCCTGGCCATCCCCCCGCCTGTGGCCGCGACTTGCCTAAGCCTGACGACCATCACGGGGATCCTAGGAGCCCTGTTGGCCGCCGTGCTGTTTGGCGGCCTGGGCAACCCCGGCTTCGGCGGGCCCTGGCCTCTTTTGGGGCTATCGGCCGCCCTGATCACCGCCAGCACCCCGCGGCTGCTATATCCATCGCTCAACTGGGTCCTGAAACTGGTGGGCCGCCCGCCCATCGAGGTCCGCTTGCGAGCCACCCATATCGTCGCTGTCGTCCTTGCGCTGGCCCTTGCCGCCGGACTGTACGGCGCGGGCTTCGGCTGCCTGACCTATGCGTTTGTGCCAACCGCCCCGGCCGGCATTGGCCAACTGATAGGCCTTTTCGCCTTTGCCCAGATCGCGGGGTTCCTGGCGTTCTTCGCTCCCGCAGGCATCGGGGTGCGCGAGGGGGTGTTGATGGTGGGCCTGAGCCCGCTGGTGGGCTCCGGGCCGGCCATCGTCGTCGCCGCCGCCTGCCGCCTGTGGCAGACCGCCATGGAATTGGCCATGACGCTGGTGGGACTGGCCATGCTCCGCAGCTTGCGCCTGGCCCCCGGGCGCTTCCCCTCCCAGGAAAACCCCTCGCCGCAACCGTCCGACTAACTACGATGTTCTGCCGTTCGACTTCAGTTGCTTACTCGACCGTAGGAGTACCGGACTGATGCCCAGCCAACCCGACACCGCCCCAAGCCTACCAGCGGGCGAACACGACGACCATGGCTAGCGAATTTCCACACAATGCGCCGTCACTCTGGCCCAGGCACCCACAATCGGACGGATCACCTTGCCGGAAACGCGGCCAGTTACCGCAACCATCCCGACCTCACGCGCAAACTGCCCACGTGCGGACCCTACTGTTGTGACCTGCAATTTCTCGCTTTAGGCGGTGCCTCCCGTTCGCAAACACGACCTTTTCCCATACCGCAAACTACCTTTCAATCACCCACCATGACAGATCATATCGTTCGGCAAGATGAGCAATCGCCGCCGACCCGGCGCTGGCTTATAAGGGCCGCGGGCGCAGCGCTTTTTCTCATAGCAGTAACGCAGCTTGTTATAGTACCGTTCTTGATCAAGGGCGGTGCGCATGGCGACTTCATGACGATTTATAATCACACGAAGGCGATTTACCAGGGTCGGGACATCTACGCGCGCGGCAACGGCTATCTTCCCGGCATTTACGTGGTGATGGGTTGGCAATTCCCGTTAACCCCCAACGTGGCGTGGGTCGTCTGGCGCCTCATAGGGGTGCTCCTGGGAGTCGCCATTCTGTGGACTGGCTACCGCGCGCTCCGTCGGACCCAAAACGGAGCTGTTCCGCTGTTGTGCCTGGCAAATCTTGCGGCGTTGTCTGGCTTTTCACCCAAGTGGGGCAATCCGGGCAATCTTGCGGCACTGGCACTGGTGCTTGCGTACTTTCTGTTGGATCTTCGGCGGCCCTGCGCGGCCGGAATCCTGCTGGGCGTTGGCTGCGTCCTCAAGTATCCCCTTGGGCTACCCATAATTCTACTCGCTCTCGCGGCTAGGGAGATTCGAGCGTTTGTAGCGGCCGCTGGCGTCTTCCTCGCCCTTCAATTAGTGGGACTTGGAGTCTTGTGGCATCACCATTACGGGCCAGCGCACGTGGGACTAGGCGTTCTAAAGGGAGTATCGTCGCTGGGGGGCTATAACGAGCATGGTTTTAAGCGGTTCACGGAGGCAAATCCGTACCGATTTCAGTTTATGCATCTCTCTCCTGTGCTGAATGCATTCGGAATGTCGCGCGGTGCAGCCAATGCTGTAGCGTTTAGCGGCGCGCTCGCTGGGACCTGTCTAGCGGTTGGTGCCGCGCTAAAGAAGCGCCAGGTTCCATTTTTGCGTGCGTGCGCGATCATTTCGCCCTGCATTTTGCTGTTCACGTACCATCGGTTTTACGACTCGGGGATCCTGGCGTTTCCGATCGTTCTGGCGTGGTCGTCCGTGGGGGCGCGACGGTGGCTACCATGGGTGGTTATCCTCTTCTCCGTGCCGCTGTTCTTGTCAGTGTCGAACATTCTGTACGCGCGGATTGGCCTGCCGACCGCATGGGTTCAATTGGCTCTATGGGCGCGGGTGGTCGGGCCGCACCACGTTTACGCGCTGGCCGTCGTTGCGTTGGCTACGGCCGTGTTGGCCTTTCGCGAATTGCCAGCCGGTAATTCCCGCGACGGGGAACAAAAGCCTGGTTGTAACCCAGGGTCTTGAAGACGCGATATGCCTTGTAGGAACCTTTGCGACCGGGGCGTCTCTGCGTGTGGATTTGGTGCGCGATTACGCCAGGGCGTGGAACGGACTGGCGGCAGGCCCGGTAACACGGCAGGAGGATGGTATGCTGGCGCCGGCTTGGTGGCCGACGGTCAATACGGGTGCATCGCGGGTCGATATGCGTATGCAGCCGTCATTTTGGGGGCGTCGCGGCGTTGCAGATGGTGCGGATCGGAGGTGCGGTGGGCAGCGCTGGGGTAGTTCCGCCCACGACCCTGGGTAGAGGTCCAGCGCACTTTGAATCCGGAAATAGGCTGTCACAAAACCAGCGGCTGGCGGGTCTGATTGTCCGCGCCGGCCGAGAGCACGCCGGCGCCCATCGCGCGGCCAGCCTGGCCTGCACCTGATATCCTGAAATGAAAATCCTGTTCTTTTGCCATTACTTTCCGCCGGAGGTCAATGCCCCGGCCACGCGGACCTACGAGCACTGTGTGCGCTGGGCGGCGGCCGGGCACGATGTGACCGTGGTCACCTGCGTGCCCAACTGCCCCGACGGCGTGGTGTACCCGGGCTATCGCAACCGGCTGCGGCGCCAGGTCGAGCACATCGACGGCATCCGCGTGGTGCGGGTGTGGACCTACGTGGCCCCCAACGCCGGCACCGTGCGGCGGATCGCCAACTATCTTTCGTACCTGCTTTCGGCGGTGTGGGCCGCGTTGTGGCTGCCCCGCCCCGACGTGCTCGTGGCCACCAGCCCCCAGTTCTTCTGCGGCTGGGCCGGGGTATTGGTGCACTGGCTCAGGCGCGTGCCGCTGGTGCTGGAGATTCGCGATATCTGGCCCGAGTCGATCCGTGCGGTCGAAGCCATCCGCAGCCGGCCTGTCCTCCGCCTGCTGCAATGGCTAGAGCGCCGCATGTACCTGGCGGCCGACCACATCGTGACGGTCGGCCCGGGCTACCGCGATAATATCCTCCAGAAGGTGCCGCTGGCCGACCGCATCTCGGTAATTACCAACGGGGTGGATCTGCGGTTGTTTGTGCCGGCTAAGCCCGATCCCCGGTTTTTGCACCTTTGGGACCTGGAGGGGAAGTTCGTCTGTTCGTACGTGGGCACGATCGGCATGGCCCATGGGCTGGAGGTGGTGTTGGAGGCCGCGCGCCTGCTACAGGCCAAGGGGCGCGACGACATCCGCTTTTGCCTGGTGGGCGACGGGGCCAGACGCCAGCACCTGGAAGAGCAGGCCCGGCGCCAGGGGCTGGACCGGCTGGTCATCTTTACCGGCCGGCAACCCAAGGACGAAATCCCGCGGATTTTGGCTAGTTCCGATTGCTGCCTGGTGCACCTGCGCAAGTGCGACCTGTTCGGGACGGTGCTGCCGTCGAAGATTTTCGAGATGATGGCCATGGGCCGCCCGATCCTCTTGGGGGTGGATGGCGAGGCCCGGCGGATCGTGCTCGAGTCGGGGGCGGGGCTGGCCATCGAGCCCGAGTCGGCCGAGGCCCTGGTGGCGGCCGTAGAGCGCCTGGCCGATGCCCCCGACCGCGGGGCCCTGGCCGGCAGCCGCGCCCGCCAGTACGTGGCCCAGCACTACAACCGCGATGTGCTGGCAAGCCGCTACCTGGAGCTTTTGCACCAGGGAGCCGGGGTGCCGTACCCTCGGTTTGCCGAAGAAGAGCACCCAAGCGAGCCTCAATTCGCCGAGCATGCCAACAAGCCACCCAGGCACATGCTCAGGGAAATACGCCGTGGGCGTTGACAAACGGCTTCGGCCGTCTGAGGATTTTCAGCGGAATGCGGAATCGACGTGATCGGTACTGAGGCCCGGGAGGCCGCGGATGCCTATTGCAGCGAACGTGCGGCTGGGCGCGAACGTCCAAATTGCGTATCCCGAGTTGGTCAACCTGTACGGGTGCACCATCGGCGACGATACGCGAATCGGGCCTTTCGTGGAGATTCAAAAGAATGCCACGGTGGGATGCCGCTGCAAGATCAGCTCGCATACGTTTATTTGTGAGGGCGTCAGCATCGACGACGAGGTGTTCGTGGGCCACGGCGTGATGTTTATCAACGACCGTTATCCCAAGGCCACGGCGCCCAGTGGCAAACTCCAGACCGAGGCCGATTGGCACGTGATTCCTACGCGCGTAGGCCGGGGCGCGTCGATCGGCTCCGGGGCGGTGATCCTCTGCGGGGTGACAATTGGCGAAGGGGCCTTAGTCGGTGCCGGCGCGGTGGTGACCCGCGATGTGCCGGCCGGTACCGTGGTCGCGGGCGTGCCCGCACGTATTCTACGGACTTCGCTCGATTCGAGGTGATGCATGGCCGCAGCGCTACAAGTGCCGTTTGTGGACCTTCGCCGGCAGAACGAGGCCATCTGGGACGAACTCCAGCACGCCTTGGACGGGGTGACACGCCAGGCGCAGTTCATTCTCGGCCCGGCGGTCGAACGCTTTGAAAAAGCCTTTGCCGCGTACATCGGGCGGAGGCATTGCGTCGGTCTTAATAACGGTACCTCGGCCCTGCATATGGCGCTGCGGGCATGCGACATTGGTCGCGGTGACCAAGTCATCACCACCCCCCACACATGGGTCAGCACCAGTTGGGCTATCACCTATGTGGGCGCCACACCGGTGTTCGTCGATATCGACCCGGTCACGTACAACATCGACCCGCACCTAGTCGAGCAGGCCATCACTCCCCGCACCAAGGCCCTTTTACCCGTGCACCTGTACGGCCAGGCGTGCGATATGGACGCACTGTGCCGCATTGCCGACCGCCACGGCCTGGTGCTCATCGAGGACGCGGCCCAAGCGCACGGGGCGATGTACGACGGTCACCGCGTTGGATCGTTTGGCCACATCGCTTGCTTTAGCTTTTATCCGGGCAAGAATCTTGGGGCATTCGGCGAAGCCGGTGCCATCGTAACCGATGACGAGGCGATCGCCGACCGCATCCGCCGGCTGCGGGACCATGCCCAAAAAGGGCGGCACCACCACGTGGAACTCGGCTACAACACCCGCATGGAGGGCATCCAGGGGGCCGTTCTGGAGGTCAAACTCCGGCATCTGGACGAGTGGAACGCGGCCCGCCGCCGCCACGCCGAGCGCTATCGCCAACTGCTTGCTGGCGTGCCCGGCATCGAACTCCCCGCCGCCCCACGGCCCGAAGCCCATGTCTGGCACCTATTCGTGGTGTTGGTCCGGGGCATCAGCCGCGATGTGCTTCAAAAGCGCCTGGCCGAGCGCGGCGTGGCCACGGGCGTCCACTACCCGACGCCCGTGCCCCTCCAGCCCGCTTATGCCGAACTGGGGTACCACCCTGGCGACTTGCCCGTGGCCGAAGACGTTATGAGCCACTGCCTGTCGCTGCCTATGTTCGCCGAACTCACAGAGGAACAAATCGAATACACGGCTACAGCACTTAAAGACTGCCTCCAACATTGATCGGTCTGACAGGGCTATGAGACTCTCCGGCAAGACAGTTCTGGTGACCGGCGGCGCGGGCTTCATCGGATCGCACCTGGTAGATGCCCTGGCCGACCTTCGTGTGCGCGTACTCGACGACTTCTCCACAGGCAAAGAAGAGAATTTGGCCCACCACCGCGGGCACCCAAACATCAAGATCATCCGAGGCGACCTCCGTGACCGACCGTTGCTAGCCCGGGCCCTCAAAGGAGTCCACGTAGTGTTCCACCTGGCCTGCCGTGGCGTCCGCCACTCCATTGGCCATCCCGTAGAGAACCACGAGGTAAACGCAAGCGGCACGCTCGGGCTGTTAGAGGAAGCACGCAGGGAGGGCGTTGAGCGGTTCGTCCACGTTTCATCCTCCGAAGTGTATGGTACCGCCCGCTACGTTCCGATGGACGAGAATCACCCCACATTTCCCGAAACGGTGTACGGCGCCTCGAAGCTTGCCGGAGAGTGTTACGCGCGCGCGTTCCATCAGACACACGGTTTTCCGACTATCGTAGTCCGCCCTTTCAATAACTTCGGCCCCCGTAGCCACCACGAGGGCGACTGCGGAGAGGTCATCCCCCGATTTGTCGTTTGGGCCTTGAATGGTAAGCCCCCGATCATCTTTGGCGACGGCCTGCAAACCCGCGACTTCATCTACGTTGAAGACACTGCCTACTGGCTGCGCCGCGCCGCCGAATCAGATGCACTTGTGGGCAGCACCATCAATTTGGGTTCGGGATGCGAGACATCGATCCTAGATCTGGCTCGGGCGGTCCAGGACGCAGTGGGCGATGGTGCGCCCGAACCGCAGTTTTGCCCTCCTCGCCCGGGGGACGTGCGCCGCCACCTGGCCGATGTACGCCGCGCAAAGGCCTTGCTCGGTTTCAAGGTGCGAGTGGATCTGAGCGACGGTCTTCGTCGCGTCATCGATTGGTTTCGCGCCCATCCGGAGGGGGTCGCCAGCCTATTAGAAAAAACGCAGGCCGTGAACTGGAAGGGCGCGTGACCGGACCTTTGGGCAACCTGGCCAGCCGGAGCCTCCCATAGCAGTTTTCGCAACGCTTTATGCATTTTGCCTCGGTGTTAGCTAATGCTCACGCAACCTGGTTTGATCCCGATCACCGTTCCTTGTTTTGGCCCGGAGGAAGCCGAAGCCGCGGCGGCGGCTGTCCGTAGCGGGTGGGTCAGTCAAGGCCCGAAGGTGGCCGAGTTCGAGCGGGCCGTGGCCGACTATTGCGGAACCGCCCACGCTGTGGCCGTCGCCAACTGCACCACGGCCCTGCACTTGTCACTGCTCGTGCTGGGAATCGGCCCGGGCGATGAGGTCATCTGCCCCTCAATGTCCTTTATCGCCACGGCCAATTCCATCCGCCACGCCGGAGCCACCCCCGCCTTTGCCGAGGTGGACCCGCAGACGTACAACCTCGACCCCGACGCCGTGGAGGCCGCAATCACCTCACGGACGAAGGCAGTGATGATCGTTCACCAGATTGGCCTGCCAGCCGACATCGACCGCTTCCTCGCCTTGGCCGACAAGTATGGTCTCAAGCTGCTGGAAGACGCTGCCTGCGCCATTGGCAGCCGGTACAAAGGCCGGCCGATCGGTGGCCATACCGAGATGGCCTGCTTCAGCTTCCATCCCCGCAAAGTGGTTACGACTGGCGAAGGCGGGATGATCACGACGAATAACGCCGAGCACGCCCGCCGCCTGCGCCTCCTGCGCCAGCACGGCATGAGCGTGCCGGACACCGAGCGGCACAGTGCAAGACAGATCATCATCGAGCAGTACCTGTGCGTGGGATACAATTACCGAATGTCCGATATCCAGGCGGCGGTCGGCATCGAACAGATGAAAAAGCTCGACTGGATTGTGGCCCGGCGTCGGGAATTGGCAGCCCGGTACACGCAAGCGCTCTCGGGCCATCCCTGGCTGCGCCCACCCCATGTGCCCGACTACGCCGAGCCGAATTTTCAAAGCTATGCCGTACAGTTGACGGCCGATGCCCCGATCGGCCGCGACGAACTGATGCAGCAACTCCTGGACGCAGGCATTGCGACCCGACGAGGAATCATGCTAGCCCATGAGGAGCCCCCCTACGCCGACGGCGCGGCGCGCTGCCCCCTTCCCTGCTCAGAGCAGGCCAGCCGCCGCTCGCTACTAGTTCCGATATATCCAACTATGAGTGCCCGCGACCAGGAGACAGTGATCGAGCACCTGAGGCTTTCCCTGACGTGACCCCCAAAACCGTCCATTGTCGCTCGAAGCCATCTCTCCGCCCATGGGCGCAGCCTCAAACCGTTGCGAGCCCGTTGCCTTGTTGACCTCGAGCCCCTTAACGCACGTCCACAAAAAAGCCGGCATTGACAGCTCACGACCGCTGCTTTGACGACCCCATGGCTAACCAGTTTCCAAAGAATCATGGAATTCCACCTAACCCATACAACGCTCACTGTTGGATTACCGGAAATCCACAAATAGGCGCGGGTACATGGATAGGGGCATTTACCCTAATAGATGGCCAGGGTGGCCTTACGATCGGGAAAGGGTGCGACATCTCCTGCGGCGCGCAGATCCTAACCCATTCAACCGTCCGGCGGTGCCTTACGGAGCGTCGCATCGACAAGGTGGACCGCAAACCAACGGTCATCGAAGACTACGTTTTCGTCGGGACCAATGCCGTCATCCTTATGGGCTGCCGCATCGGCCACCATTCTGTCATCGCTGCGGGTGCGGTGGTTCTAGAAAATACTACAATCCCTCCTTACTCACTTGTGGCGGGGGTGCCCGCACGCGTAGTCCGCAACATACAGCCGGACGTACAAGCGTGGATTGTGGAGGCCCTTGCGGAGCATGACCCGGCTAAGCGTGATAACAGCCTTTCTGAATGAGGAGGCGAATCTGCCCAGGCTACGCCGCCATCTGGTTGACGGCAGCGCCCGGGTAGCGGTTACGACGGAAATCATTTTGGTCGACGACCATTCGACCGATGGCAGCGGCGAGCTGGCCATTCAGTGGGCAAAGGAGGACTCGCGCGTTCGTTATCTACGCCTCGCCCGCAACAGCGGTTCGCACGCTGCTTTTTCGGCCGGTCTGGGACAATGTCGAGGCGATTGTGCGATCCTTATGGCCGCGGACCTTCAGGACCCGCCTGAACTTATTCCGGATCTGGTAGCCAAGTGGCGCGAAGGCTACGATGTGGTCTGGGCCGTTAGGGCGCGACGCGAAGGTGAACGGTGGACTACACGCCTGTGTGCCGCAATCTACTATTGGCTCATGCGACGTCTGGCACTGCCCGACATGCCCCCCAAAGGCGCCGACTTCTTCCTGGTCGACCGCAAAGTCATCGACGCCTACAACAGGATCCAGGAAAAGCACACCAGCCTCTTGGCCATGATCCGATGGATGGGTTTTCGCCAAACCTCCATCGAGTATGTCAAGCAGGCTAGACATGGCGGCAAGAGCAAGTGGACATTCGGCAAGAAGCTCAAGTTATTTATCGACTCGATCGTCTCGTTCAGCTATCTGCCCATCCGCCTGATGTCCCTTTTGGGATTCCTCATGGCGCTGTGCGGGTTCTTGTATGCCGGTGTGGTCGTGATCAGCCGGCTGGCCGGCACTGTGCTCGCAGGCACCGGCTTCGCCGCTCTGATGACCGTCCTATTGGTCGGCCAGGGGATGATCCTCATGATGCTGGGGGTGCTAGGCGAATACCTGTGGCGAACCTACGACGAGGCCCGTGGCCGGCCGCGATACATCATCGAGGAAGTCTATCCCCCAACAGACCGGGCGTCACCGGCACAACCCATACAAGCTGAACGGCAACCCGCTTCCCACAAGGAAACGCCAGCGGCGGCCCCTGCCGAAAACCAGCCTGAGTTATTACCATAGACCAAAAGACGGAAAAGGACAATCACATGCGTACGATGGCTCGCCGATCGACGGGTAACCGCAAGCAAGATGCCACCGCAGTGGTGGGCATCGCCGTAGTGGGCTACGGCTACTGGGGCCCCAACCTGGTTCGGAACTTCACCACCTGCCCTACCACGCGCGTGGTGGCCGTGTGCGACCAGAACCCTGCCCGGCTGGAGCGGGCCGGCGCTGCCTGCCCACACGCTAAACTGGTGCAGAACTTCGCCGCGGTGGTCGATGACCCCCAGGTCGACGCGGTAGTGATTGCCACGCCCGTGGCCACCCACGCCGAACTGGCCCTGGCCGCCCTGGAGGCCGGCAAGCACGTCCTGGTGGAAAAGCCCATGGCTGCCACCGTACACGAAGCCGAGGAAATGGTCCGCCGGGCCGAGAAACTCGGGCGCGTACTCATGGTCGATCACACGTTCATTTATAGCCCCCCCGTGCGCAAGATGAAGGAACTGCTGGATGCTGGGGAGTTGGGCGAGCTGTACTACATCGATAGCGTACGCATCAACCTGGGCCTGTTCCAGCACGATGTCAACGTGCTGTGGGACCTGGCACCGCACGACCTTTCGATCCTGGATTACCTTCTGGGCCGGCTGCCGCGCAGCCTGTCGGCCTTCGGAACTTGCCACGTGGACACTGCCCGGGAAATCGAGGACGTAGCGTACCTGAACCTTGACATGGGCGGCGGGCTGCTGGCCTCGTTCCACGTCAACTGGCTCAGCCCAGTGAAGATCCGCCATTTCATCCTCGGCGGGAGCCGCAAGAGCCTGGTCTACAACGATCTCGATTTGGCCGAACGCATCAAGGTATACGACCGCGGGGTAAGCGTATCGCAAGACGTGGAAGCGCGACGCGGGCTGTTGGTCAACTACCGCAGTGGGGACGTGTGGATTCCCCACCTCGACAATGCCGAGCCGCTACAAACCATGGTGCGGCACTTCGCGGAGTGCATCGTGCAAGGCAAGCAGCCGTTGACCGACGGCCAGGCGGGCTTGCGCGTGGTCCGAATCCTTGACGCGGCCCAGCGGAGCATCAAGGCCCAAGGCGGCCGAATCACGCTGTAGAATGCATACCGCGATGAGTGACTTACTGGTCTTCCTTCGTGCCGTATGAACAGTTATCGTTGTGTTGAGGGCATTTGGCGGCCGGCAGTGCCGGTGGTGCATCGCGAGGAAGACTACACGAGCGACTCGTTTGAGCGCCTTCGGCAGATGGAGCGCGTGCACTTCTGGTATCAGGGCCGATACCGTTTTCTGAGCGAGGCGGTGCGAAGACACCTGGGCCTCGCTTCGGGGCGGAATGGGAAAAGGCAAACCCCGAGGGCAAGGCGCTGCGGGCCATGGACATCGGCGGCTGCGGGGGCTGGATCCAGCGGTTTGCAAGGCTTGTGGCAAACCGGCCAACAGAGCTGGCCGTGGGCGACTCGTGCCCGAAGGCCTTGCAGCTTGCGCGCTCGGCCCTGCCGCCTGCAATCGAACTTTACCACCTGGATTGCATGAACCTTGGCTGGACAGAGCGCTGGGATGTGATCTTCCTGTTGGACGTGCTGGAGCATCTGCCTGACGACGGCCGGGCGATGGCTGAGTTAGCCGGGGCGCTGGCCCCCGAGGGGGTATTGTTTGTGACGGTGCCGGCCCTGCAGGCCTTCTGGACCTACAACGACGAGCTGGCGGGGCACCGGCGGCGATACTGCCGGGCCGACCTGGCGCGCCTCGCAAGGAGTGCGGGGTTGGTTCTGCGGGACGCCCGATACTTCATGTTCCTGCTGAGTCCCCTGCTTTTGGCATCGCGGTGGCTGTTCATGCTGCGGCACCGCAGGGCCACATGGGAACGAAGGACGAATGTAATGGACAGGACGCACCGCCCGCCGGGGCGGGTTTTGAACGCCGCCCTTGGGGCCGTGTTCGCCTTGGAGACACCGCTTGGCCACTGGCTGCGGTTCCCGTGGGGCACATCCTTGCTGGGCGTGTTTAAGAAGCCGGAAGAAACGAAGTGCAGGCTCGACGACCCCGGCCTCCGCTACCCAGTGACCAGATAATGGCCGAAAGTGGAATGACATCATGATGACGCTGCAGTGTGCGGATTCAGCCGATTGGTCGTCAGCCGACACACCGCGGCTTTCCGGTGGCCTAGCCGGTGGACGCCGCGATACACTTGAACAATTGTTCGTGCTGGGCGTTTGGGGTGCCCTTGCGCTTGCGGTTTCAGGTCTGATTGTGACCCTTGGGAGTTCCGTGCCGCTGGCAGACGACTGGTCCTTTGTGCCGACTATCGCCGACTCGCGGTCCTTGCCGGTGGCCTGGCTTTGGGAGCAATCGGCCGACCACCGAGCGCCGATCAAGAAATTGGCCATGTGGCTAGTTTGGCAGGGGTTTCCTGGCGACCTGCGGGCTGCGATGCTCTGCGGGTTCATCGGGCTTGCCTTAGGGGTGTTAGGGCTGCTTGCGCTCATTCGGTTCCTTCGCGGCCGCACTGAGTACACCGATGCCTTTTTCCCGCTGCTTTTGATGAACTTTGGCCACGCAAACGTCTTTTTGTGGTGGACAACTATCGACGTGCCCTGGTACGCAGCGGTAGAATCCCTGTTGGTTGTGGGTCTTGTCCTTGGCGACCCTGCGGGGAACTGGCGCCGGCTTCTTCTGTTTGGCACGGGATTGACGGTGCTACTGGTTACAGGCTCGCTGGGTGTGGCGTGTGGGCTACCGCTGCTGGTTAGCCTTTGTTTAGCTATTCCGGGCTGCGTGCGGGTTTCGAGGGCACGAGCTGGTCTGGCCGCGGCGTTTGCGGCTGCGGCCGTAGCGGTCGTAGTGGCCTACTTCTGGGGATTTGACCGACAGCGCGTCCAAAGTCCGTTTGTTTCTTTTAGCGCGTGGCTGTCAGCCAGCCTCCAGTATTTGACAGTGGGGTTCGGTCCGGCCACCAAGCGTTTCTGGCCAGCGTCGGGTTTGGCTGTTGTGGGGGCGACTGCCGTGGCTGCGGGGTTACTCGTGTACCGGATTACAGGGCGACGCGCAAGCGTCGAGGGGCGCGTTGCGGCCGCGATGTCGTTATTAGCGCTTGCGTCTCCTGTAGCAGGGGCGGTTGCGGTGGGCCTGGGCCGTCAACTTCAGGGCGGATTGGCAGAAAGGTACGCGCTGTATGCGGCGCCGTTTGCATGTGTGCTTTACGCGCTGTCGGCCAAATATGCGCCGCGCCATTTAGGGCGGATGTTCGAAGTTGGATTGTTCGCTTTGGCGTGCGCGGGCCTGTTCTTCGGGTTTTCGTTTGGCCTCGGCGTGGCCAAGCAGCGACAAGACCGCGCGCAGCGGTTCCGGGCGGATATCGAGGCCGGCCTGCCCCTGACCGCTTTGGTGGCGCGACACGGTGCCAATTGGGGCCTGAACGAGGATAGCTTTCGGTCAGGTCTTGAAGTGCTTCAGAAAGCGCAGGTTGGCATGTTCGCCCGCATTGCCGCCGACCCGCCGATGGACCAACGCAGCCTGTCGGCGGTACCGACGCGGACGTGTCGGATGATGGGGCAAGATGGGTGGTGGCGTAGCTCGGGTCGCGCGTCCTTGTTGAGCTTCGACCTCTCGGCGCCTCGACGGGTTCTTGCCATTCGGTTCTCATACGTGTTGCGAAGCCGCAAGAACTCGGCGACATTTCGCGTGTACTGGGATAGAGGCGCCGAACACCACGTATTCGAGCGGGTAGGCGAATGCGAAGTGACAGTGAACTTCAACAGTGCCAAGCCACGCCGCCTGGAGACGCAGACGGTTTGGATCGACGAGGTCGTTCAGGCGTTCGCAATATCTCCGTCGGAGGAGGCCTGCGAGTTCCAATTAAAAGAGGTGGTGTTGCTTGTTCCACGAGATGGAGGGGCGAGCGCCGCTGAGCATGCAGAAGCCGCCCAGCCGACGCAGTAGCGTTAGGCGAGCCGGGTGGAGAAGCTGGATCGTGCGGGCTGTTGCTAAGCCGAATCGATCCTATTAGGAATTATTTGCCAAGCCGAAAGTACTGGCGCATTACTTGGCGAGGGATGACGTGTGGAGCCCTCCGGGGGCAGCGGGGCTGGGTGGCGGCGGGGAACGTCGCGAAAAGTGGCTTGTGTGGTTTGTCCGCGGCAGTTTTTGAGCGACATGGGCGCCCAGCGACCCGACGGGCGTGGCAGGTCGCGCGGGGGCACA
>FWWM01005516.1_pt1 | contig 22778 bp, 16 predicted proteins | sample 2228351 | NCBI WGS metagenome assembly FWWM01 (sample SAMEA103939774, study PRJEB20133) | metagenome
CCATCTCCTTTCCCTCAGCGATTCTGTGCGCCATCATCGGCGCAGTGCCGTGGTGGATGAGCCTCGTTTTCATGGTCTCGCAGACGGTTTACAGCATCGCCAGCATTGCGATTGGAATGTTGTGCTCTCTCGGCGCGACCTCCAGCCGTCGGGCGATGGCAGCCGCCGTCGGCTTGCTCATCGTCGGTTTAGTCGGCGGCGTCTCCACCGCCATGGCAATTGGCTCTTACCAATCGGTGCCCACGACGTTCCTCAGCGCGTTCCCCCTCGACGCCTTCTGGACCGCCGTCGGTTGGTTGTGCCATCCCAACCCGCAACCCCATTACAGCGAGGTGTGGCTGCTCTCAATGGTCTGGTATACCCTCAGCGCCTTGCTTCTGTTGTGGCTATGTGGGGTGCTGTTCGAGCGGTGGTTCCGGCGGGGGGGGGGCTACCTGAACGTCATCCCCTGCCGTCGCATCGCCACGCTCTCCAAAATGCCAATCGCCATGAGAAACGCCAGCATGTGGCTGCCGCCGTAACTGAAGAAGGGGAGCGGGACGCCGGTGATGGGCATGAGTTTGAGGGTCATACCGACGTTGACGAAGACGTGAAACGCGAACATGGCGAAGATGCCGCCCGCGACCAGCGCCCCGTAGAGGCTCTCGGCGGTGAGCATGAGGGTGAGACTGCGCCACAACATCAGGCAGTAAAGGCAGAGCAGCGCGACCGAACCAACCAAGCCCCACTCTTCCGCCACGACGGGGAAGATGAAATCGGTGTGGTCTTCGGGGATGAAGTTGAGGCGGTTCTGCGAGCCGCGAAACAACCCTTGCCCCGATAACCCGCCAGAGCCGATGGCGATTTGCGCTTGCGTGATGTGGTAGCCTTCTTTGTCGGTGGCGACCTCTTTGCTGAGGAAGGCGGTCAGTCGCTCTTTCTGGTAGGGTTTGATGACGTCGGTCTTCCATGCGACGGCAAACAGCAAAACACCGCAGAGCATCACCGCTCCCAGATGCCACAGCCGCGCGCCCGCGACGAACATCATGCCAAACCATATCGTAATGAACGTCAGCGACGTGCCCAAGTCGGGTTGCTTGAAGATGAGCAGCCATGGAACGAGAACGTGCAGCCCCCCCCACAGCACGGTTTTGGGGTGGTGAATCCGCTCGTAATTTTTGTGCAGGTAGGCGGCGAGGGTGAGGATGATGGCGACTTTGGCGAACTCCGACGGCTGCAACTGAATCGGTCCCAGAAAAATCCATCGCTGCGCGCCTTTGACCTCGCGCCCCACCAGCAGCACGATGACGAGCATGAGGAAGTTGACGAGGTAAATCCAACGCGACGCCATGCCCCACAGGTGATAATCCACGCGCATCAGCCCGACCATCAGGCACAACCCCACCCCCAGCCAGACGGCTTGCTTCTTCGCGAAACCGGTCGTGGGCGGCGCGTCCGCCTCCGCCGCACCGCCCGTTGCGGTGAACTGCGCGCGCGCCGCCGGCTTCGTCGGCTCGCGGTAATCCTTCGCGCTATAAATCGTGAGGCAGCCCCACCCCGACAGCAGCACGACGGCGGCGAGGAGGAGGAAGTCTATTTTTTTGAGGACGCTTGTTTCCAACGGCTGCGAATGACCAATGACCAAATAGACGGTTTGCTGGGTTTGCTGAGGTTTGCTTTGATGCCAACCAGAGCCAACATAGCCAACCGTCGCCAACCTCAGCAAACTGGCATTTGGTCATCGGTCATTGGTCATTGACACTTCCCGCCTGTTTCGTTATACTGACTTTGCAGCAAGCCCATTATATCAAAAGCGAAGGGTTTCCGCCAATGAACGCGAAGATATGCGGTTTTTGCCGTATCGCGCAAGCGCGATACGTAGGGATTTTTCTGGTGTTGCTCGGCGCGGCGAGCGTTCGCGCTGACACGCCGATTCTGGGCGCGTCGTCCATCACGTTCCGCCCACTGCCGAGCGGGCTGCGCGTCGTCGTCAAGGAGTCGCACGCAACGAACCTCGTGTCGCTGTGGGTGGGCGTGCGCGCCGGTTCGCGCTTTGAGACGCCGCAGAACAACGGCGCGTCGCACCTGATCGAGCATCTGGTTTATCGCGGCAGCGCGCACACCAAGCCGGGCGAGGTCATGCAAATCATCGAAGACGCGGGCGGCGTCTCCAACGCCGAGACGGAAAAGGACTACACTCACTACTACGCGATTGTGACCAGCGAGCATTTCCCGAAAGTCCTCAACGCTCTGAGCGATGCGATTCTGCACCCGACCTTCGACCCCGCTGAACTGAACAACGAGAAGCGCGCGGTGGTGCTGGAATTGCAGCGGCACGATTCCAACCCCATCAACATGGCGGAGGACGCGGCGACCAGCGATTTCTTCCGCGTGCATCCGTATCGGCTGATTGCAGGCGGGACGGAGGAGAGCGTTCGACGCCTCTCGCGGGAGATGTTGCAAGAGTTCCACCGCAAGTTTTACGTGGCGGGCAACATGAGCGTCGTCGTGGTCGGCGACGTGAAAGCCAGCGAGGTAATAGAGCAAGTCGCGCAGGCGTTTGCGTCCGCCAGCACGTCTCCCCCCCCGCAGACAACAATTCCCGCCGAGCCGCTCGTCAAAGGCGTGCGCCGCGTGACGCGCACCGCGCCGTTGGAGCAGGTGATGATTTCGTTTGCGTTTCGCGCGCCGGGGATTGTTAAGCCCGAAGACGTCTGGACGATGGACGTGCTGATGACGCTGCTGGGCGAAGGGCGCGCCTCACGCCTCTATCGCACCCTGCAAGAGCGGTCGCCGATTGTGACGGCGTTTGAGACGACCTACCTCACACGGCGCGACCCCGGCGTGTTTCTCATCAGTGCGATTGTGCCCGACGCCAACGTGGAAAAGGCGCAGCGGTTGATATTGAACGAAATCCAGAGCGTGCGACGTGACCTCGTGTCCGACGCGGAACTGGGGCGGGCGAAAGGCCTCGTCATCGGGCAGTATGCCGGGCAGAACGAAACAGTGGACGGACAGGCGGGCGTGCTGTGTTTTTATGAAACCCTGAGCCACTACGCCGACGCCGTGAACTACGTGGACAACGTGCGCAAAGTCTCCGCCGAACAACTGCGCCGCGTCGCGCAGACTTACCTTGACCCTGAATCTTATACGGTTGCGATTTTGCGTCCCCCTGCCCGCCCGCCGTCGTCCAAAGACGTGCCGAAGAAAGACGCGCGGCGGTTTGAGCGGAGAGGCGTAGGGGCGTATGGGGGGATGGGAGGACGGAAGGATGGGAGCGGTGACGCCCACACGCGCACACGCCCCTACGCCCATAGGATTGCTTATGCCGCTCCGCCCGCGACTGTCAAGAACGCGCCGATGAAGACCACGCTCCCGAACGGTATGACCGTCATCGTGCACGAAGACCACTCCTCGCGCATCGTGGCGCTGTCGGCGTTCGTCAAGATGGGCGCGAAGCATGAGACGCGCGCTGGGGGGGGAGTTCGCTATTTTTTGCAGGCGATGCTCATGCGCGGCACGATGAGCCGTGCGGCGGGTTTGATTGAAAACGAGTTGGCGGCGATGGGGGCGAGCATGGACGTTGCCGTTGGACCCGATTACGTGGAACTCTGGGCGACGGGCGGCAGCGAGTCGGTGGACCAACTCATCACCTTGCTCGCCGACGTTCTGCGCAACCCGCGCTTTGACGAGCAGGAGGTCGAAAAAGTCCGTCAAGACCTCCTCAACCAGATAGAAGCCGAAGAGGACGCCCCGCGCCTGCCCGCGCAGCGCGCCCTCAACGAGGCGCTGTTCCAGAACGAAGAGAGGGAACCCGTCGGATACGGCTTGTCCCTCATTGGATATGAAGACTCCATCAAGCGCATCCGACGCGAGGATTTGCTCAACTTCTACCGCGCCTACTACGCGCCGAACAACATCGTCTTCGTGGCAGCCGGCGACCTCAACGCCGCCGAGGTGACGCGCAAAATCACGCGGGCGTTTGCGGACTTTCCGTCGCGCAGCGTGCCGCAGGTGCCTCCCCCCCGACTGGCGGAGGTGCTGAACAAGCCGCAACTTATCGTGTTAGAAGAACCCCGCAAGAACGCGCTGATTCTCGTGGGTTTTCGCTTGCCGCCGCCCTCGCACCCGGACTATCCCGCGCTGCGCCTCATCGCCACCGTGCTGGGGGAAGGGCAGAGTTCGCGCCTCGTCAAGACGATGCGCGACGGGTTGGGACTGGCGTACGCAGTAGGGACGACGTTCTCCGAATTTGCCGACGCCAGCCAACTGACGGCGTTTGTCGAGTGCCCCGCCGACAGCCCCGAGAGGGTGAAGAACCACTTGTTGAACGAGTTCCGCCGCCTGCGCGATGAACCGATTTCGGCGCAGGAGCTACAGCGCGCTAAAAACCACCGCCTCGGGCGATTCGCTCTCGACCACCAGCGCAACCGTCAGCGGGCATGGCACTGGGGCGTTTTTGAGTGCTGGGGGGTCGGCTATCAGTTCAATGAGGAATATGCGGAGAAGATGAAAAGCGTCACCGCCGCCGACGTGCAGCGCGTCGCGCAGAAGTATTTTGAGCGTTACGTCGTCGTGCTGGTGATGCCATCGAACGACAAAGGCTAAGGCAAGGGAGTAATGGGGTAATGGGGTAATGGAGTAATGGAGTGATGGAGTGATGGGGTGATGCGGTTGTAGTTGTTCCACTACTCCCATACCTCATCACTCCATTACTCCATTACTCCCTTGTCGGTCAGGAGTGTTTCGTGCATTGTCTCGTTACCGGCTGCGCCGGGTTTATTGGTTCACATTTAGCGGAGCGTCTCGTCGCTCTGGGACATTCGGTGACGGGGATTGACAACTTCGCCGACTACTATTCACGGTCGCTCAAGGAATTGAACGCCAATGCCATCACACAAGCGGGGGTGACCGTTCTGCCGCTGGACTTGGCGGAGGATGACCTGACGTTAGCCGCTGAGGGCGTTGAGTTCGTTTATCATCTCGCGGCGCAGCCGGGCATCTCGGCGACCACACCGTTTGAGGCTTACGTGCGGAACAATATCACCGCGACGTATCGGCTGTTAGAGGCGGTGAAGAGCTCCCCTTCGTTGCGCGGCTTCATCAACGTTGCGACGTCATCGGTCTATGGCGCCGACGCGACGGGGAGCGAGACGACGGAGCCCAAGCCCACTTCCTACTACGGCGTGACCAAATTGGCTGCCGAACAACTCGTCCTGTCCTATCACCGTGACCAGGGGCTGCCCGCCTGCTCGCTGCGTTTGTTCTCCGTCTACGGACCCCGCGAGCGACCCGAAAAACTCTACCCCAAATTGATTCGCGCCATTCTGGAGGACAAAGAGTTCCCGCTGCACGAAGGCAGCGAACACCACCTGCGCAGTTTTACCTACGTCGGCGACATCGTGGACGGCCTGGTGGCCGTGCTGGACCACTGGGACAAGTGCATCGGCGAAATTTTCAACATCGGCACCGACACCGCCATCACCACCGGCGAAGGCATCCGCATCGTGGAAGACATCATCGGCAAGCCCGCAAAGATTGTGCGGAAACCCAAACGCCCGGGCGACCAGTTGAAAACGCACGCCAACATCGAGAAAGCGCGTCGCCTTGTGGGCTACCATCCTTCTACGACCCCGCGAGAGGGGTTGGCGAAAGAGGTGGAGTGGTTCAAGCAGGACGTTTGGGGGAAGATAGATTTCTGATGACTTTCTCCGTCGTCATTCCCAACTGGAACGGCATGAAGTACCTGCCGACCTGCCTCGCGTCGCTGCGCAAGCAGACGCAAACGGAGATGGAGGTCATCGTCGTTGACAATGGTTCAACGGATGAGTCGGTGGCGTTCATCCAGCGCGAGTTCCCCGAAGTCCGTGTGATTTGCCTACCCCGCAACATGGGATTCCCTTACGCCGTCAATCGCGGCATCGAAGCGGCGCAGGGGCAGTATATCGCTGTGCTGAACAACGACACGGACTGCGACCCGCGCTGGCTGGAGGAAATTCGCAAGGCGTTTGAGACTCATCCCGACGTGGGGTTCTGTGCGACGAAGATTATTGAAATGCGCGACCGCTTGCGCATCGGCGGCGCGGGTGACGTCTGCTATCTCAACGGCATTGCGATGAGCCGCTGGAAGGGCGACCTTGATGAAGACCATCCGCCCGTGCCCGAATACGTCTTCAGCGCGTCAGCGTGCGCGAGCGTGTATCGGCGGGAGCTGGTGGAGACGGTTGGGTTGTTTGATGAAGACTTCTACTTTTCTTTTGAGGACGTGGACTACGGTTTTCGCGCTCAACTGGCGGGTTTCCGCTGCCTCTACGTGCCGACGGCGATTGTGCAGCATCTCGGCTGCGGTTCCATCTTCAACCTGAAAGTCCACCGCATGGCAATCTACCACCTGAACCGCAACCAACTCTGGTACATCATCAAAAACTTCCCGACGCCGCTGCTGCGCAAGTATGGACGGCGCATTTTGGAAACGCAGGTGCGCTCGATCCTCTCCCACCTGATTCGTCACGAACTGGGCTTTGTCGGACTCGCGCTGCGGGCGAAGCTGTCCACGCTTTTTCATCTGCCTGCGCTGCTGCGCAAACGCCGCGCCATTCAAGCGCATCGGAAAGTTTCGATTGAATACCTAGAGCAACTTCTCCTGCCGCCTATCGAGTACGCGCCCTTCCTGAAGCGCGTCGCGCAAGTCGTCCTCAAGTGAATCAATGAGTCAATGGGTCAATGAGTCCATGAACCCATTGCCCCGTTGACTCATTGACCCATGGACCATGTTTGACCTCTCCATCTCCATCGCTCATCTCGGCGGCAAAGACATGCTCGGTGACTGCTTGCGCTCGTTGCTGGCGAGTTTTCAGAACGTCACGGCGGAAATCACGGTGGTTGACAACGCCTCAAACGACGGCAGCGTGGAGATGATAGAGACGGAGTTTGTTTGTAGTCGCGCGATTCATTGCGCGTCTCCATCGGTGCGGCTCATTCGCCTGTCATCCAAGCAAGGCTTCACCGCCAACCACAACCTCGGCTTGCGTGGCGCGACGGGACGGTACGTTTGTATCCTCAACAACGACACGGTGATTCGCCCCGGCGCGTTTGACCGCCTCATTGAGTTCCTCGATGGACATCCCGAATGTGGCATCGCCGCGCCGATGATTTTCAACCCCGACGGGACGGCGCAGCCGTGCTGCGGACCGTTTGTCACTTTGTGGTCGGAACTCAGCGCGAACGTGCTGCCTGCGAAATGGGTGAAACGTCCGGTGGAACATGAATCAAGACACAAGACGCAAGACGCAAGACGCAACATCTGCTATCCCGACTGGGTCGGCGGCGTCTGCCTCGTGGCTCTCCGCGAAGTGTGGGAAACGTTGGGAGGTTTGGACGAAGGGTTTTACATTTTCTTTGAGGAAACCGACTTCTGCCGCCGCGCCCGCAACGCGGGTTGGAAGATCGCGCATGTCCTCGATGCCGAAGTCGTCCACTTCGGGGGACAAAACACCGGCGAAGGCTGGATGCACGAAACGAAGTTCCTCATCTACTGCCGCAGTCAACTGCGTTACTTCCGCAAGCATCACAGGTTTTGGGAAATCGTCCTTTTGCGCACGGGATCAGTGGTGGGCTTCCTGCTGAAAATCGCGGTGTGGAGTCTCGTCAGCCTCGCTCCCTCCCGTCGCGCGTGGGCTGCGCCACATTTACGGCTGTTTCGGCGAGCGGCGAAGGTGATGATGGGAAATTAGGAAATTGGGAAATTAGGAAATTGGGAAATTAGGAAATTAGGAAATTGGGACATCGAATCAGTTGCACCAATTTCCTAATTTCCCAACTCCCCAATTTCCCAATTTCCCAACTCCCCAATTTCCCAACTCCCCAATTTCCCAATTTCCTAATTTCCTAATTTCCCAATTTCCTAATTTCCTAATTTCCTAATTTCCCAGTTTTGACCACGCCCTTCCCTTCCTGCACCGTCAACGTCTGATTCGCTTTCTGCTTCCCCAATTTTTCCTTTTTGCCTCCGAGCCAGTGGACTTCCACTTCGGCTTCATCTGCCTGTCCCAAGCCGAAGGTGAGCGGCAACTCGCTTTGCGAGAGATAACTCGACCCCGACCGCACGGCGCGTGTCTGCGTCACGCCGTTTGCTGTGACGAGGACGCGCGCGCCGATGCCGTTGCGGTTACTGGGTGAACCGATGAGGCGAATGCGCAAAGCATTATTGCGCGGTTGGCTATCGTTGCGGAGCAGGTAGGCGGGACCGTTGTTCGTCGTCACGAGAACGTCCAAATCGCCGTCGTTGTCGTAGTCGCCATACGCCGCCCCGCGCGCGACGATGGGTCGCGCCAGCGGGTCGCCGTCTTTCGGTTTAACCTCCTCAAACTCGCCGCGATGGCTGCGGAACAGCAGCGGACGCTGGGCATAGGTGACTTCCTTTTCGACGGCTTGAATGTCGTCCTCCACGTGACCGTTGGCAACGAAAATGTCCTGCCAGCCGTCGTTGTCGAAATCGCAGAAGAAACAGCCAAACGCGAGGAACAGTCGGCTGACCGGTCCAAGGTCGGTCGTCGGCGCGATGTCAATGAAAAACCCCGGCTTCTCGTTGTGATAGAGCGCAATCATGTCGTTCGTGAAGTTGCCGATGAGGATGCTTTCTTTGCCTTCGTTCGCGTAGTCCACCGCGTCAATGCCCATCGCGCCGCGCGCCACGCCCTGCTCGTTGTAGGCGACACCGGATTCAACGCCCCTCTCTTCAAACGTTCCATCATGCTTGTTGTGAAATAGATAGTTGCGCTCGGTGTCGTTAGCGACGACGATGTCTTGCCAGCCGTCGTTATCGTAATCGCAAATCGCCACACCCAACGCCTTGCCTTGCAGCGGCTTGCCTTTGAACTCAAGAATGTTCGCCTGGGCGCTGACGTTGCGGAACTTCCCGCCGCCCTCGTTGTGGAAGAGTTGGCACGGGTCGCCCTTGTAAGCCTGTGGACGGTTGTAAGATGGCTGCTTCACCGGGTCGCCCGTGAGACTATACGGAATATGGTCCTTCGGCGAATTCCAGATGACGTAATGCCCCACAAACAAATCCAGCTTGCCATCACAGTCGCAATCTAAAAACGCACAACTCGTGCTCCAACCTTTATCCTTCACGCCTGCTGATGCCGCGACGTCCTTGAAAGTCCCATTGCCCTCGTTGCGGAAGAGATAGTTTCTGCCCAGCGCGGTCAGGTAGATGTCGTCATCTCCATCGTTGTCATAGTCACCCACGCAACAGCCCATGCCGTAGGTCTCAATCGCCAGTCCTGCTTTTTCGGTCACGTCCTCAAACGTGCCATTGCCTTTGTTGCGATACAGTTTGGAGGTCGCAGGAACGGCACGGCGTCCGTTCCCTACGCCTGCCATTTTCAGGAATTCTTCCGGCCACTCCCTGCTGTTGACCAGAAAAATGTCCTGCCAGCCGTCGCCGTCGTAGTCAATGAACGCGCAGCCCGAACCCATCGTCTCCGGCAGCCACTTGGATCCGAACCCGCCGTTGACGTGCGTGAAGCGGATGCCCGCCTGCGCGGTCACGTCCGTAAAAGAGATGTTCACCGCGGCGTCTGTTCTCACAGGCGTCGCGTTGAGCACCTTCTGCGACGGCTGACAGCCCGCCACGAAAAGAACGAAGAGAAAAGGGAGAGATGCAAGTTTTTTCAATTGTGTCAACTCCTTCGAAAATCGTCGGCATAGGATGCCGAACTGGTCTATCGCGCCGACCACGACGGCATCCCATGCCGTCATTTTCATGCGGCGTGGCGCGTCAATGGCGCATGAATGATTCCTTCGAAAATCACCGCCCCCGCGGGAGGGCGACACTCCCGCGGAGCATAAGGTGCGGCGTGATGCCGACCCAGCCAACCTTGAGCCAACCTCAGCCCCCCTGCCAACCTATGTCAACATGGTCAGGGCTTCCTCCCTACGAATGTTCATGCACCTGCCGCGATTCGTTGTTGTCCCACGGGTGTTTCTTCAAATAGGGACCTACGAGGGAGTCGGTATGTTCAACGGCTTTGAAGCGGTTATACAACTGCGTGTGGAGATCTGCCATTTTGTTGTCGCCCTTACCGCGATAACAGAGGTTGAGGCCGTAGTGCGCCTCCACGTCTTCGGGGTCAATGCTAAGCGTGTGCTTGAACTCCTTGATGGCTTCATCGTATTTGCGCTGGCGCAGAAGAATTTGTCCCATCTGGTTGCGCACCACGCGGTCATCGGGGAACGTCGCCGTCACGAGGCGCAGGTGCTTCAGCGCGTCGTCATAGCCCCCCTTGCCGCCCTGGTCGCGCCGCACGCGGGCATAGAAGAAATGCACCTTGGGGTAATTGGGGTTAGTGGCTTTATCGGGGCGGGCGTCCCAAATTTTGAACGCTTTTTCTATCGCTTCCTGGGCTTCCTTTAAGTTGCCTTCCTGCCACTTGACCCGCCCCAGATTGACGAACCCCTCGGGCCACTGCGGCGCTACCTCGATGACCTTGCGGAACGCATAATCCGCCCGCTTGAAATCGCCTTGCAGCAAAAAGCCGATGCCGTAATCGTTCCAGCGTTCGGCGAGTTTCATCGGGTCGGTTTTTGGGTCTTTGGCGTAACGACCGAAGTCGTTACTCCGGTCAACCACCTGCACCGTCACTTTGTCTTGCGCCAGCGTGACAATCGGCAAATCCGGCACCTTCGTCACGTTGCCCGGCGATGCCGTCGAAAGGTCGGCGTCGAACTTCCATGAGCGGTTGTCCCAGTGCGCCGTGACGACCCCCGAGTTTTTCTTCAAACCGATTCCGACTTGGGTTCCGCGTCCCGGAATGATCGGCCTCCGCGCCATTGTAGCAACGGGCTTGATCAGCGCATCGGTTTCGGCTTGTCTCGTGTCAGCCTCGTCCTTCGCCATGTCCACCGGGCGTCCCGCGAACGCAAACTGCGTGTTCCACCACTCAAACTTGCGGTAGTGGAGTTTCGCTGTGATGGTGACTTGCTCACCGCAGTCCTTCGGAATTTTCAGGCGGTAATGCACCGTGTCCGCTGCGCCGGGCGGGATGGCGCGCACGTAAACTCGCGCCCGCGCCGCCCAGGCGTTGCGCTTGTTGATGCGGTTGCTGTTGCCGTCCACCAGCACAGCGCGATACTTGTGCGCCCAGCGGTCCACCTGCCCGTCGGGTTCAAGGTTGCCGCTCCATAGCAGCACTTTGCCTTTGTTGTCAACCGCCTTCAATTCCAGCCAGATGTCAAAAGCGTCCACCGTCCCGGCGGGGAAGGCGTGCCCGATTTTGCGCGTGCGCACCACAACGTCAACGAGAACTTCCTCCCCCCGCCGCAGCACGGCGTTGCTCAACGGCGCAATGAACTGCTCTTTGACGTCCGCCACGCTCGCCGCCTGAATCCGCGTCTCATGCCCGCCGACCTCGCCGCCCATCAAACTCGCGGTCTGTGGCTCGTCTTGTTGTTGAACGTTGGAACGTTGGAGCGTTGGAGCGTTGGAGCGTTTCAACGTGGGTTCCTGCCGCCGCAGAGCGAAAATGTCCACCGTGATAAAACCACTTTGCAGGAACTTCTTCGTGACCTCCAACTGCTCCTTGAATCCGTTGACGAACGGCAGGGCGGTGTTAGCGGCGGGGAATCGGTGAGAGTGGACAAAGCCGCCGACGTTGCCCGCATCCTCGGATTTTTCCAGCGGCATGTGGCAGTCGCCGCACTTTTTGAAGCCGTCTTGCGGGTAGTAAAAACTGCGCGCTCCCTGTCCGCTGACGCCGCTTTGCTGCCAGGCGTCAAAGTCGTTGAAGCCTCGGAACCAGTGGAAGTTGTTCACGGGTTGGTCGAGGTGAACTTTGTGGCACAACGAGCAGAACTTCGCCGTCTGGTCGCGGTGGAACGGTTTGAGGAACGTCTTCTTGTGCGGCTCTGGGGCGCGGCGGATGATGAAGTTGTGCAACTTCTTCATCATCCCGCTTCCCGTAATCGCGTACTTGTGCAGGGGCGGATAGTCGGCGAGATAGTCGCCCTGCCCCATCGTGCTCTTCACGTGCACGATGGAATGACACACCGCGCAGCCGATGCCCGCGTGCGATTCGGGGAACTTTTCGGGGGGCATGATTTGGTCTTTGATGGGAAAGTCCATCCGCGACTTACCCGTGCCCGGCTTTTCCGTCAGCAGCACCGCCATGTCATGACACCCGCCGCACCACTTGGACGGCTCCACCCCAATCACTTCCTGCGTGTACTCAATGGACTTGCGATACCACTGGTTGTTGAACGAAGAGAAATGATGCGCCGATTCATACCACTGCTTGTAAATGTCAGGATGGCAGCCTTTCACGCCGCAGGACTGCGAGTCCGTGAAGTATTCCGGCGGAAAAAACTTGTTCCCCACCGATTGCGCCGACGAGGGGAAGAACAGATTCTTTCTGCCGCCGCCTTCATGTTCGGCAGTGAGAGGCGGCAGCGGCGGATTCTCAATGACGCGCTCCGGCGACTTGCGCGCGGAAGCAACACCGAGGGAAAGCAGCGGAATCAAAATCGTGAGCGGACCGACGCACCGCGTCGGCGTCCACAGCCAACGCTCCAACTCCGTCGCTTCGCGGCGCAGACGCAGAACGAGATACACCACAAACGCGAAGAGGCTCGCTCCTGCCGAAACAATATGAACGTTCAACGCCCAGCGATACGGCGTCGTCGCGCCCGTGATGACAAGGGCAACGCCGAACCTCAAACAAACCGCGCTGCTCAGAAGTGCAAACGCGCCCCAAAACCGCGCCGCGCCCCCTATGGCTGATTTGACGAACGCCCGCACAATCATCACAAAAGGAATAATCAGAGCAAACCCTAACCCGAAGTGCAGTAGGACATTCGCCATGTAAAAGAAACCTGCAAACTCCGAGCGCGGCGGCGCGTCTAAGCGGTTGACAATGAAAAGATAAATGCTGTTCGCCAGCATCACGCCCAACGCCGCTACCCGCAGCTTGATCAGTCGGGTCGGGATGGAAGATGACATCACGCACACCTCCTGCATAGGACTGGGGGAAATCATACCTGTTTGAACTTAAAAGAGGCTTAAAATGGGGTTAAATTTTTTTAAGTGGCATGGGCAGAGACACCGTTCTCCAAGCAGTTGAACTTGGGGGATTTCCTGACGAAACCTATTTGCAACTCAGAATATCTAAATGGCAGACATAAGGGATGGATCCCTCACAAAGCGGCGTCAGTCCACCCGTGCCCTCTCCTCCCTTGGGGCATTTTATCGAAGTCAAAATAACCGCGCGGCTTTGTGGGAACTGAGAACCGCTCAATGTCGTCAGCCCGGTCGTCGTTTGTCGTCTGAGAAGAAACATGGCACAAGTAACACCTCTTCAATCTGTGAGGGCATCGGAACAGCCGCGTGGATTCCGCGAGGAGTTGCGCGTCTTCTGGCGTTTTTTTCGCTACTGTGCGCCCTACAAGGACAAAATCCTTCTCGTCGTGCTGCTGATGTTTGTTGCCGTGCCGCTTGATCAGTTCAGCGTCTTCCTCAGTCGCTACCTTGTGGACGAGGTGCTGCTCAAGCCGGGCTTGGCGGTCGACCACCGCATCGTGATGATGCTGACCGTCATCGGCTTGCAAGCCGCGCTGTGGGGCGCGTCGCGGCTGTTCTACTTCACGCGCCAGATTATGAGTTACTACACCGACATGCGCGTGACCATCCACCTGCGCAAGACCTTCTACGACCACCTGCACCGTCTCGATATCAATTTCCTGCGCTCGCGTCCGGTCGGTGAGCACATGTATCGCAACGTCTCCGACATCGGTGGCGACCTCGTCTCGATGGTCACGACCTACGTGCCGGAGATGCTCAACCACATTTACCAGATTCTCTGGGCAGCCGCGCTGTTGAGCGTCGTGGACTGGCACATCACCGCGTTCATCCTGCTTTACATCGTGCCGTGGACGTTCTTCTCGTTCTACCTCTACACGCACTTGCAGCGCACCCGCTGGGACTTAAAGCGCGAGGAGCAGCGCGTCACGGCGTTGCTCAACGATGGCATCGCCGGAGTGAAAACCATCAAAGGTTTCGGGCGCATCGGGATGCAAACGCGCAAGTACGCCGCGCAAGTCATCCGCCGCCAGCGGGTGCTGCTCAAGTATTATTTCCTGCAAGTCCTCACGAATGACTACGTGCTGTGGTTCCTCACGGTTGTGCTGAATTACGGTTTGTGGCTCTACGTGGCGTATCAGGTGTTGATGGGGCATTTGAGCATCGGCGAGTTTTCCGTCACGCTCGCGCTGCGCGACCGCTTCGAAGCCCCGCTGCAGCAGTTCGTCCAGAAAATGCAGCAGGTGCGGCTTGCCCTCGTTCCCGCGCAACGCATGTTGGAAACGCTGGACGTGCCGCCCGTCATCACCGACCCGCCCAATGCGGTGCCCATGCCCCCCGTGCAGGGCAAGATCGAATTCCGTCACGTCAACTTCGCCTACGTGCCGGGGCAACCCGTGTTGAAAGACGTTTCCTTCATCATTCCGCCGGGCACGACAGCAGCGTTCGTCGGACCCAGCGGCGGCGGCAAAAGTTCAATTCTTTACCTGCTGCTGCGCCTGCAAGAGCCGACGTCGGGGCAAGTCCTCGTGGACGAGGTGGACGTGCGCACCGTCAAAATCATCACGCTGCAAAAACAGTTGGGCGTCGTGCTGCAAGACACCTTTTTGTTCGGCGGCACGGTGGCGGACAACATCCGCTACGGCAAGTTGGAAGCGACGGATGAAGAAATCATCCGCGCCGCGCAGTGGGCGGAAATTCACGACTTTATCGCCAGTTTGCCCGACGGCTACGAAAGCGATTTGGGCGAGGGCAGCAAGCTGTCGGGCGGGCAAAAGCAGCGTCTCGGCATCGCCCGCGCCCTCGTGCGCGACCCGCACGTTTTGATTTTGGACGCGCCCACCGCCAACCTCGATACCCGCGTGGAAGCCACCATCTTCCGCACCCTGCGCCGCCTGCGTCAGGGGCGCACCGTGCTCATCGTCACCCAGCGGCTCATCAACGTTACCGACGCGGACGTCATCTACTTTGTGGACAACGGCGAAATAGTCGAGCAGGGAACGCATGAGGAATTGCTGGCAAAACGCGGCGCGTATTGGCAGATGTGGCAGGAGCAGACGCGGGAGGCGGCAGCGTGAAACGTGAACTCAAACGAGACAAAGTGGTGCATCAGTTCACGTTTCACGCTTCACGTTTCAGATATTGATGGAAGAACCCATCGCACAACCCGAACTCATCGAACCCGTCGAGACTGCGGAAGAGGAGAAAGAAACTCCACCGCCTATCTCCGTGGTTCCGTTCGTCCGCCCGAAGCGCAGCGAGGTCGCCATCTTCTTCCATTTCCTGCGCTGGGTGCTGCCCTACTGGCGTCCGTGGGTGCTGCAACTGCTGCTCAACGTCATCTGGGTCACTCTCAGCGTCATCCCGCCATGGTTCAACAAGTTTCTGATTGACGATGCCTTCCCCAACAAGGATCTTGCGCTCGTCTATCGCATTTTTCTCGGGCTGGTGTGTATGCTGGTGTTGAGCCGCTTCATTGGCTCGGCGCGGTCACTGCTGAATTACTACATTGACATTCGCGTGAGTCTGGACTTGAAGCGCAAGTTCTTCCATCACCTCATGCGGCTTTCGATGACGTTCCACCAGCGGCGACCCGTCGGCGAACACATGTATCGTGCCAGCGGGGACATTGACGCCGTGATGACGATGATCACCGACGACCTGCCGGAGATGATTCGCGCCACCTATGAATTCCTCCTCATCCTCGCGTTCACGACGTTCCTTGACCCCATGGTCACAGGACTGATTCTACTTTACTCCATCCCCTACACTCTGCTGGCGCACAAACTCGCCAGCGTCGTGCGGCGGTTCGACCGCGAACAGCGGCAGAAGTTTCAGGCGCGCGACGCAGGGATGCAGGAAGGCGTGGCGGGCGCGATGGTGGTCAAAACCTACGGGCGGCACTTTCACGAGGTCTGGCGCTACGTTCACCTGACGGTGGAGATGTATCGCGCCAACTGGAAACGCTGGTGGAGCGACCGCGCCCGTGAACATATTACCGGCGCGTTTCTGCCGTGGTTGAAAACTCAGTTGGTGCGCGTGTATTTCTTCTTCAAAGTCTGCACGGGCGAGTTGAGTTACGGCATGGTGTTCCCCATCACGAGTTACATGGACCGCCTGACCAACCCGATTCAGCAGATTGTCAATTACTTTCAGCAAATCCGCATTTCCATGATTCCCGCCGAGCGGATTTTAGAGACGACGGACGTGGTGCCCAGCGTGGTGGATGCGCCCGGCGCGCGGCGATTGCCAAAACTGCGCGGCGAGGTGACGTTCGACAACGTTGCCTTTCACTACGAAGATGGGCAGCCGATTTTGCGCGGCGTAAGTTTCACCGCGCAGCCCGGACAAAAAATCGGTATCGTCGGGCACAGCGGCGCGGGCAAAAGCACAATCGTCAACCTGTTGCTGCGCCTCTACGACCCGCAGTTCGGGCGCGTGCTGGTGGACAACTATGACTTGCGTATGGTGAAGATGAATTCATACCAAGAACAAATCGGGCTGGTCATGCAGGAAACTTACATCTTCGTCGGGACGATTCGGGAGAACCTGCTGTTCGGCAACCCGTTCGCCTCACATGAAGAAATGGAGGAAGCGGCGCGGGCGGCGGAGATTTACGATTGGGTCATGTCGCAGCCGCAGGGGTTCGACACGGAACTCAACGAGGGCAGCCGCCTCTCCATGGGACTCAAGCAGCGACTCGGCATCGCCCGCGCTATCATTCGCGACCCGGCGATTCTGATTTTGGATGAACCGACCTCGTCGCTGGACACCGAGACCGAAAAACGCGTGCTCGAAACGCTGCGCCGCGTCAGCCAAGGGCGCACGACGTTTATCATTTCGCACCGCCTCAACACCGTCGCGGACGCCGACGAAATCCTCGTCATGGACGCCGGGCGCATCGTCGAACGCGGCACGCACGGCACACTGATGACGCACGACGGACTTTATGCCGAAATGTATCGGCTTTTCTACGGTATGAAAAACGGAGTAATGGAGTAATGGAGTAATGGAGTAATGGAGTGTTGGGGGTGTTGACAACACTCCATTACTCCATTACTCCAACACTCCATCCAAGCGGGGTGTCGTTATGTCAACCAACCTTCCCAACATCCGCCCGCCGCGCCGGAAGTGGCTGCGGCGGTTCATTGCGAAATACGTTCGTTATGTCGAGGTCATCGGCTACGGCTTTGTCATTCTGGCAGCGACGGCGATCGTCACCTGCTGGTTCGTACAGGTGGACGATGTGGTGAAAGCCGAGGGCACTCCCGTCATCAAACCGCTCACGGAAGTCGTCAATGACAACGAGAACGATGTTGTCGTGGTGAAGGTGCACGTAAAAAACCGCGCCCCAGTGCATAAGGGGCAATTACTGGTGAGCGTGTGCCGCGACCCGAAGTGGGTCGAGCGATATAAAGCCTTGAGCCAATGGGTGGAGGCGGCGAAGTCGCTGGCGAAATCGGGCGATTCCTCGTTGCTCCTCTCTGACGCCGAACAGCGTCTTGCAGCGTGTAAAAAGCAGATTCAGGACGTGCATTTGGATACGAGGACAGCCCCCATCGGAGGCAAAGTAGACGGCGTGCAAGACATCGAGTGGAAAGTCATTCCTAAAGGCAAAGACATCGCCCGCGTGCTGGACTTCGACCAGTTGCAGATTACCGTCAAACTCGTTGGCGAGAACGTGCCGAAGGCGCGCAGTGAACGGAGGGAAGGCAACGGACAGAAAAAACGCCTCGGGCAAAGGGCGCACATCGAAATCCTGCCCGACTACGGCAGCCTGCCGCTTTACGTGCGCGGCGAGACGGCGTGGAGCCGGTTCGACAAGCAGCACGTTCAGTTCAATAACTTGTTGGACGACGCCGACAAAGAGGCGATGAAAAAGAGTTTAGAAAGCGTCCCCATCACGCTGCGCGATGACATTCCGCTGAAGTTCACCGACATCCTGAATTTGTGGGTGGACAGCACCCTCATCCCGCAAGCAGTCTCAAACGGGGAGAAGTCGACGACGGCAGCGATTCCGATTGAAACGTTGGAACGTCTCAACCCCTTGCGCGGCACATTGATAGAGGGCAAGCACACCGGCAAAATCGAACTGCGCGACGTGCCCGAAGACGTGAAAGAGGAACTGCGCCAAAGACTGCGGCAAAAACTGAAAGACAAAGTGGTGTCCCCCGACGGCCGACCGTTCCGCATTAAAGACGTTCGGGACATCCGCCCGGCGATTCAACTCAAAATTGAAACCCCTGACCCGACGGAAAGTGAAGAGAAATTGGAGCGCAAGTTGCAGAACGCCCATGTCGCCGCCAAAATTGAGCGGTTCTACGAGGGCACAGTCCGGATAGATGACCCGCCGTCTCAACTGAAAGAGATGCTGGAGGACCTGCAATTGCGGGACAAACCTGTGGACGTCAAAACCAACGTCTGGGTCGCCGTCGCCAAGCGGCGGGTGGCGATGTTGTTGTTCAGGCGATAGGCGTCATTGTCCGGGAGTTGTTCATGCCGAGTTATCGGCACCACGCCGCATGAGTATGACGGCATGGGATGCCGTCGTGGTCTGTCGGGGGCTGTCGTGAACGAGGGCGAGAGACCACGTCGGCCTCCTATGCCGACGATTTTCAAAGGAGGCAGAATGGCACTAACACACCACCTCTCAGTCCCTCATCTTCACTCCCTCACCCAACGTCTCTTCATCGCCGCCGGCGCGCCGCGTCATATTGCTGACGCGGTGGCGGAAATTCTGGTCAACGCCAACCTTGCGGGACACGATTCGCACGGCGTCCTGCGCATTCCCGCCTATCTGGGCAGCATCGAAAAAGGCGCGATTGTGCCGAACGCGGAGCCTGAGATGGTGAAGGAGACTGACACTACGTTTGTCTTCGATGGCAAGAGCGGTTTCGGGCATTACGTCGCTCGGCAAGCGATGCAGCGGGCGATTGAGAAGGCGAAAGAGGCGAACGTCTGCTGCGTGAGTTTTCTTCGCACCGGGCACATCGGGCGGTTGGGCGAGTACGCGGAGCAAGCGGCGCGGGCGGGTTGCATCAGCCTTATCACGACAGGAGGCGGCGCGAAAGGCGGCGGACGAACTGTCCCCTTCGGCGGCGCGGAAGGCGCGATGGGAACGAATCCGATGGCTGTCGGTGTTCCGACCGGCGATGACGCGCCGTTCGTCATTGACTACGCGACCAGCGTGATTGCCGAAGGCAAAATTCAAGTCGCCCGCAGCAAAAACGCCGACCTGCCCGCTGGTTGCATTTTGGACAAGCACGGCAACCCCAGCGTGAAGTGGGCGGACTTTTACGACGGCGGATTTCTTCTTCCGTTCGGCGGACACAAGGGCTACGCGCTGTCGCTGCTGATGTGTCTGTTAGGCGGGTTGTCGGGAAACTTTAACGTCGAACGCGGTGCGATGGGCGGCACGTTCATGCAAGTCATCAACGTCAGCGCGTTCACCCCGCTGGACGAATACCAACGCGGCGCGCGCGCCTTTCTCAACGGCATTAAGTCAACGCCCCCCGCGCCCGGCTTCAACGAAGTCCTCGTCCCCGGCGACTTTGAACACCGCTCCCGCGTTCACCGTCTCGCGCACGGCATCGAACTGCCGGACACGATTTATCGGCAGATTGAGGAGTGGGCGGGGAAGTTGAAGGTCCCGCTGGAATGATGATAGTCCCTCTGAAAAAAATTGTTAGCGTTCAAAACCGATGGGATACCCTTGCACGGGCGGTGCCTCCGTGCCAGACCCCTCTGGGCGTGGGAATCGGGCGGGCAGGGGGGGGTCATTGCTCGTCTTCGTCCGCTCTGGCGACCGCCCGCCACGGAATGCATTGCGACGCAAAATGCTTCAACGCGCCGCTTTTGATGATGATGGCTTCGGGGCGCAGCACCGTCGCGTACATTGTGAGAAGCGCAATCACGTCCAGCAGCGAACGGTAGCCGGAGATGCCGGAGATGTCAATGTAAACCTTGGTAAACGGCTTGTTCAAATTCAGCGCGCTAAGGACGTCGAAGGCGTCAAGGACTTCAAATCGGATGCCGGGATGTTTCTTGCGGGCACATTCGATGACTTCAGGGCTGACGTCCGTGCCAATCACTTCTTTGCAGCGCGGCGCAATCAAAGCGGTGGTCGTGCCCCACTCGCAGCCGATTTCCAGAACGACATCGTTTTCGTTGACCCAAACGGGAATCGTCTCGCGGTATTCCTTCACGCCCCGCGTGGCGATAAATTTCGTCTTCCATTTGAACTGCCGTTCGTTTGCCATATCACCGAACCTCCACCGCGTTATTCCCCTCAAAAATCTCCTCCACTTTGTTCTGCGGGTCGACCACGACTTTCCAACCTTTTGCCCCACGCGGCAATCCGCTCAGGCGAAAAGTCAAGCGGCTGGGAGACAGGTCAGACGGCGCGGGCAACTTGCCCCACGTCTGCCGCGATTGCACGTTGCCATTCGCGTCCACCAATGCGACTTCTACGGATTCCACGTCCTTCGCGCCGATGTGATGGACAGTGCCTTCGACAGCCTCCCTATTCACCTTGATTTCCAGCGGTGAGAGCGCGAGGTCAGCGCGGTTCAGTTCGTCGTCCAACTTCTCCGTTTGTGTGAGTGCCAACACGACGACGGTTTTCGGTGGTAGAGTCAACGGTAGCGCGGTGGCGCGTTGAAGTTCCACCGTTTCCTCTCGCGTGATACGGTGTCCGCGAGTTCTTTGACGTGCGGTCCGAGTTGTTCCGTCTTGAACCATTGCTCCACATCTGTATTGCGGTTCCGACCGTTCCACGGGCGCGGCTCGCTGAGGATGGCGAACAGTCCCTTCATCATCAACTTACGATATAGTGTTCCTCCCAGAATGTGGCGCAGGCAATCCTGCCTGCCTCATATTACCCCACGTCTCCGCAGCCACGCGCGCCACTCGGACGACGTGCGCGGCGGCGTGTCATTCTGTGGACAGAAGCGCATCTTGAGCCAGTAGCGCAGCGTGCCCGCCGCATACTGTGAAGGCGGATGAGCGTGTTGACGTACGGCTGTTTGGTAGCGCTTGAGAACTTCTTCGACGGCTGCCCTTACTCCCATCGTGTCGCACAATATGTCCGCCGACTCGCGCAGCGCGAAGTCGGAAAACGACGTCCGCAGCAACCGACGCGACGCGCGCCGTGCGGCATCCGGCGCATGTCGTCGCAGTTCGTTCAGGACTCTATACGTCGTCAGCGACTCCATTCCCTGTTCCAGAGCGCGTTCCACCGTCTGAGCCGCGCGCGGGTCGTTTATGACGGAGAGTATCAGCACGGCAAACTCCCGCGCCGCCGAGTTGGACAACGCAAGGCGCGACAGAGGCTCAACGGTTCGCACGTCGCGCGCCGCACGAAGAACGTCGTAAGCCTCATATACGGAGGACGGGTTGCCTTGCTCAAGCGTCCGCACCAGTCGGTTCAACTCGTCGAGCGTCGGCTTGCGCACCGTGAACGTGACGAAGGCCGTCCACAGGTCACAGGGATTGACGCGCCGCATTAACTTCTGTTCGCTTTCCGTCAACGGCTTGGGCGAACGCAGCGGCTCGCCGCGCCCCAGCACGTAATGAACGCGCACGCGGTAACGCCCCGGCATCAGCGCGTAACCGAGCAGCGGCATAGTGAACGAGCATTGCCCTCCGGGATAAAGCCGCACGAAGTGCTGTTGCGTCACGGCGTTCAAATTTCCGCATCTGCCATACACCCTGTCGAGCAGTTCGCCGTCCTTGCGCACCTCAAAACTGACGTGCGGATAACGCCAGCCCACCTCCGAACCATCAACCGGCGTCATCACAATTGGGAAACGAACGTCCGCGTTGCGCAGCGTGACCTTGAGCCGGACTTGCTGCCCGGTGAGATAAACCGGTCGTGAGGTTGCCGCCGCGCAGCGCAAGTGGACGGGAATCCACTGGTAAGCGCACGCAACCGCAAGCACTATGACAAGACACAGCCAGCGTTTCTGTCTCGTCATGGAGCATCACCCGCCGTCAGCGAGTGCGGTGGAAGCTCAACGAGGAACCCGTTTTTCACCGCGCCTAAGTCGCGCTCCTTCACCGTGACGGTGTTGGCGTCTTTCTCGTTCGTCGCATCAACGGATGGACCTGTGAGCGTCCACGTTTTGGCGCGGCGGGGCGTGAAATCCGTGAGACGCACCGCCGCCGCGATGGGTGCGTCCACGTTTTTGTTGACGACCATCAGAAAAACCGTGTTACCCTTGCGGCTGGCGTTGACAGAGAGATAAGGCACGGCGGGGAAGCGTTTGGGCGTGAACTTCTGAACGCGCAGGTCGCGGTAAAACGCGCGCCCTTTGACCGCGCTCCAATACTCGTTGGCAAACTGCCAGAAGTTCGCCATGACGACGTTGTTCTGCGGGTGCATAAACCCGCGCAGCATCTCGGCGTTGATGAGCGCGTTGCCGAGACAGTGACGATAGGGCACAGGCTTTTCCTAAACGAAGTGACCGTTGAACTCGGTGACGGCGATGGGAGGGCTGGCAGAGACGCCCGCCCCTACTTTCAGCAGTGCGTTCATCTCATCGTAGTAGTCCTGAATCTGCTCCGCGCCCGCCAAGCCAATCGTAAACAGCGTCTTTGCATTGGGCTTGCCGTCGTTGCCATAGTAGTTCGCCTGTATCGGGATGTATCGAGATAAATCGGGGCGGAACCGCAAACGAGTCTGCTTCCCGCCGAATCGAATTCGGCGTCTACAACGGCTACAAAGCCT
>FWWM01006480.1_pt1 | contig 22778 bp, 21 predicted proteins | sample 2228351 | NCBI WGS metagenome assembly FWWM01 (sample SAMEA103939774, study PRJEB20133) | metagenome
GCAATGGCGGACTTAGCGATTGTGGTGCGGGAAAGCGCTTACGACCGCATCCTAACACCGCTGGCTTTTGCTTACTTGGCGGCTTCGTCGGGGCAGGAGGTGGAGATGCTTTTTGTCAACTGGGCAGTGCGAATCTTGAGCAAACGGCACGCCGATGACTTGTCCATTTCTGCCGAGCGAACAGGGCAGGAAGAGTGGCTGAAGGAACAGATAGCCAAGGCAGGGTTGCCAACCCGTCCCTCCGAACTGGTTCGCTTGCTCTTGCAATCGGGAAAGGTGCGGTTATACGCTTGCACCTTAGCCGCTCAAATTTTCGGTGTCAGCGAGGACGACTTGATAGACGGCGCCGAATTCCTGCCCGCTAACGAGTTTCTCGCCAAGATGGCAACGGCGAAGGTCACGATGACCTTTTGAGGGGGCGACAGGGATGGAAAAAGAAACGCTCCGGCAGATTGACCTCACGGGGCTGCGCTGCTTGTTGGTAACGGCGGCTTTGGCGGAAACGCTCGCACAAATGGCTGACAGCGAAGTTGTGGAAGCCATCAGCGATGATCCCGTCGCTCACATCCTTGTCAAGCGGTGGTGTCAGGATACGGGCAATGAACTGGTGCTCGCCGAACGGTTGGAAAAGGGATGGCGGTTCCATGTCCGCAAGGGAACAAACCCTTGACTTTTTGGCTGACTTGCTGGCTTACGCCCCTTGCTGCCAGACTGCCAATGCTTGCTCATACTCGGGGCTGCTAAGGATGTGCTCAATAGCAGCATCCAATTCGCGTTGGCTGCGGTCATAGTGTCCGTGAAAAACTTCGCGGTAAAAGCGGTCGTAGAAGGCAGCGAGAGTGGGGTTGGGCTCAAACACGCGGACGACTTTAATGCGTTCGGCGGCTTCCCAGATGGAGAAAGCACCAGCGCCAACGCCTGCCAGGAGCGCCATCCCGTAGGAAGCGTCTTCCGCTGTCGTGGTGCAAACAGGGTGCCCAAAGATGTCAGCGGTCAACTGGCACCAGAAGGGGCTACGAGCGCCACCGCCCACCATGCGGATGGGCTCAAAGGTCACCTGCGGCATCAAACCTTTGATGATTTCCCAGCCGTCGCGGACGGCGAAGCAAACGCCCTCTACCACCGCTCGGATGAGGCACGCATCGCTGCCGCTTTCTGGCTCCATCAGGAAGGCGGTCAAACCATACCATGCCCCGCGCCCTTGCGGTGCTTTGACAATGCGGTCGCCCGTGATGTAGGGTGAGAACAAGATGCCGTGACTGCCTGGCGGCACCTGTTTGGCGCGCTCGGTCAAAAGGTCGTAGGGGTCAACGCCTAACTTTTGAGCAGCGCTCTTGTAAACATCCCCCAACACATCACGGAACATCCGCAAGCCAATACCTGCACCGTTGACGCAGCCCATGTTGATGAGGACATTGGGCACAGTGGAGTAGTGCACCTGCGTCCGTAACTGCTCATCCACTAAAGGCTTTTCGCCGATGGGTGCTACGACGACACCGCTTGTTCCCAGCGTGAACAAAACTTGCCCAACTTTGAGCACGCCTCCTGCCAACGCGCCTGCAAGACAATCGCCAGCACCCGCGACGACAGGCGTGCCTTCCGATAAGCCCGTTGCTTCAGCGGCTTGTTTCGTCACTGTGCCGATCACAGCGCCAGGCTCGTAAAGGGGTGGCGGTTGCAATTTGTCAATGCCCAACACTTTGAAGGCATCCAGTGCCCATCGCTTGTTGGGGATGTCCATCAAAGAAGTTTCAGAGCCACCGCACATGTCCATCGCCACTTCACCGGTCAATTGCAAGACGATGAAGTCGCGGGGTGTGAGGAAGGTGACGGCTTGTTCCCACGCTTGTGCCCACCGCTCCGTCTCAAAATTGCGGACGCCTTTGGCGAACTCCTCGGCGCGATTGCGGACATAGAACAGGTGAGCGCCTGTCCAGTTGGCGAGGAAGTCGTTGCAAAGCGTGTCTATGAGGAAGCGGTCACCCAGTTTCTCCTTGAGCAGTTGCGCTCCTATCTCTGCGTCTTTTGCTGCGCGCCCATCGTTCCACAGCAACGCTCGTCCCAAAGGTTGCTTGTCCCTGTCCAGCAAAATCATCGTATGCATTTGCCCTGTGGCGCAAACAGCAGCAACTTGAGCAGGTGGTTCACGCCGCTGCAAAGCATCCACAACTTTGCGGATGGTCTCGCGGGCTGCTTGCCACATTTCCAACGGTTCCTGCTCCGTCCAACCAGGCTGGGGGATGTAGAGAGGGTATTCGGTGCTGGCTTCGGCTAAGAGGTTGCCCTGCTCGTCAATCGCCCTTCCCTTGACACTTTGTGTCCCCACATCTAACCCCAGAAACGCCCGCACTGCCATTTGCAAACACCCCCCATGACGGAACAATTGTTAACACAACCTTGAAGCGATGCTGCTTGGGGTCAGAGGTTCATCACAAAATCTCACTTCCCACCGCTGCTTGTGAGAAGGCAAACCCACCAACGCGAGATGCCTCTCCTGCCTAAGGCGAAGTGAGAGCGATTGTTTTCGTTTGAAAGGCTCTTCACAACCTGTAAGTGCCGCCCTCTTCTTCCTGGCTCTCAAAGACGCGTCGGACGAGGGAAAGCAACTCCATCGGGCTGAAGGGTTTAGTGAGGTAAAGGTCAGCGCCATATTGGTAGCCTTGCAAAACATCGCGGTCTTGTGCTCTTGCTGTCAGCATGATGACAGGAATGTGGCTGGTTTCAGGGTCCGATTTGAGCCGTTGGAGGGCTTCAAAGCCATCCATGCGGGGCATCATCACATCCAACACGATGAGATCAGGTTGCTCCGATTTTGCCTTCTCCAAGCACTCCACTCCGTCATAAGCGGTAAGGACTTCGTAGCCTTGTCGCTCCAAGTTAACTTGGACGAGGCGCACGATGTGACGCTCATCATCCACCACTAACACGCGCTTTTTCTGTCCAGCCGGCGGTTGCGCAGTCATTCGCTTGTCACCTCTCCTGCGTTCAATGTTGCAAGAGCCTTTCCGCAACGCCCTAAACACTTATAACACTTCGGAGAGGCAGCGTCAAGGAGGGACAAAGGCTGCTATAATGCTCAGTGTCACTTTCCAGCAAGCAAAAGGAGGAGCAGAACGGATGCCTGTTTGCGTCGTCGTAGGTGCTCAATGGGGCGATGAAGGGAAAGGCGCAATGGTGGACATGTTGGCGCAAGAAGCCGACATTGTGGTGCGTTTCCAAGGCGGCGCCAACGCTGGTCACACGGTCATTTACAAAGGACAGCCGTTAGCCCTTCACCTTATCCCTGCGGGAATCACCCACGAGCACACCGTTTGCGTGATCGGCAACGGGGTCGTGGTGGACCCGAAGGCGTTGCTGGAAGAGATAGAACATTTGCGCTCTGTTGGGTTGACTATCACCCCTGAGCGGTTGAAGATCAGCGATCGCGCCCATTTGACTTTGCCCTACCATCGGATTTTGGACGCAGCGAGGGAAATGGCGGGCTCGCGCTTGAGATTAGGAACCACTCGCCGAGGCGTTGGTCCTACCTATGTAGACAAAGTGGACCGCGTTGGCGTGCGGGTGGGTGATTTGCGTCATCCCGAGCGGTTGCGAGAGAAGTTGCAAATCAACTGGGAACAAAAGCGTGCCTTCTTCAACGCCCTCCCGTCCGATGAGCGCCCTGACTTCAACGCCGTCGTGGACGAAATGCTTCGCTACGCCGAACTGCTGCAACCTTACATTGAGGACACAGTCACATGGTTAAACGAGCGGGTAGGGGAGGGAAAGCGGATTTTGCTGGAAGGAGCACAGGGAACAGGTCTGGATGTGGACTTCGGCACTTATCCCTTCGTCACCTCTTCCAACACCACTGCCGGCGGCGCCTGCACTGGCAGCGGTATCCCGCCCACGAAAATCACCAGCGTGCTCGGCATCACGAAAGCCTACACCACTCGCGTTGGAGAAGGACCATTCCCCACCGAATTGCATGGCGAAGAACAAGTGCGGTTGCGAGAGAAGGGGCGGGAATATGGGGCAACGACGGGACGCCCCCGACGGTGCGGTTGGTTTGACGCAGTGCTGGTTCGCTTTGCAGTTACGGTCAATGGTTGCACCGCTTTAGCCTTGACAAAACTGGATGTCCTCTCTGGCTACCCTGAGGTGAAACTCTGTGTCGCTTACCGCTGGCGGGGCGAAACGCTGACCACCTTCCCCGCAGAAGTTGGTGTTCTGGAGGAAGTGGAGCCCGTTTACGAAACCTTGCCCGGCTGGGACGAGCCATTGAGCAACTGTCGGTCGTGGGCGCAGTTGCCTAAAAACGCTCAGCGCTTTGTGGAGCGCTTGCAGGAAGTCGTGGGAGCACCTGTCGCTACCGTTTCCGTTGGTCCCGAACGAGAAGCAGTGCTCTGGCTGCCTGAGGCACCATCTTTGTGGTAGCCCTGCACTGCCACTTTTAAAGGGAGGCGAAAAACTTTGCGACACCAACTGTTGGAGGAAGCCTTGCAAGCAGTGCAGCAAATTACCAGCCCCGATTGGAAAGCGCTGGCGCTCAGCCGCATCGCTCAAATCGTTGCCCAAGAGGACGAGGAGAAGGCAGCAGAACTCATGGACGATGCCTTCGCCTTTGCCCGCCAGATTAGAGACCCCCAGTGGCAAATGTCCGTTTTCTTCACGCTCCTCCAAACTTTCGCTGCCATTGCTCCTGAAGAGGCGTTTGAAATGGCGATGGAACCGCAAACCGAGCCCTTAGCGATGATGGCACTGTCGGAGGCAGTAGAGCATCTGATCGCCCGCAACAAGGAATTCGCGCGTCGGTTTCTCCAAGATGCCCAACGGGTGGCGGAAAAGATTGACGATTTGGACGCTCGGGAGGAAGCCTTCTCCGCTTTGGCAGAGTCATGGGCATTGGTGGATTTTAAGGCAGCGCAGCGCTTGATAGCCCGCATCCGTCAGCCAGCCACCAAAGCAACGGCTCTTTGCGCTGTCGCGCGAGAGTTGGCGAAAACGGATAAGGAAGCAGCCAAAAACCTCGCCTTCCAAGCCGCAGAGTTGGTGAAAAAATTGCGGGATCCAGAAGAGAAAACGCTGGCGTTGGACGAACTGGTGGAAGTGCTCTGCCTCCTTGATGAAACGGAACAAGCGCTTGCTTTCGCCCATCAACAACCGTTTCCCGAGCGGCAAGCGGTTGCGCTGAGCGTCGTGGCACAGAAACTGGTGCCCCAGAACCCTGAACAAGCCCGTTCGCTGCTCCAAGAGGGAGCGGCTCTGGCGAAGCAGGTCCGCGACCCTGACCGTCAAGCCTCGGCGTGGCGCAACCTCGCTGGGGTGATGGCAGCACTGGACCTTGACCAAGCCATCACATGGACGCAGCAGATTGCTGATGAGGATTGGCGCAACTGGACGCTGGGGGACATCGCTGCCGTTGTCGCCGAGCGAGACCCCAACGAAGCGCTTAAGATTGCTGACCAAATCAGCGACGAAGAAGAACGCTCCTCCGCATTAGCCGATGTCGCCATCGCTGTGGCGAAAGGAGACCTGCAGCGTGCCCTTGAAATCGTCCGCTCCCTCCCCGACCCCTTCTACCGCGTCCAAGCCCTTTGCGAAATAGCCAAGCAGTTGGGCTAAGTCGGCTTCAAGGGTTGGTAGGCGCTTGCTGCGGTTGCTTCGCTTGTGCCCGTTGTAGTTCCGCTTGTAACTGGCGAATCAAATTCGCTTTCACATTGGGCGGGATGTTCGGGTCGTTCTGGATACGCTCAATTTCCCTCTGCACTGCTTCTACTGATGCCTCCTTGATGTAGCCTTCTCGTCCGCTGCGGACATATGAGAAGATGAAGACAGCCGCGATGGCAATGATCACGATGCAGACAACAACAAGCCACGTTCGCTGCCGCTCCATTTCGGTCCCCTCCTTCTTTTGGGTTTCAAAGGGATGGGGGAGACCTCCCGCAAAAGGAAAGCCTCCCCCTTCACCTTCGCCTTAGTATGGGTTCGTGCAATAACCCGTGATGCCGCCGACAGGAACCCAAATGTTGCGATACCAGAAGATGGTGCCTCGCGCCATAGCCTTTGTGTGTCCGTCAACGAACACGACATTGCACATGCGGTTGTGGCGGAACCGAGGCATCATACCGCAGCGTCCCCACGAAGGCGCGCTATTGTCAACGGTTTGGTAATCGCAGTCCCGTTCCAAAGCGGGGTCAATTGCCAGTTCACACCCATCACGAGCAGGTTGGTCGTTAACAATGGGCAACACGGAACCTGTCCATCGTGACTGGTGCGGACAGAAGTAGACCCACGCGCCCCATGTTCGGTTGTTGCGACCTGTCTCAACGAGGTAAATTTTTTCTGCAGGCTTGTCAATTACTGCCAAATGGGGGCTCCGCCTTGGGTTCGTGGCTCCCCAATTGTCAACGAAAAGGTAGCGATGGACAATGTAGTGGGTGTCGTTTCCGTCCACAGGATAGCCACCCGGATGGGAAGGGCAATGGAAAATCCCGCCACTCGTGGTAGAAAAGCCTGTCCCAACATACTGCCGACCGGCGCGAATGTAGGGCCAAAGCATGCCCATCCACGACACCTGATAACCTACCCCGCCACCGCCATACTGGGACTGAGGGAAGACTTCGTCATAGTCCTGCATGTATTGAGCGTTTGCCATCCCGATGTTGCGGATGTTGGAAAGGCATTGTGTCTGGCGCGCTTTCTCCCGTGCTTGGCTGAACACGGGAAACAAGATGGCGGCGAGGATCGCGATTATCGCGATCACCACCAGCAACTCAATAAGGGTGAAGCCATACCGTTTGACCCGCATAGATGCTCCCTCCTTTTGGCGAGATTTTTAGAGGTTCTCGCAAGAGTCCCTGCGAGTGGGCTACCTTGCTTTCCACAAGGTAACCTGTCATCATTTAAGCAGAAAGCCCAAACGAGCGTAAAGTGGTCTTAAGCCAATTTGTCCCATTGGGGCAAGGGGTTGCCTTTTTGCGCTATCGCTTCAAGAGGTGAGGGAGATGGGGTTTCCCTCTCAAGGGATAAAGCCGATCACAACGATGAGCATGGACCGCTTAACGGCTCAAGCATTGCGGTTTTCGTTTGGGAGCACGGTGACCGTTCGCGATTTGTTTAGGGTGCTTTGGACGAAATACCACTCGTTGCCACCCCATGTCTCTGCAGTCCCTTATGAATTGCTGAACGCTCTCCGAACTTTTCTTCCCTACCGTGACAGGTCTGATTATCAACTTCGGCACCTTGTCCGCCGCGCGTTACGGGACGAACGATGCGAAGTGCTGATAGGAACAGTGGTGATTCCGCCCATAGACACTGCTTTAAGCGAATCTCTGCGCAAGGTTTTTCCTGCATTGAAGGAGGTTGTGGTCATTCCCGAACTTGCCTTTCACGCTTCGGAGGCTTTAGACAATTATCTGGGACTGGCAGCAGCCAAGGTTTTTGCGCCTCGTTTTGAGAACGGGCAGAACATTGGCTTGGGGAGTGGGAAGGCGATTTTCGCCCTCGCTAAAGCGTTGGTCCATTTCTCTACGGCTCAACACCTAAGGTTTTATGCTCTTTCACGCGCGCATGATCCCTGCCCTACAGCCGATGCGGAGAAAATCCTTGGAGAGTTGGTAGTGGAGGCACAGTGGCGACAAAGAAGCAGCAGCACAACGGCGTTTGAGGGTTTCCCCTTTCCTCACCAGGCAAGGAGCGCGGAACTGGACTGGATTTTCTTTAGCATCGGTTCACCCCGAAGGGACACAACGGCTGCCAGTCCCTTGACACACCGGGACGCAGAACCGTTAGCAGAAGTGCTTTTTCATTGGCTTGCTGCGGATGGGAAACCACTGCCTACTGCGTTGAAAAACTGCGAGACCGTGCCGCTTACCCTGTTAAGAGCCGCTGTGGAAGCCGGGCGTCCTGTAGTGGCTATAGCCGGAGGACGAGATAAAGCCCTTGCTGTGCTCACCGTCTATCGCACCCGCTACTATGGAGGTCCGCTTTTCAATTGTCTCGTAACAGATGAGTCCTGTGCCACCGAACTTTTACGGCTCGCCATCGGTGCCTTCCGCTCAGCCGATTTGCCTCAAAGGCTCCATTGGTGGGAGCAAAAACACCGTTTTCTCGTCTCCCATTTTCGGTTCGGTCCTGAGACTCGGTGTAAGAGCAACAAGGAGATTGCTTCTCGGTTGAAAGTGACCCGAAAAAAGGTGCGTCAATGGCTCCGAGAAGCGATTGAGGGGACAAATAGTGAGCCACCGTTGGTAACCTTTTTCATTCGCGTTCAATCACCAGAACTGGCGTTGGAAATTGAATTGGTGCACCGATTTGGTCTTCTGGATGCTCGTGTTATTGCGCCTTTCGCGGACGAGAGGGAACAGATGGTTCAAGCCGGTTTTGCGGCTGCTCAACTCTTCTGTGACTTTCTAAAAGGTCGCCCCCACGCCATCGTTGGTTTGGGTTCAGGATATGAAATTCGCACAATGGTAGAGTGCTTGGACTTACCGAACACCCTCAAGCGTTTCCCTTCACTGAAAAGAATTGCCTTTTGGGCTCTTTCGGAGAACCCTATCTTGTCCTTGACGCAGGGGATAAGTGCTCAAACGATTGTCAACTCTATCGCACTACGGTGCAGCGAAAACTCTGGACATGTAACCGTGTCCTGCCATCGCTATCATCCTTCCCTTGACTTCTCCAAAATGGACATCGCCTTCGTGACCTTGCGTGCCTCCTATTCGGGAGATCCCGCGTTCCTCCGTGCTGCAGGAGTGCGCGTTCCTTCTAACAAACAAGCAGTTGCCTACTTGCTGAACCAGTTTCTTGATGCCGAAGGGAATCCCCTTCTTCCTGAGGGAACCTCTCGCTCGGTGCCCCTCACCGTTTTTCGCACCATGACAGCACAACAAAAGCCTGTCGTTGCTCTTAACGCTCGGATTTATGACCTCAACGAGCACGCAGTAGCTTTGAAGACGGCTTGGGCTGCTGGGTTAGTGAATTGCTTTGTGGTCTCTCAACCGCTGGCGGAACGGTTGCTGCAGATATAACTTCCCTCGCCTCCAAAACTGCGTGGCACAATTTAGGGTGACCTGAGAGCAAAAACGCACTCGCAAAGTTTTCAGCCGATTTGATGAGGTGAAAATGGCGTGGCAGAAGTGCGGGTTCGCATCGCACCATCACCCACGGGCTACTTGCATGTGGGCACCGCCCGAACGGCGTTGTTCAACTGGCTCTTTGCCCGTAAGCACGGGGGCAAGTTCCTGCTCCGCATTGAAGACACTGACCGTGAACGGAGCAAACCCGAATTTGAGCAGGACATTGTTGAAGGGCTGAAGTGGCTGGGGTTGGATTGGGACGAGGAGATTGTCTACCAATCGCAACGCCTCGCCCTCTACCAACGGGAAGCCAAACGCCTGTTGGAAGCAGGTAAAGCCTACCCGTGCTTTTGCACCCCGGAAGAGTTGGAGCAGCGGCGGCAAGCAATGATAGCGAAAGGTGCTGCTCCCAAATACGACCGAAAGTGCCGCTACTTGCGACCTGAGGAGCGTGAGCGTCTGATAGCGGAAGGGCGCCCCTATGTTCTGCGGTTTGCCATGCCGCTGGAAGGCGAAGTTGTGTTCCACGACATCATTCGCGGCGAAATCCGTTTCGCCAACCGAGAGTTGGACGACTTCGTGATTGTCAAGAGCGATGGATTCCCCACCTACAACTTCGCTTGCGTCGTGGACGACCACGACATGGGCATCACCCATGTGATTCGGGGCGAAGACCACATCCCCAACACGCCCCGCCAGTTGCATCTCTATCGAGCCTTAGGCTATGAGCCACCTCAGTTCGCTCATCTGCCACTGCTCTTAGGCACTGACCGCAGCAAGTTGAGCAAACGGCATGGTGCTGTCTCCCTCAACGAGTATCGGCGCATGGGCATTTTGCCTGAAGCAATGGTCAACTTTCTGGCGTTGCTGGGTTGGTATCCCCGTGACCAGCAGGAAATCAAGAGCCGCGAGCAACTTATCGCCGAGTTTGACCTTGCTGAGGTGAAGCCGTCGGGTGCTATCTTTGACTTGGAGAAACTACTGTGGATGAACGGGCACTACATCCGCCAGAAGCCCGTGGAGGAGTTGGCACATTTGTTGGTGCCTTATTTTGCGGAACGGGGATGGGTGCACAACCCACCCACCGAGGACGAATGGCACTATTTGCTGCAAGTGACCCCGTTGGTGCAAGAGCGGATGCGAACGCTGCAAGAAGCCGTTGCCTTAGCCGACTTTTTCTACGAAGAGCCCCGAAGTTATGATGAAAAGGCACTGGCGCGCCTGAGCAAGGAAGGCATCGCCAACTTGCTTTGGGAGTTGTCTAACCAATTGGACGCCTTGACGGAGTTCAGCGTAGAGCAAGTGGAAGCGACGGTGCGCGCTTTTGCTGCGGCGCGCAATCTCAAAGCAGCAGAGGTCATTCATCCCACCCGTGCCGCCATCACGGGGCGGATGGAAGGACCAAGCCTGTTCCACTTGATGGCAGTGTTGGGCAAAGGGCGGTGCGTGGGACGGTTGCGTCAAGCCGTTCAATTCCTTCAAAGAGGGGGTTGAGACTATGTGGCGACGGATGGTCGGAGCCTTTGTGCTGATGGCGGCGATGGTGCTGCCCGCTGTGGCGCAAGAGGAACCGCAGCAGCGATGGGCGGTGCGGTTGGGTGTGCTCTATCCCACCGCCAGCAATGTTCGGGACCAAACGGACAAGTTTTGGGTCTATGTTGGTTTGGAGCGCCACTTTGCTAATATCGGGCTCGTGAGCCTTGACTACACCGAAGGTTCGGGTTCGCGAGCAGGCGTTGACTACAAGTTCTCCCACTTTGCGCTGTTCCTCAACCAGCGTCAAAACTATGCGCCTCGCCTGGACTTGATTGGTGGCATTGGCTTGGTTTATGCCAAGTTGGAGCGGGGAGGGGATACGGATCACCGCACTCGCTTGGGAGGCACCATTGGTGTTGCTTACTCCCTCGGTCCCCGTTCCGAACTCCAACTGCGCTACCACACGGGAAGCATGCGGGAGACTAACGGCATCGTCCTCACCCTTAACCTCCGCTTCTAAGCCCTTCCCAACTTTTGCCTAAGCCGTCCCACGCACCGCCTTATCGCATTAGGGAGCAGCGAACAAAATGATGGGGCGCATTTTTGTGTCAGCGATTGGGTTAGTGGCAATTTTCCTTGCTACAGGAGGGGCGCAACCGTTGACCGCACCCCGCAATCTCCTGCGCAATTCGCACTTTTGGTTTGCAACCAATGGTGAAATCCCCGATTGGTGGGGAACAGGAATTCCTGAGCGCATCCGCGAGTGGAAGGGGTGCTTATCGCTGGAAGACAAAGCGCCCATCCCTGGCGTGCGCGCCCTTCGGCTTTTCAATCCACAAAGTGGCACAACCTTCCAACTGCAATCCTTCGCTTACGCCCTCCCCGTTGGGAAACCCTACACCCTTTCCGTTTACCTGCGAGCAGAGCAGGACGACTTCCCCGTGACCTTACGCATCGGTTATGACCAAAGCACCACTGTGCAAGTATCTACAGAGTGGAAACGCTTCGTCTTCACCGCTACGCCTCAGCGTGGGCATTGGGCACAAGGACGGCTCATCGTGTCGCTGTCCTTCTCCCAAGCAGGCACCTTGTGGTTGGCAGCCCCGCAATTGGAGGAAGGTGAGGAAGCGTCTGACTACACGCCGCTTTATCGGGACGATGCTTTCGTGCTCCCTTCATCTCCAACATTTCGGGCAACCGTCCAGTTCAACTTTTACACGACGGAACCTGCCTTGCGCCTTTGGTGTGAAAGCACCTTGCCAGAGCCGGTGCAAGTGCGGTGTCGCATCGGCAACCTTCATTTAGAGCCGCAAAGTTCGCCCACCCTCCAGCCGAGAGAGCGAAAGTGGCTCCTTTTTGCCCTTGACGAAGTGCCTATAGGCACTCACACGGTGACTGTTGAGGCAATCAACGGTCAGGGCGCAGTCGTCGCTACGGTGGAAGAAACCTTAACAAAACTGCCGCTTCCTTCCAATGGGCAACCCATCGTGCAAATAGACCGCGTCCGTCGCCACTTGGTCATTAACGGTCGCCCCGCGATTCTTTTTGCTCAAGGCATTCACGCTAATCCTGAGCAATGGTGGTTAGATGACATTGCGGCGCACGGCTTCAACGCGGTTATCCCCATGGTGAGCACTGACCCGCAAACTTGGCAGGCAACGCGACAGTTTCTGGACGAGATGCACCGGCGAAACTTGTGGGCAATCGTGTGGCTGCGACCGTCAGGCAAAACGGCGCAGGAGATTACGGACAGCATTGTCAAGACCATAAGCGCCCTGCGCGACCATCCAGCAATCGCTGTTTGGTATCTGCTGGACGAACCCGAAGGTTGGTGGGCACAGGGAGGGCGCAAAGAGGAAGAGTTGGTGATGGTCTATCAAGCCGCTAAAGAAGCCGACCCTTACCGCCCCGCTCAACTGAACTGGTATCAGTGGACGGATGGCAAGGGTGGCTATGGCTCCCTTGCTGCCAGCGATTTCGGCTCTCTTGACCACTATCCCTTTGGGCGAGTGGAGAACCCGATGGTGCGAGTTGCTGATTTCCTGTGGCGGATGAACCGCGATTGTCGCCCCTTGGGCAAACCCGTCGCTTTTTGGCAGCAGATGTATGGCTACGACGACGCCGTGCGGGAGCCAACCCCTGAGGAAGCCCGAACCCACACCTGGCTCACCCTCATCACTGGTGGTCGGCTCGTTTACTGGTTCATCTACAAGCCGATGGCGTCCTCCTTGTGGGCAGCCATGCCCCGCATTGCGAAAGAAGTGCGTCGGTTGGAAGCGCTGTTGACAACCAACGATGCAGCGGAAATCGCTGTCGGACGCGAGCGCAATGTCCACTACGCTGTTTGGCGCACGAATGGGAGAGAAGTTCTCTTTGCTGTCAACGCTGGCTACACACCCGCTCGCATCCCCGTTTTCGCGCGATGGTTAATCGGTCGCGAGGTGCGGGGAGTTCAACGGCTGATGGGCGACGGAAGCGCCACCGTCCGCGATAGCGTCGTTTGGGTCACCCTCGCCCCCCTCAACGCTGCCGCTTTTGTGTTGCGATGAGTAGGGTAGGGGAAGGGGTTATTCTTCCACACTGCACTCAAACTTTTAGTCCTTCGCCGATAAAAGCCTCTCCAGCGTTTCCGTAATGTCCAAGCAGTGAGTGCGAGAAGCAATAATGAAGGCACGCACCAAGACTGACAACACTTCCTTTGATGGTGCCCAGCAAACCCGCTCGTTTTGCCTTGCAGTGCGTCCTATTAAGTTGCTTGCTTCGCACTGTTGTAGGGGCACGAAAGCAAACACCATCGTTTGAAAGCCAACAGCACGTTGCTTATGACGAATCTCCAACTGTATCACTGCTTCTCTTCCTACATCCCGGCGAAGAATCGGTTGCTTTTGCCACCATACTTCAAATCCAGCAAACTCTTGCGTTGATGGTTCTGTGAGCGCTTGAAACTTTTCATCAAAAAACTCTTGCTGCTCTTTGGCGATGTGTAAAAGCCCTTCTATGTCCACTGAACAGATCAAACCAACGGTTAAAGCCTTTCTCAACATCTCCTCCAACTCGTCGTAGGTTACCTGCCACTCTATCTCGTCCTCAGGTTGCAATGGCACTTTGCGTGTGGCAATGGGCTTTCCTTCTCTCTTCACCCTCACCCTGCTTGTTGGTTTTGTCAGGGGTAGCCAGCAAACAATCCTTCCTCTCTCTTCGTCCAGTCCCACTTCAACAAGGGTAAAGTCATTCGGCGCGACCATGTTTCTCCCCTCTTAGCATCCGCTCTAACTTGCTGACAAGATTTTGCCACTCGCTGCCCACCGCTTCACCATCCTGATAGCGCTGGTGAAGTTGTCGGTAGGCGTGAACGAAAGGTTCCTGAAGTGCCAACGGTGGAACGGGAACTTGCAAGTGCCGCAGCGCTTGTTGGGGAATGGTGACAGTGCCTGTGCCGCGCTTGAGCGCATCCAGTTGCTGACGGAAAAATCTCGTATGGGTCAGCAAGGCGAAAAATTCGGGGCGCATCACTTCCTGCCGAAAGCGCAAGATGTAAAGGTAATCGTCAGCGACGCCTGTTTCATCTTCCGTCAACACAACAGCCGCGCGACCGATGCACCCGACGCCAACGCGGACAAATAACACATCGCCAACTTTTGTGTAGGCTTGTGGCTTGTCCATAACGCTGCCCTTTGCCACATAGCGTCCATCCCGTCGCAAGTCCACTCCGAAGGGCGTCACCGTTTTGGCGGAGACAAACGGAATGCCAGTTGTCGCAAACTGACGCTGGGGACCATAGACAGTGGCGCCACACCGCATCTCTTGGAGCAATTCCCCCAACGGTCGCACTGGAAAGGCGAAAGATTCACTGGGGCTCCGCAAGTGGTGCAACGGCAACATGGTGACCAACAATTCGGCAGCCGTTTTCCGCACACCATCGCCTTGCAGGATTTGTTCCGCTATCGCTTCCAAGTCCCCTTCGTCTTCCGCATGTGCCAAAACAACAGCGGAATCGGGTGACGCCTTTCCTTTCCGTGCGAATAAAATGCAGGTGCGAGCCGAGAAGAAGCGTCGTGACAGACTGACAACAGCAACAGGAGTTGTATTTGCGAAAATCCACTCCCGAACTCGCCTCAGGGGAAGGTTGGCAAAGATGCCTTCAGGCAACACAATAGCGAGCACGCCACCATCTCTCAAAACTCGCACGCAAAGTTCCAAAAAGAGCACTTCCAGCGCTTCGCTTTTTCGCCCGCGCCCTAAAGCGAACAAGCGCAAAAGATGGGGATTCGCCATCCGTCCATACTTGGCAGAAAAAGGTGGATTGGTTGCGACAAGGTCAAATCGCTCTTCAAAGGCAGGCACGAGAGTTAATGCGTCGGCACACTGCAAGCGCACGGTTAAGGAAGAGCCCAAACGCTGGGCGCAAATGGTGAGAACTTGCGGGTCTATGTCAATGCCAACCACTTCCGCAAAACCGCATCGCTGCAGCGGTAACAGAAACGCCCCATCGCCGCAAGCAGGATCCAACGCACTGGTGCGATTTGGCGTCAAGGCTGCTGCGACCTTCACCATCCACTCCGCTAACGCAGGCGGAGTGAAAAACTGTCCCAACACTTTCTCCTTCCGCTGCAAATGCTTTTCTCGCTGATTGGGCGTTGAAGGTTGCGGCAGCAAAGGTAACTGTCGCATTCGTCCCGCACCATCCTTTGCGCAAACTTCTCACAGAAATGTTGGCACGAGCACCCTCAATTGCCGCACTCGTTCGCTATTGCTTGCTGCGAGCGTTTGACAGCGCCATACTCGCCTTCGGTGGCATCCTGCCACCCATGAAGGTCAACAAAGGGAAATTATCAGACATTTTTGCCTGCCCTTTCTGCCTGTCCCCTATCGCTAACGCTCCTGTCTAACTTCTGGGGCATCGCTTCTGCCCAAGCCGCTTGAATTAACGCTTGTGGAGCGCAAACCAAGGGGCGCAAAGTTTTTCATCCTGAGCCATTTGCCCCATGCTCCAATCACACAAGAAGTTTTGGTTGTGAGGTGAAAGCGATGACGGTCAGAGAGGCATTGGATTGGGCAACGCAGCAATTGTTCCTCGCGGGTGTGTCAGAACCCCACACCGATGCCGAGTGGCTGTTGGCGCATGTGTTGAAAACTACACGCACAGCCTTGCGACTGGAGCACCAAAGAGCACTCACTGATGAGCAGCAGCGCACTTATGAAGCGCTGATAGAGCAACGGAAACATCGTGTTCCCTTAGCCTATCTGTTGGGCGAGCAACCTTTTTGCGGGTTGTCGTTGAAAGTGGATTCGCGCGTTATGATTCCGCGCCCTGAAACAGAGCAGTTGGTGGAACTGGTGGCGCAGCGGTTGAAGGAACGGGGCTTGAAACGCTGCATGGTAGCCGATATTGGGACAGGGTCTGGGGCTATTGCCTTAGCGCTGGCAGCACAGTTGGGGGAAGCCGCCCTCTACGGCGTGGACATCTCCCCTGATGCGTTGGCTGTAGCGGAAGAGAACGCTGCGAGGTTGGGGCTAACGAAGCGATGCGTTTTTCTGGAGGGTGACTTGACAGAACCGTTAGAAGCCATCTTTCCTCCACGCACCTTTGACGCCCTCGTTTCCAACTTGCCATATGTTGCTGACAACGAATGGGAACAATTGGAACCAGAAGTGCGCTGCTACGAACCTCCCATCGCTCTTAGAGGCGGTGCGGATGGGATGGATGTCATCCGTCGCTTTCTTGCCCGTCCCTTGCAGCGTCTGCTAACGCCCAGCGGGTTCGTCGCGTTGGAAGTTGGTGCGGGGCAAGCGAAGATGGTGCAAAATTTATGTCAGCAGTGGGGCTGGAAAGAGGTAACGGTCGTGAAGGACATGCACGGGATAGAGCGTTTCGTTTTCGCTCAGAGGTGAACCGTAATGGACTGGCAGCGTTCTTCCGCACACCGTCGTCACCTTCTTTCCTACTTGGTTTGCGCGGCGGTCATCATTGGGCTCATTGCAGCAACTTGGTGGGTCTACCAGAAAGATCAGAGCAGCCATCAATGGTGGCAAGAGGTGCGGCAACAACTGAACCCGCAGCAAATCCAACGGCGGCTGCGTTCCGCCCGCCTGTTGCAGGATGCCCAGAAAGCCCTGAGCCAGCAGGATTTAGCGCAAGCGGAGCAGTTGCTTCGCCAAGCCGTTGCCGCAGACCCCTACAACAGCGAAGCGTGGCAACTCTTAGTGTCCCTGTTGGTGCTGCGTCAAAATCGGTGGGATGAGGCAGAAGCGCTGGTCGCAAAGGTGCGAGAGAAGAAAGCGAAGGCGGACGCTTTGCTCCTTTTGGCGGATATCGCTTACCTTCAGCGAGACTGGGCGAAAGCGGAGCGATTTTACCAACAAGTGCTCAAGTTGGACCCTGACAATGCAACGGCGTTGAACAACTACGGCTACATGCTGGCAGAGTTGGGCGAGCGGTTGGACGAGGCAGAAGCCATGATTCGCAAAGCCCTCAAGCAGCGTCCCAACGAACCTGCGTTTTTGGACAGTCTGGGATGGGTGTATGCTCAAAGGGGCGACTACAAGAAAGCGCTACCGTTAATTCAGAAAGCAGTGCGAGGCGCTCCCAACGATGCTGAGTTGCGTTACCACTTGGGCATCGTTTACTGGCGGTTGGGCGAAAAGGAAAAAGCCTTGCAAGAACTGCGAAAGGCAATTGACTTAGACCCCCGCCACATGGGAGCCCGTGAAGCCCTTCAAAAATTGGAAGAGGAACTGCAAGAGCAAGAGGGCAAAGGAACTGTGCGGACATGAGAAAGCCGCAGCAAAATGGTCAACGAGGTGAGCACCTTTGCGTCCGCTAATTGACAAAGTCGTGGTCAGTCCGTTTCAGAGCAATTGCTACCTTGTCGCCTGCCCAGAAACGCGCAAGGGTCTTATCCTTGACCCAGGTGATGAAGCCGACCGCATCTTAAGCCTTATCCGTTCCCATTCGGTGACGGTTGCGGCTGTTGTCGCCACCCACGGGCATTTGGACCATGTTCTGGCGGTGCGAAGGGTCAAAGAAGAGACGGAGGCACCCTTTCTGCTCCCAGAAGCCGATTGGACGCTGGCGCGGGAAGCCCATCTTCATGCTCGCTTCTACAACTGGGAAGCAGACCCTGTGCCAGAACCCGACGGCTTTTTAGCGGAAGGACAGACGCTGCGAATAGGGCAATTGGTTTTCCAAATTCTCGCAGTGCCAGGACACACGCCTGGGCACATTGCCCTACTTTTGGAGACGGAAGGCGGCACAAAGCACTTGTTCAGCGGCGATGTGCTGTTCGCTGGAAGCGTGGGGCGCACCGATTTGCCCGGCGGCAGTTGGGAAGTTTTGCAAAATTCTCTGCGGCGCTTAATGCAGTTGCCTGACGAGACGATTGTTTACCCAGGGCACGGACGCCAGACGACAATTGGCGAAGAGCGACGCTATAATCCTTTTGTGCCGCGAGAGTAAGGAGGAAGGGCGATGGGTCGCAAACCGAAAAAGACAACAACGGTGACTACCCGCAATCGGAAAAGGGCAGCGCCGAAACCTTCGGAGACAACGGAACCCCTCTTGACTGCTGAACCAGAAGAAGAACTCATTGAAGCACCAGAGGCGGAGGGTGAAAAGCCCTTTGCCCTGAGGGGACGGGAAGCGGTGCAAGAAGCGCTGGAGACGGTAGCGAAGATGCCTTACCCGGGTGTGGGGTTGCGCACCATTGCCGGCATCCTTCGGGGCGAATTGCGTGCCAACTGGCTCAGTTACATCGCCCGCACCGAAACTTGGGGCGCCTTCTTCCCTAACCCGCTCCCCGCTGTGGAATCCTTTCTTCAGGAACTGGTGCGCGCTGGCTACATTGAAGGCTCGCATTTTACCCGCTTGACAGAGCGGGGACAAGGGGTGCTGAACAATCAAGAGACACCAACAGTGCGCCGGCGGATGAAGGTGATTTCCCCTTCCGTTCGCCCCTTGCTCTGGAAACTCCTTCTCTTGCGGGCGCGGTTGGCAAACGAACGAAAAGCCCCAGGGTTGCTCAAGGACGAAGTCATCCTGCAGTTGCTGGAGCGGCAGCCGACCACGCTGGACGAACTGAAGCAACTCAAAGGCGTAGGGAAATTCATCCTGCAGCGCTTGGGCGAGGAGATTGTCCGCATCATCAAAGAGTTCCGCTCTTCTGGCAAGGAGCCCACTGACGAAACAGCGACAGCGAAGGTCAAAAAGCGCGGGCGCAAAAAGACGCAAAAGGCGGAAAAGGTGTGAGAAATCGTTAACCTTTGCAAGAGGTGGTGACCCACGGAACGCATCGGCATCATGGGTGGCACTTTTGATCCCATCCACTACGGTCATTTACTGGCAGCCGAAGAGGCGCGCTTTCGGTTCGCCCTCTCGCAGGTTTTGTTTGTCCCCTGCGGCATCCCGCCCCACAAAAAGCCCTACGAAGTCACCCCTGCTGAGCACCGATACGCCATGACCGTTTTGGCAACGGCGGACAACCCCTACTTCCGCGTTTCCCGCATTGAGATTGACCGCCCCGGTCCTTCCTACTCCGTTGACACGGTCCGACTCCTGCGAGAGCAGTTCGGTGGAGAGACGGAACTGTTTTTCATCACTGGTTTGGACGCGGTTTTGGAGATTTTGACTTGGCGCAATCCTGACGACCTTATCCGCTTGTGCCAACTCATTGCCGTGACTCGCCCTGGTTACGATGCCCATCGCCTACGGGAGGTCTTGCCCCCTCACTACTTGGAGCGGGTTCACTTGTTGGTCATCCCCGGCATGGACATTTCGTCCACAATGATTCGGGAGCGGGTGCGGCGCGGTGAACCCATCCGCTACTTAACACCTGATGCCGTGTGCGATTACATCGCCAAGCACGGGCTTTATCGGTCAGCGCCGTGAAAAACCGAACGGAGGTGAGGAGATTGCAGCAAAAACCCGCCGTGACGGCGTGGGAAAAAGTGCAGTTCTTCTGCCAAATCGCTGATGAAAAGAAGGTCAGCGACTTGGTCGTTTTGGATGTTTCCCGCTTAACGCCCATTGCCGACTTTTTTGTCATCGGCACCTGTGAAAACCCTTTGCACATTGATGCCGTCGCGGACGAAATGGAACTGCGGGCAAAGCACGAGTTGGGGTTGCTGCTGCGCCGAACGGGAGAACCTGCCTCCAATTGGGTCGTGTTAGATGCGGGCGATGTCATCGTCCACTTGTTCAATCCCGAACTGCGCGACTACTACGACTTGGAAACCCTTTGGGCGGCAGCGGAGAAGTGGGTGTGGGAAGGCAGCGCCTTGCGCGCTGAAGCGTCCCTCACACCTTGAAGTCTCTCGGCAGCGAAACTTTGGAAAAGCCAAAAGGCTTGCAAATAGCCACCAGTGGACGACTTCCGTCACGGGGAGGTAAACTGGATGCGCTTAGCAGAAATCCGCCGCACAACGGGCATGGTCATTCCCGTTTGGTTCGCACCCACCACCCCCTCAGAGCAGATAGCGAACCTGCTAAGCGCCACTTTGCAAGACTGGGAAACCTTCATGCTTCCCGAACGAGTGATTGTGGTTTTGGATGGCTGCGAGTGGTGTGAGCAACCCCTCAAGGAAGTGCAACAGGCGCTCAAGGGAACGGGATGGCAATGCCTGCTCTTAGAGCAAAACCGAGGGAAAGGCGGTGCTGTGCTTGCCGGTCTGCAACGGTTACTAACCACGCAACAGGTTGACCATGTTGTCGTTCGGGATTCCGACAACGACCACTGGCTCAGCGATTTGCCTCGCCTTTGGCAATTGGCAAAGGTGATAGAGCGAGAGCGACAAACGCGATGGTTGATGGTCATTGGTCGCCGCGCTGCCCTCCACTTCCCCATGAGTTTCTCCCGCGGCGAATGGGAGCGGTTGACTGACGAAGTGCTGCTGGAAGCAGCGAAGTTTGCGCTGGCAAGAGAGGGTAAAGTGCCCGACCTAACTTACTGCGCTTTCCACACCCTTGAGCCGCCCGATTTCTTGTCGGGTTACAAACTCTTCACCGCTGAAGTCGCCCAGTGGCTTTGCCAGGTCATGGAGGAAGAGAGCGCCAAGTTTCCCGATTTGGACTTGCTGCGCTACGGCTGGGAAGGTGTGCCTTGTTTAGCCCTTCTGCTTTCAGACGGCATCATCGGCGAAGTTCAACGCATGACCTATCGGCGGCAACCAGTGACGGGCTATGGCGATGCGGCTATTGCAGACCTTTACGGGCGCCAAATCGCTTACGCTCTCCGCCGCTGCAACATCAGTGGTGAGACAGCGCGTCGCCTCTTTGACAACGCTACCCGCAAATCCTTGCTTTGGACGCAGGAACCGCAGCGCACAACCCTTCTTCAAGTGCGCCAACACATCTTGTCCACCGTGAACGCCCCTTTGGACTTAGCGGGCGATGAGGAGCGTTTCTTCTAATGGGGAGCCGTCAACCTTGCAGCGAAAACTTGTGCAACAATTTTTTGTCGTGAAACGCCCGAAGGCATCGGCAGCGAAATCCCGACCAAGAAAGATAGGGGGGCTTACCCGATGCGCTGGCTAAAAGGGCTGTGGCAGTCGTTCTACGACAACTTTGTGTCGCATGTGCTGGTAGTGCCTGAACGCGACCCGGCGGCACGCACGGGCTTTTTCGGTTGGTTGGAAATTTGCCTTTGCTACCCTGGCGTCCACGCCATTTGGCTACATCGGGTTGCCCACTGGCTGTGGAAGATGCGGGTGCCTGTGCTTCCACGCCTGCTCTCCCACATCAACCGTTTCTTGACGGGCATTGAAATCCACCCGGGCGCCAAGATTGGCAAAGGCGTTTTCATTGATCACGGCATGGGTGTTGTGATCGGTGAGACGGCGGAAGTGGGCGATAATGTGACGCTGTATCAGGGCGTCACTTTGGGCGGCACGGGCAAGGAGAAAGGGAAACGCCACCCAACGGTTGGCAACAATGTGGTCATCGGCGCCGGCGCCATCATCTTGGGCAACATCACCATCGGACACAACGCCCGCATCGGCGCTGGCTCCGTCGTCGTCAAGCCTGTGCCCGATAACGCCACCGCTGTCGGCGTGCCCGCAAAAGTGGTTAGCATCAATGGCGTGCGCGTGGAACCCTTAGAACACCATCGCATCCCCGACCCACAAATGGAAATGTTCCGCCAATTCCAAAGCCAAGTGGAGGAACTGCGGCGGCGCGTGGAACGATTGGAGCAAATCGCCGCTTTGGTCAACGACCCCCAGCAGGGGGCAGAAGGAAAGTAGGTGACCAAGCATGGTCGTCCCTTGGCTCTGCGACGAATACGGCAACCCGCTGGACGAAGTCCAAAGAGAACTGGCGATGTTTGATGAGAAGCACCTTATCATCAACGCTGGTCCTGGCTCAGGCAAAACCCGTGTGTTGGTTGCCCACTACCTGCACTTGATGCTCACCCACGACCATTGGGACGTAGATGCGGTGGTGGCAATCACCTTTACCGAGAAGGCAGCAGCAGAGATGAAGGAGCGCATCGCCCGTGTGCTGCAGCGGGTGCGAGAAGTTGCCCCTGAGGAACAGTGGCGGAAGCGGGCAAGAGAACTGCTGTTCCTCCTTCCCGAAGCCCCCATCGGCACCATCCACAGTTTCTGCGCTCGCCTGCTCCGTCGGTTCGCCCTCCAAGCAGGTTTGGACCCTTCCTTTGGCATCTTGGATGAGTTGGAAACGCAACCTTTGCGGCGGCGAGTGTGCGAACATTGGCTGTGGTCGCAGTGGAACAACCCCGATGCCCCGCTGAATAAAGAAGTGGCGAAAATCGTCGCCCACTGGGGTGCAGAAGATGCCATCGCTATCCTCAGCCAACTCCTTGAGCACCGCCTTCTCATTGAGTCCCGCAAAGCCAAAGGTTCTCCCCTACTCTGCTGCTGCGCTGGTGAACTAACGGAAGCCGAAGAAGCACTGGAACGCTGCTACGAAGCCCTCGCAAGCGCCTACGAGGAAGAAAAGCGTCGCCGCAATGTTTTGGACTTTGACGACTTGCTGCTTAAAACTTGGGACTTGCTTCGGAAGAACCCCGATGTGCTGGATCAAGTGAGAGCAGTCCACCACCGCTTCCTCGTTGACGAACTTCAAGACACCGACCGCGTCCAAATGGACATCCTTCGCCTCATCTGTGGTTGGGACGATAGCGGGGCGGAGAAGCCGAAAGTGCTTTTCTTCGGTGTCGGCGACAGCCAACAATCCATCTACGGCTTCCGCAACGCCGATGTGAGCGTTTTCAACGAATTGTGGCAAAA